>Ga0164293_10000895_pt1 | contig 24859 bp, 24 predicted proteins | sample GEODES118metaG_FD_111487 | JGI IMG/M metagenome (GOLD analysis project Ga0164293, IMG submission 111487) | Eutrophic lake water microbial communities from Lake Mendota, Wisconsin, USA - GEODES118 metaG | ecosystem: Environmental > Aquatic > Freshwater > Lake | place: USA: Lake Mendota...
GCATTGAGGGCAGCGTGCGCGTAGCTCACGACAGCACTCTCTCCGGGCAACTCGAATTGGGCCTTAATCTCAACACTTTGAAATTGCTCCCCGGCGCAAGGGAGACAGTCTTTACCACCTCGCGCAATGGCTGGTATTGGTGCCCCGTCCAACTCGGAGGCACAGTGTCCAATCCCAGGGAGGACCTCTCTCCCCGTCTTGCCGCATGCGTCGCCGGTGCCGTTCTGCTGAACGGAAGCGGCAAGGCGCTTGACGCCGTTCCCTCCACCGCTATCGACACCGCCAAGGACCTCATCAATATTTTCACACCACTTCTCCCGTGAGGTCATCCTTTAGATCCGCCCAAAATTTTGGACGAACCAGCCGGTCAGCTTTCCCCAAAGAGGCGAAATCCTCCTTTGTCGATCTCCACTTTCGCCCTGTGCTTACTGTGTCATCCGTGCTTATTTTGGGTGTTAGTTGAAAGCGTTTTTCTTCACGGCCTCATGAAAAATCCACCTGTTATTTTGACGATTGCCGGATCGGATAATTCCTGTGGAGCTGGTGCGCAGGCTGATCTCAAGACGATCACGGCGCTTGGAGGTTATGCGCAAACCGCTATTACCTGTGTCGTGGCCGAGGTTCCCGGCAGGGTGGAGGCGATGCAGCCTGTGCGTCCGGATCTTGTTGCGGCGCAAATTCGATTGAGTTTCGAAGCGTTTCCCGTTGCTGCTGTGAAGACCGGTATGTTGTTTTCCACGCCGATCATACGCGCAGTGGCGTCAACTTTGGCTGCCTGCAAAAAACTTCCGCCCATTGTGGTCGATCCCGTCATGGTCGCATCCAGTGGCGATCCCTTGTTGAAGGCCTCGGCGGTGAAAGCCTACCGGGAGTTGATTTTTCCATTGGCGACTTTGGTGACTCCGAATCTCGATGAATTGCGAATTCTCTCGGGCATGCCATGCCGCAATCTTGATGAAATGAAGGCGGCGGGGGAGATGCTGGTCGCCCGACATGGTTGCGCGTTTTTGCTCAAGGGCGGGCATCTTCGCCAGAAGATGGCGACGGATATCCTGGCGACGCGGGATGGGTTTGAGGCATTCCTTGCGCCTTTCCGCCGGAAAATCGATGCCCATGGCACGGGTTGCACCTTCTCGGCAGCGATTGCGACTTTTCTTTCAGCCGGTCTGTCTCTCTCGGAATCAGTCGGTCATGCAAAAAAATACATCACGCGGGCGATTGAAGAGCATTTGCGCTGGAAGCAAACGACCGCGCTGGAGCACCGTACGCAGAGGGTTTACCTGCCCGGCATGGACTGAAGCACAATGCCTTTGAGGTATTCGGTTTCCGGCAGTCCCAGCACGACGGGGTGGTCGAGCGGTTGGCCGATGCGGCGCATGAGCCTCATGTTGCGCTTCGCATCATGAAGTCCTGCTGCGATTGCTTCCTCAAACTCATGGGACGCAACATGGTGCGAGCAGGAGAAGGAGACGAGTATTCCGTTTTTTGAAAGCAGTGTGGCTGCCCGTGCGTGGAGGTCGCGGTAGCCGCGCAGGGCCTCGGCTATTTTGCCTCGCGCTTTGGTGAAGGAGGGCGGGTCGAGAATGATGAGATCGTATTCGGGTTTGTCGGGACGGCGCAGGAAATCAAAAACATCCATCTGTCTGGTCTCGACAGGGAGTGCATTCAGAGCCGCATTGACGCGAAGACGCTCCGAGCTTTCGGTGCCGGATTCCACAGCCGTCACATGGGAAGCCCCCGCATTGGCGCAGGCTAGGGCGAAGCCGCCTTGATTGGAAAAGCAGTCCAGAACGGTCAGCCCGCGAGACAGAGCCGATACGATGCCATAGGATTCGAGTTGGTCGAGGTAAAGGCCGGTTTTATGGCCGCCGAGGGGATCGACAAGGAATCGCACACCTGAGGTCTCGACTTCCACCTCACCCGGATTTTCACCGGTCAAAATGCCTGTGACCGAAGGTAAGCCTTCGACGGTGCGCACAGGGGCATCGTTCCGCTCGATGACACATGCAGCGTTGGTTTTCTCCATGAGGATAGCGGCGATGGTATCCTTGTGTCGATCCATCCCACAGGTGAGTGTTTGGAGCACCACCACATTTCGATACATGTCGGCAATGACGCCGGGGAGTCCATCGCTTTCGCTCCAGATCAGACGCCCCAAATCGCTGCGGCAGCCCATGCGCCTGCGGTATTCGAGGGCCTGCTCGATGCGGCGGCGGAAAAAATCCGCATCCAGGTCCTGCCTCCGCCGTGAGAACCGCCTCACGACGATTTGCGAACGCGAATTGTAAATGCCAACACCGAGAAGGTGGTCGCGGCCGTCTTTTATTGAAATCACATCCCCGTCCGCCGGTGCCCCGAAGGATTTTTGAATCTCGCTGGCATAGACCCAATCATGACCATGCAAAATTCGCGAACGCGGACGAACAATCACGCCGCTCATAAATTGCCCTCCCCCTCGTTCAAAAATTCCCACTTGGAAAAGGTCGCCGCCTGTCCGGTATAATTGCCATGGGCATCTATGATATTCCAAACCGTTGCTTGAGTGATTCTAAACCTGCGGCCCTTGCTCGAGATGCGAATGCCCGAGTAGTCGGTTATAAATCCCTGCTCTCTGACACGCTGCAGAAAATTCGCCCGCTCAGCACGGTGCATTGGTTCCGCTGTGAGCCGCGATGGCGTGCGTGTCAGTGTCTCCCAATCCATTTCCCAGAGATCCAGCGCCGTGTTGTTGCCGTAGTTCAAAATCTGATCTCCTTCCGCGCCGCCGGAGACCACTGCGAAAGGCGCTTCGAAAAGCCTCCGCGCCTCACGCCGTGCCTCGCCGCAGGGTTCGATCAAGTGTCGTCCGGTCCACTGATGGTAGGTGCGCAGCAACTCCGCGCCGTGGGTTTCAATAAAATCCATCGCGTAAGAATATCCGCTCTTACTCGGATGACGACGGATTTTCGCGCTGGCGGATGATTGCGGGATTTTTTATGGCAAAATGTTCTTGGTGCGTGTTTCCCGAATAATTATGAAAAACATTATGAATCAAGAAAAAACAAAAGTGGTTGTCGTCGGCGCAGGCCCCTGCGGGTTGATGGCGGCCCTCTTGCTTGGAAAATTCGGCATTCCCACGTTGCTTGTCGAAAAACATCCCGGTATTTCGCGCCATCCAAAAGCCATGGGCGTTACGCGCCGAAGCGCCGAAATCTACCGCCAACTTGGCCTACTCGACCAAATGTTCGAAGGCAGACTCGCGCATCCGGTCGATGCTGTTTCCACTTGGTCGCGGGGCGTGCTCGCCGGCGAACTTCTCGGCAGTACGCCGATAGTCAAGGACGACTTGCTTTACAGCCCCTGCGCCGCTTTTCACTGCGCCCAACCGCACAACGAGGCCGTCCTGCTCCGCGCTGTGCAGGGATTCGAATCCGTTGACATCCGTTTTCAAACTCACGCCTCTAAAATCGCGCAGGATGGGCTGGGAGTTTCAGTGACCCTGCAAAATCCAGACGGTTCCTCCGAAACTGTCAGCGCGAGCTACCTCATCGCTGCCGATGGCGATAGCAGCCCGATTCGAGAAAGCCTCGGCATCAAACGCCAAGGCCCCGGCGAACTCGGTCGATTCGTGAGCGTTTATTTCCGAGCCGACTATGGCAAACATCTCGAGGGCCGACGCGCACTCGTTGCAAACACCATCGGTGCCGATTTTTTCGAGGTCTTTGTCACAGTGAATGGCGACGACCTCTGGCTCATGCACCACTTCCTTGATGAGGGTGAGACTCCTGCGGATTGGCCCCAGGAGCGTCTACATTCGATGGTCGTCAAGGCCTCCGGACTCCCCGATGTGCCTGTAGAAATTCTCAGCCTCAGCCCTTGGGTAATGTCCCCCAGTCTTGCTTCCGAGTGGCGTCGTGATCGGATTTTTTTCGTTGGCGATGCCGCTGCGCGCGTCTCGCCATCCGGCGGACTCGGCCTCAACAACGGGATCCAAGGCGTCCACAACCTCATCTGGAAACTTGCCGCCGTTTTGGAAGGCCGCTTCGGTGACGACCTGCTCGAAACCTATCAAACCGAACGCCTCGCCGCCTCAAAGTTCACTTTCGAAAACAGTGGCAACAACGCGGAGGAGATTTTTGCGATCGTCGGTTCGGCTCTCTCTGGCGACTGGGACAAGGCTCGCGAGCTTATCGCCCACTCCCGCCGATCCGGCTCCGGACTCGGCCAGGATTTTGGTTTCGTTTATGAAAGTTCAGCTGTGACACCCGACGGTTCCAGCGCGGAAAATCCGGCTGACAATGTCAATGATTATACGCCGCAAGGTCGCCCAGGTCACAGGGCCCCCCATGTCTGGATAGAAAATGACGGTAGAAGCTTTTCCATCCTCGATTTTTTTGGCCGGGAATTTGTGTTGTTGTGCGGGCCTGAGGCCGATCCGATGAACTTCCCCTATTCCTCACACCAAGCACGGGTTTTGAAGGAAGGCGTGAATTTCAAAGATTCCACGGGCAGATGGCGAGATCTTTACGGCATCACTAAAAAGGGATTTGTCCTGGTCCGCCCCGACGGCTATATTTCCGCCCGTTCAGGATAAAGCAGTGCTGAACAGCTGAGACTGATCGCAAAGCAAGTCCCGACGCCTTTTTAGCGCCACCTCTATCGGCTACAAGTTTATCAAAAAGATAAGCTTGGCGGATTTCTAATCTATGGGGTTTCAAACTGCGTAACCAGCAATCCTTAGGAAAGTCAACGACAATCTTGTCTTTCATATATGTCTCTCCTGCCTCGCGTGCGCGGATGCTGCACCTAGTTTTGAAGCTGTTGAAAATTTCAAAATCGTACCTCCGTTTATTTGCCCGCTCACGACAGATTTTCCGATGCCAAGCTTGTTTCGGCCCGGGCGATGAGTTCAGATGCACAGTATGAAAAAACAACTCCGCGATGTTCCCGGCGGTCCGCCGGCCCTTGGTCCCTACTCTCTCGGTGTTGTGGCCGAGGGGAAATTTGTCTTCGTCTCGGGCATGACGCCATGGGATCCCGCAACAGGAAAAATCGAGCGCGGATCGATCGCGCGTCAGACTGAACTCGTTCTTGAAAATATTAAAAAAGTCCTCGCTGCCGCCGGAGCCGGATTTGAAAATGTGGTCAGCACGCGCGTTTATCTCTCCAACCTGTCGAAGGAAAATTTCCAGGAGATGAATGCGGTCTATGCCCGCTACTTCGGGGAGTCCGCGCCGGCCCGCGCCACGATTGGGGCACAACTTCCCGGCGACTTCGATGTCGAGATCGAATGCGTGGCAAATCTTTTTGAGTTGACGCCTTGATTTTGGTCCGTAGCATCTTGCCTCCACTTTTGAGATTATGAAACGCACTTATCAGCCTTCCAAGCGCACGCGCAAGCAGCAGTTCGGTTTCCGCGCCCGTATGAAGACCAAAGCCGGTCGGGCCATTTTGAACCGCCGCCGCCGCCATGGCCGCAAACGCCTGCTTCCTAAAGGTGTCGAGGTTCACTTCGCAAGACACACCGAAGCCTGATCGAGTCGGCCAGCGTTTTCCTAAAACCGCCCGGCTCCGTCAGACTAAGGATTTTACACGGGTTCGCGAGCACGGGAAATCATCCCAAGCTCGTCTCATTCGCATCGGTCTCCTTCGCACCGGGAGAGTAGACTCCGCGAGAGTTGGCATCATCACTTCACGCCGCGTTGGCGGTGCAGTTATTCGTAACAAGGTGCGCCGACGTCTGCGGGAAATTCTCAAATCATGCATCGCCCAAATCCCGGCTGGATCTCTCGTGGTGATCGTTGCAAAGTCGGCTGCTGCCGAGGCTCCTTTCGAACAATTAAAAGCGGAATGGTTGCTTCTTGCCCGCCGCCTTTCTATTTTGCCGCCTCTCGAATGAAACACCTGCTTATCGCTCTGATCCGCTGCTACCAGCTTGTGGTCTCTCCGTTTTTGCAGGTGATCTGCGGTCCAGGCTGTGGTTGCCGGTTCGAGCCCTCCTGTTCCCGGTATTTCATTTCTGCCCTCCAGAATCACGGCACCCTTCGTGGCACGCTTCTCGGCCTTCGTCGAATCGGGCGTTGCCATCCTTGGGGCGGTTGTGGTTATGACCCCGTGCCGCCAGCATTCAAACCTCTCTCACCTCTAAATTAATGGACCGTAAATCCTGGATCGCCATCATTCTCTCAGTCACCGGACTCTTCGTCTGGCAGTGGTATATCAGCAAATACTACCCCCCGCAGACACCCCCACCATCCTCCGCCGCGCCGCCGGCCACGCCAGCCGCCGTAGTGGCTGCGACGCCTGCAGCGACTCCATTCACAGCGGCCGAGCAGCCTCCCTCCATGTCGGCGCGCGCCGAAAGCCTTGCCACAAACAGCACGGAATTTGTCTTCAATAACGATGCCGGCGGCATTGAGCAGGTCATCCTGCGCATGCACCTCGGAGAAAATCATGACAATGTCGCGTTGAATCGCAGCCGCTCCATGCCCATCGGAGCTTTCGGTTTCAATCCCGGTGAGGTGCTTGGCGGTTTTGAAATGATCGCCGATCGCGCCAAGGGAGAGGTCTTTTTCAAGCGCACACAGCCGGATGGACTCGAGATCACAAAGCGCTTCACGCTTCCGCCGGGCGACGGTACAAAATCTCCCTACACGGTGAATCTCGAGGTCACCTTCACCAACCCCGGTACCACGGCCATTCAGGTTCCGGATTTCTTCATCTCAGCCGGCGGGGCCGCTCCTATCCACATCCACGACCTCCCCATGTATACACGTTTCGATTGGGGGCATGAGGCCAAAATGTCCAACATTGATGTGAATTGGTTCTCCGCCAGTTCCGTCCCGCTTCTCGGTATTCCGATTCACGGCGAGCGCCCGCTCTACCTCGAGAGCAAGCCCGACATCCGCTGGGTGGCGGTTGCCAGCCAGTATTTCTGCACCATCGTGACTCCACAGGGTGGCTTCACCACAAAGTCCGTTTGGGCCAAACGCTTCGACGCCCCGAAACTCAACGGCACCCCCGTCTTTGGAGTGCAAGGCGGACTCATCCAAGGTGGTCTCTCGCTCGCTCCCGGTGCACGCGAGACACGTGTTTTCCAGATTTATTCAGGCCCCAAAGAAATTCCCCGCCTACGCGAACTCGGCCCGACACAGGATCAAGTCATGAGCTTCGGCATGTTTGGCATGGTAAGCGAAGTCCTGCTGTGGGCTATGAATCACCTCTACTCCCTCCTCGGCAACTACGCCGCTGCCATCATTGTCCTGACCCTTCTCATCAAAACCATCCTCTGGCCCGTTCAAAACAAGGCGACGAACGAGATGCGCAAGATGGCTCTCCTTTCTCCGAAGATGACTGAGATTCGGGACAAATACAAAGACAACCCGCAGAAGCTCAACGAGGAAACCATGAAGCTTTACAAGGAGTACGGCGTCAATCCGTTCAGCGGTTGCCTGCCCATGCTCATCCAGATTCCGATTTTCTTCGGCTTCTACTCGATGCTCGGCACCGCCATCGAGCTTCGCAACAGCTCGTTCTTCTGGGTCGCCGACCTCTCTCAACCCGACACGATCGCCCATGTGCTCGGATTCCCTATCAACGTCCTCCCAATCGTCATGGCAGGCACCATGGTGTGGCAGATGATTATTACACCAAAAACCGGCGATGCCATGCAGCAGCGCATTTTCTACTTCATGCCGATCATTTTCCTGGTCTTCTGCTACAACTACGCCAGCGGTCTCGCGCTCTATTGGACAACGCAGAATCTTTTCTCTATCGTGCAACTTTACCTCACGCGGAACAAACCTCTGCCCACTCTTGAAAAAAAAAGCGTGATCGCTAAGCGGGCCGCGACCGAGGCCAAGAAAAAAAGTAAAAACCGCCATAGCCCATGAATGCGACACCCGTTGAGATTCTTGATACCCTCCTTGGCTACCTCGGATTTGTCGCCGAAGTCAAAGAAGAGCAAAACGACGGAAACACCACGCTACAGATACTCACCAACGAAATCGACCGTCTCATAGGCCGCCGCGAAGAAGTGATGGATGACCTCCAGTATCTCGTCAATCGCATCCTCGCCTCGCAAAATCCCCCCGGCGCCCGGATTATTGTCGATGTTCAACACTACCGCAGCATGCGCGATGATGCGCTTGTTGCCAAGGTGCGCCAACTCGCCAGCGCCGTGCGCGCCAGCGGGCGCCCGATGCAAACCGCACCGCTCAATTCCTACGACCGCCGCATCGTGCACAACGCCTTCAAGGACGATCCGGAACTCACCACCTGGAGCCCTCCCGATGACGCCCGCGTGAAACGCATCACAATCCGCAAACGCCCGGTCCGCCGCTCCGATTCGCCCGCCTGAGAGAGCCCGCCCAGTCATGTCCGAACCACGCCTCAGCGAGCTTAAAAGCCGCGCCCAGCTCCTCAAGCCCGTCCTCAGACTCGGCAAAGCTGGAGCCACGCCCGAGTTCCTCGCTGCCCTCGAGGAGCAACTTAACCTGCACCAAATTCTAAAAATCCGCTTCGAAGGATTCAAAGAGGAACGCAAAATCCTCTCAAAGGAACTCGCTGCCAAAACGAACTCGCTCCTTGTTCAACAGGTGGGTCACACCGCCGTCTATTACCGCCGCACCAGTGCGTAGACGCAAAGTAGCCCCGCCCGCGCCCTCGAATTGTCATTGAGGAAAATGTTTCCACGCACCCTGCAAAACAGCTGACTATGAGATCCCACTTAGCGGTCTTCACAAAGGCGGGGCCATCTGTTTGACTGCACCCATGCCACGCGAAGCAACCATCCACCGCACGACTTCGGAAACCTCGATTCAACTATCCATCAGGCTCGATGGCTCGGGCTCATCCCGCATCTCAACCGGGATTGCTTTTTTTGACCACATGCTCACCCTCTTTTCAAAACATGGGCTTATGGATTTGGATGTCAGCGCGAAGGGCGATATCGAAGTGGACTTCCACCACACGGTCGAAGACACGGGCATCGCGCTGGGGCAGGCGATCACGCAGGCCCTCGGCGACAAGGCGGGCATTCGCCGTTATGGTTTTTTCTATGTTCCGATGGATGAGGCCCTCGTCCGCTCGGTCGTTGATCTGAGCGGTAGGCCATTCCTGGCCTACAATGCGCCGGAGCGTGTCTCGCCGATCGGCGGCAATTTCGAGTTCCAGCTCGTCGAGGAATTTCTGCGTGCGCTTTCCGTGCACGCCGGCATGAACCTGCATGTGGACATCCTCGCCGGTCGCGATGCCCACCACATGGCCGAGGGAGTTTTCAAATCTCTCGCACGCGCTCTGGATCAGGCGACGGCGGTGGACTCCCGCGTTCAAGGCATTCCGAGCACGAAGGGTGTCCTGTGAGCGGGAAAAAGCTCGGTGTCATCGATTACGGCAGCGGCAACCTTCGAAGCGTCTGCAAGGCTCTTGAAGCCGCTGGATCTACGCCCACCCTGGTGACCAACCCCTCGGGCCTGCCCGGATTGGATGCCATAGTCGTCCCCGGCGTGGGAGCCTTTGCACATTGCGCGGAGAACCTTCGCGCCACCGGTCTTTGGAATCCTGTTCGCGAATGGGCGCTCTCCGGTCGTCCCTATCTCGGCATCTGCCTCGGCTACCAGTTGCTCTTTGAATCCAGCGAGGAATCCCCCGGCGTGGAGGGGCTTGGTGTGCTGCAAGGACGCGTTGTGCGATTTACCGATGCAGGCCTCAAGGTTCCGCACATGGGCTGGAACACGCTCTCGAAAACTTCCGGTCCTCTCTACAAAAGCCTCTCCGGCGAGGTCTCGATGTATTTTGTGCACTCGTATTATCCTGCTCCCGCCGATTCTTCGGTGGTCAGCGCATGGAGCGACTACGGCCTCTCCTTCGCCGCCGGCATCTCCTCGGGGGCACTGCATGCCGTTCAATTCCATCCTGAAAAAAGCCAGTCCGCCGGTCTCGCTCTTCTTCGCAACTTTCTTTCGACACTATGATTCTTTTGCCAGCCATCGACCTCATGGGCGGCGAGGTCGTGCGCCTCAAGCGCGGACTCGCCAACGAGAAAACCGTTTATTCCTCCGACCCCGTGGCCTTCGCCAAAAAGTGGGAAGACTCCGGCGCCGACTGGCTCCACATAGTCGATTTAGACGCCGCCTTCACCGGCGAACCCCAGAACCTAGATGCCGTAGCAAAGATCTGCGCCGCCGTGAAAGTGCCCTGCGAACTCGGCGGCGGGATGCGTAGTTTGGAAAAAATCCAAGCCGCCTTCGATGCCGGCGTAAGTCGTGTCATCCTCGGCACCAAGGCCTGCCAATCCACCGAAACCATTGCGGAAATGTGTTCCCGGTTCAGTGGTGAGCGCATCGCCGTCGGCATCGACGCTCACGGAGGCAAGGTCGCTGTGAAAGGATGGACTGAAACCACTGCCACCTCAGCCGCCGATCTCGCGCTTGCTGCGCAGGATGCGGGGGTTGGAACGATCATTTACACCGATATCGCCACCGACGGCATGCTCGAGGGACCGAATTTCAAGGAGTTGGAAAAAATGCTTTCGCTTCTGAATTGCAATCTCATCGCCAGCGGTGGGGTCTCCTGTGCCGACGATCTGCACCGCCTGAATACCATGTCGGGTCTTTACGGGGCCATCATCGGCAAGGCCCTTTACGATGGCCACATCACCGGCAACCTGCGCGCTATCCTGCAGAGCTGCCCTAAAGAAGGAGGCTTGGAGAACGAATCTCCGACATGAGGCAAATTCCTCCATGGAAGACGCAGAGGACTTTCAGACAGGAGGGCAGGATGGAGAGAATTGACAGGAAAGGCTTTGGCTTTTGTTTGATATCGCACGAATCATTTCAAACCCATCGCATCATAAACAGATCATCCTCTGTGTTCTCTGTGCGCTCTGTGGTTAATTCTGCTGTATTCGGCCTGAATTGGATATTACTCGGAGAGAACGTGTCTTTGCCGTTTTTCACCCGCCGGTGTGTCTTTCGCTGAATCGGGCAGTGGCACGGGACGGTCGGAGAGCGAGGGCACAGGCGGCTTGGCGGCTTCCGCTGTCGGATTGATTTCTTGTGCCCCGATAACTTGGATAGTTCCATCTTGGCTTTCGCTGAGGATCGGACGCTTCATGATTTGGCTATAGGTTTTGCGTCCTAGGACCTCGCCGTTGAGTCCGATGTGAGAGTAGAGGAACGCCTTTGGAGCAACATTCTGCAAGACATGAATCTGGTTCTTCTTATCGAGGAGAATTTCTGGCGTGCCGTAAGAGACAAGGCGTCCGAGGCGGTGTGTGCAGAAAATCGTTCCGCTCTTGGCATTTTCGATGCGGACATAGAGTTGAGTGCTATTGGGTAATCGGTGTGTGAGGACAGTGATATTCCGCGTCTCTCCGGCCCCTGGCATTCCTTCGGGTACTCCGACGGTTTTTTGGAAAATAGGACGTCCATCCGTGATCTCGATATTCAGGGGGGGGGAGTTGAAGTAGCGCTTGAGAGTGTGGGCGTAGATGGCAGCCCGAATGCGATAGCCCCCGAATTCCCCAATCGGAAAGAGCGGCGTGAGGTTCACAGTACGGCTTAATTTTTGACCAGACTCCAAAACGAGCGGCTCGTTCGTGTAGCTTAAGCTCCGAGGAGCGATTGGACGTCCATCCAGTGTCTCGATCTGGAATCCAAACCAGTGGTTGCCGTCGGCATCACTGAGCGGTAGCGGGTTTCCGCTGAGATTTGTCAGGCTCACGGTGATTAAAATCGGCTCATAGCTTATGTAGAGTGAGCGCTTGAGATTGATATCCACCTGCAACTGCGCAGAGCCGATCTGTGTGAAGCTAATGAGAGACAGCGCAATCAAGATTGGCTTTAGCAAAGATAAACGGGTTTCTCGTTTTGAGCTAATCATTTCTGTGTTCTATGAGGTCTATCATTACCTACTTCGCGTCCTCAGCGGTTCGGAAGCCTAAGGCATCGTCGCTTTGAAATTCCGTGAGCTTTGTTCCTCGACGAAGGATGGTTTTGTCTTCGAATGTCTTCCAGTTGAGGCCCCGATAGACCGGAACCTTATCACCTCCGCGCTCGGCATCCTCCGCCCAGGTGTCCGTCCACTCGGAAACATTGCCGGCCATTCCGCTGACTCCGAAACTGCTGATGTCCGTTTTAGGCTTGTTCACCGGACTCCAGCGCTTGAATCCATCATTCTGAGCCCCGAATTTGGGGTCTGGATTTGGGCTGAAGTCGCTTCCGGTGTTGGCGAGTTTGTTGTTGAAATCATTGCCCCAAGGATGGTTGAGGCCTTTGTCGCCACGGGCAGCGCGTTCCCATTCCTGCTCGGTGGGGAGGCGCTGGCCCTTCCACTTGGCATATGCATAGGCATCATACCAATCCACTCCGAAAACCGGCGAGTCGAGGGAAAGCGGAACCTCTTGGTAGCGGCCCCATTTTTTTGCCCTGTTGTAGTAACCGGGGTTCGGCGGATCGAACTCTGTCATATCTGCCCAGCCTGCTGGGATGTGAGGCTTGTCCCTCGGCTGGTCTGGGTGTGCGACCTTGGCTGCTTTGTCGGGATGATCTTTGAGGTCCTTTAAAAACGCGGCATATTCTGAAATTGTAACCTCGTATTTTGAGATTCTAAAGGCCGGCACTTTCACTCTTTGGCCTTGAATGGTGATGTCGCCCTCAGGAATTTCGATCATTTTCCCGAGGTCTTTGACATGGATATTGTTTTTCGTAAATGACTTAATGATAAAATAAAAAGAAGATAATGTGAGTGTGAGTGTAATGGCGCTGTGGATAATAACATTTTTGCGTCTTCTTTTCTTCGATACTTCAAGCGCTCGTAACCGGGCTATGGTCTGGGACTGGATTTTTTCGCTATCGACCGGAGTGGCCTCGGGCATGCGACTATCGGCCAGCTTTGCGATGGAGGCCCATGTGGTTGTTGCGGGGTCCGAGTTTTGAATTTCGGTCAGCGTCGATTGAGCAACGGCGGAGGATTTGTCGGCTGCCAAGAGGGATAGCAATAGGGTCGCAAGATTTCGAATTTCCTCCTGCTGGTCAATTGCTGCTGGTGCTTCCTTGCGGGCCAGATTCGTTAAACATGGCGCTGAGCTGGGATTGAGGATGATGTGGCGGGGGAGGAGCGTGACGCGGGCAATGCCTTCCTTTTCGAAGAAATCGAAAACCTCTCCCACGGACTTTATGATTTGAAGGGCAGTGGAGGTGTCGATTTTTCGTCCGTTTTCGATCACGTCCTCAAGGGTTGGAGCTGCAAAGGTTTCGTTTGAGTAAAATGGAATGCCTTTGTATTCGCCGCTTTCATAAACCGTTCCGACCAGTGTGTGGGTGACACTTGCCTTGGCGCGAGCGTCGTCCATGAACTTCGAGACCAAGGCTGGATCCGTTGCGGCCTCTGGCTTGAGGATGCGGAGGAGCACCGGGCGGCCGATATTTGTCTGCGTGGCACGGTAGAAGGTTTCATTCTCGAATTCGCGTATGCGGGCCTCGATCGAGAAGTGGCCGATCGTTTTTCCAACCATTTCATCGGGGGGGAGGTCGGGTTTGAGCTTGAGCTTTGGCGCTTGGAACGTCCCGGCAGGCTTTGGCTGGGCATTTGCAGTATGTGTAGCGCTTTTTGCCCTGGGTTTCGCGGCTGGCTTCGGAGCAGCGGGCGCAGCGCCAGCTTTTGGCTTGGCGGCAACAGCTGCTGGTTTCGGAGCGCTTACGGCCTGCGGCTTGGCAGCAGCAGCCGCTGGCTTAGGTGCGCCGACCCCGGCCGGTTTAGGAGTCGCCGCAGTTGGCTTTGGCTGGGCAGCAGGAGCAGCAGGCTCCACAGCTGTCGGAGACTCCCCATCGATTCTCAATTCCGTAAGGGCTTGATTTAGGGCTTCTGGGGTTATCGGTTGCGGAAGGAAGGGCGATCCTCCAAGGCGTTCTGCGTAGGGGGTTATGTCATGCTGAGATGTGAAGATGGTTTTAAGGTTTGGTAGGTAGGGGAGTAAGGCATCCCGTAGGGAGAAGCCATCAAGTGGGGCGAGATAGACCTCCGAGATCAGGAGGTCGCAGCCGCCGTTGGCGTTGATCCACTGGATAACAGCATCGGAATCGGCTGCTAGGCCCGAAGCGGGTTTGCCAAGGGCATCGAGGACGAGGGAGAGTGTGGAGGCAGCATCGGAATCGCTGAGTGCTATGAGGGTTTTCATTATGGCTGGCCCGAGAGATACAGTGGAAGCGGATGATCTACGGCGAGCGCCCCTGGGTCAGCACGCGTGTCTTGCAGGTCGTTTTTATAATAAATGCCCACTACATACCCCGCATATGTGAATTCGGATTTGGTGGGCGCTGTGTAGACGGCGTTCAGCAGCTCAGGTTCGTTGTTGCTCCAATCGACCGGTGGGCTGATCCACTCTGTGAAAACCTCCGAGTTGGTGAGCTGGATTTGTCCAGTCTGATCGCGTTCATAAAAGAAAACATGAACTGCCATTTGGCGAGGGTCGATGGATTGGTTAGCCCGGGACTTGATGGAGATGCGCAAGTTTTTTTTTCCCTTGTCAGCATCGCTCAAGCGGGTTTCGATAATTCCTAAGCTCGCGCCGGGCTGAAGCCCAAATTCGTCGCGCATATCTACTCCGGCTTCGCTGGCGACCACCGTGGGAATGGGCGTGCTTTCGGTAAGCCCGAGCATTCCGATTTTGCGTTGTGTCTGGGCACGGAGGTCAGTGGAAAGCTCTGGAAGTTTAAGGACCTTTTTGTAGGATTCTGCCGCCGCCGGCATATCGCCCTTTTTCTCATAAAGACGCCCAATGCGCAGCATCACTCCGGGGTCTCCGGGCAGCAGCTTGTCTGCCTCCTGGATTTTTGCCATGCCTGCATCGTAGTCACCGATGCGGAATGCCTTGTCGGATTCCTCCACCAGTCGGCGGATATTTTCTAGGAGTGCTTCATCAAGTTGTTCGGCCGCCGTAGTCGGGGGGGGGGTGCTCTGGGCTAATGGCTGGGCAGGGGGCAGGTTATTTTCAACAACCCGGGGACTGAGGGCAACCGCTATATTTTTCACGATGTCTCTCTGAAGAAGCTGAGCGTAATGCAAAGCGACGAGGCCGATCTGAGCCACCAGAAAGAAGAACAGTAAACCAGCGGCAACTAAGAAAGTTGGTCTGGCGGGAGCTCGGGGAATGGGTGATGGGGTGGGTGACTGGAGCATGAAGGAATCACAAAGCAAATACCTGCTCCACTGGAAAAATCAAAGTGCTATTCATCAGTCGTTATACATCAGGGGCGTTAAGGGCATTATTTTTTGCGCAGCAAGCAGAGTGTTTCGCGCCCCTGTCGCTCGGCGTAGGTCGGAATAGCAGAATTCGTCTCTAACATTTCAAAGTTCTTGCCGAAAAGAATCGTCATTTCGTTCAGATTGCAGCGGAAAGGCGGTGAGTGGGAATTCGGGTTGTCGGGATTTGTAAAAAACACTGCCAGCAGCAATCCTCCGTCGCGCAGCGCTGCGGCAGCCGCTCTCACATAATCGGTGCGCCGCTCCAGCGGGATGGCGCAAAGGCATGTGTGCTCGAAAAGGATATCAAATGAGCTTCGCGTCACGCTGGTACAGGTTAAAAAATCCCCCTCCTGATAAAATTCGTTTCCTGCTTTTGGGTAGCCTCGCGCTAGATTCAGCGCGGAGGGAGCTACATCCACCCCAAGCACAGACGATGCTCCCTGTGCGGCGATGGCTCGCACATCGTGTCCTGCTCCGCAACCTGGCACGAGCACGCGGCCTGTCATGGGAATTTTCTTCAATCTGGCAATCAGAGCAGGGTGTGCATTGCCCTTGTCCCAGGGCGTGTCCCCCGCGATATAGCGTGCGTCCCAGTCAATGCCGACGCCAGCGTGTGCCGAGTGAGATGCCATATTGGAATTTTCTCGAGTGTTCACGGATCAGGAAAGGCAGGTCTTTGGTGAACTCCAGCGTGAAGGCCGGACGCAGGAGATCGGCGAGGATTTCGCGGGATGGTGCTGCGTCCTCCGTGCCGCCGAGCCAGTTTTCTTCGGGAGTGAACTCAGGTAGCCAGGAAAAAGGGGTTGCGAGCAACATTTGGCCGCCAGGCGCCACAAGGTCCGCCAAGCGTTCGATGAAGCACCTTGGCTCTGGCAGGCGGCAGATGAGGTTCGCCGCCAAAACCACATCAAAAACACCCAGATCGCTTCGCAGGTCCATGGCATCTCCCGTTTCAAAATTTACGCGCGAGACATCGACATCCCTCGGCACGCTTGCGGTAAATTTCTGAACCCGCTTGCCTTCCAAGGCGACGGTGGCCTCAAGGGAACCGTGGTTTTTCAATTCCTGCGCTGCTTGGATGAATGCGCCGGAGAAATCAATGCCCGTCACGTGGCGGTTCGAGCGGGCCAGTTCGAAGGACGAGGCTCCCACCGCGCAGCCCACATCGAGTGCGTTACCAATCGGCGCGGAGATGTCAAGCAACTCGGAGATCACCCGCCGGGGGAAGTCCCATGCCTCACGCGGGACGGGTAAAGTGCCCGCCGCCTCGGCAAATGTGGCGTAGTGGAAAAACAGATACTCATCAACCAGCATCCGGGACTCGTAGGGATTTGACATCCCTGATTTCTACCACTTTCCGCCCGCCTTCGGAAACAGCAATCCCGGTTTGGACAAACCACCCCCCACTCTGATAGACCTCCCGCATGCTTACTCGCGTGTTCTCTGCCGCGCTGCAGGGAGTCGAAGCCATCCAAGTGGAGGTAGAGGTCAATACCGGTTCGGGCAATCCGGTGGTGATCGTCGTTGGACTTCCCGATGCCGCCGTGCGCGAGAGCAAGGACCGCGTAACCACAGCCATTTCAAACAGCGGCTTCCGCTGGCCGCGCGAGCGGACGACGATCAATCTCGCTCCGGCTGACATCAAAAAAGAAGGTCCGAGCTTTGACCTGCCCATTGCTGTTGGCATGGTCGCTGCAGCCGAACGCGCGGAACTTCCCCGGCTCGAGCGCTGTTTCGTTATTGGCGAACTTGCTCTCACAGGTGAAATCCGTCCGATCAAAGGCGCCCTGCCTATCGCCGTGGCCGCCCGCGATCAGGGAATGAAAGCCGTGATTCTCCCCGCAGCGAATGCCGCCGAGGCCGCCATCGTCGAGGGCATCGAGGTCTATGGCGTGAGAAACCTCCGCGAGGCATACGAATTTCTCTCCCGAAAAAAGGAACTCACTCCGGTGCGTGGAAGTGCCGCAGAGCGCCTCACCGCCGGTTCGTCAGATGATATCGATTTTTCCGAGGTGAAGGGCCAGCACCAGGTCAAGCGTGCCATCGAGGTCGCCATGGCTGGTGGACACAATCTCCTGCTCATCGGCCCGCCCGGCTCGGGCAAGAGCATGCTGGCGAAGCGCATTCCGACTATCATCCCGCCCATGACCCTCGATGAGGCGATTGAAACCACAAAGATTCACAGCATTTGTGGCCTCCTCGACGAGTCGAACGCCTTCGTTTCGAAGCGCCCCTTCCGCTCGCCGCACCATACCATCAGCGATATCGGACTCCTCGGCGGATCGGCCAATCCCACGCCGGGCGAGGTCAGCATCGCCCACAACGGCGTCCTCTTCCTTGATGAACTGCCGGAATTCAAACGCTCCACGCTTGAGGTCATGCGCCAACCGATCGAGGACGGCAAGGTGACCATTTCCCGCGCCGCCGGAACCATGACATTCCCCGCCGAATTCATTCTCATCGCCGCGATGAACCCCTGCCCGTGCGGATTCCATGGCGACCCGCAGCGTGAGTGCCGCTGTTCCAGCGTCCAGATCGAACGTTACCGCAACCGCATCTCTGGTCCGCTACTGGATCGCATCGATATTCATGTCGAAGCGCCTGCAGTGGCGTTCAGGGAACTCTCCAGTGGAGGATCGGCCGAGCCCTCCGCAGACATTCTCAATCGCGTTCTTCAAGCGCGTGGTGTTCAAAAAAACCGGTTCAACGGTGAGAGAAAAACCGCCTCCAATGCCCGGATGTCGCACAGCCAGATCAAAAAATTCTGCCACCTCGACGACACTTCCCTCGAAATGTTCCGCCATGCTATGGAGGATCTCCATCTTAGCGCCCGTGCCTACGACCGCATCCTGAAAGTCTCCCGCACCATTGCTGACCTCGCGTCCAGTGACCGCATCACGCCGGAGCACATCGGCGAAGCCATCCAATACCGCACTCTCGACCGCAGGCTTTGGGTTTGATTTTCCTGCAGCAAGAAGGCCTTCGCCCGTCGGAGAAATGGCGAGCGAGGCCGACTGGTTTTATCAGTAGGTGAAGCTCAGGCCGACATTGGCCCAGACTTCGTTGCCTTGGTCGATGTCCTGCAGCGCGGTCATGGCGATACTGTAGTTGATGCCGGCAAATACGGAGATGATTTTGTTGATTTGCCAGTTTCCTTCGATGCCAAATTGGAAGTTGTTCCAGCCATAGTAGGAGCGCGTATTGTAGCCGAGGTTCAGGCCGAGGAGGGCGTAGGGCTCAAGGGTGACGATGTCTTTGTAAACCGGGATTTCGCCATCAAGACGGAACTCCAAAAACGCGCCGGGTGTGTTGTTGAGATCCCAGATGAACGCGGCGCTCGGGGTGACATAAGGGATTTTGTTTGTGCCAAGGACGACGAAGAGTTCGTTGCCGTAGGTTTTGTGGATGTGTCCCGCTTCCTCCTCGTGCCCTTCTTCTTCATGTCCGGCCTCTTCGTGTTCATGCTCGTCCGCGTGGCCTTCCTCGACGATGCCGGGTGTGTAGCGGAAATTGTAGCCGGGGATGAAAAACACCGGGCCGAGATCGAAATTGTAGCCAGCGGTGAAATCCCACTCCTCAAAGCTGTTTGAGGTTCCAAAGCCGTTCCAGACGCTCAGAGTGAAGTCATTGATCCAAACACCCACCTCATTGGTGTAGGCGCCGCCGTTGCCGGTTTCGTTCACACCATAGTGGATGTGGCGGCTCTCCCATCCTGTCGAGATGCTGGCTCCCCAGATGCGGTTGTCGGTCTCCATCGCGGGGGCTTTGAAATTTTTGCCGCTCGGTGAGGCTTGCGCATGCGAGTGGCCTTCGTGACCCGTAAGCGGCTGTGTGCCGGAATCCAGCGCCTGGTTGATCTCGGTTTGGGTTGCGCGCTGGTTGTGGGCGATGCCGTGGGCTCCGGCGAGCGGTGCCATGGCGAGGATGGAGAGTGCGGTGAGGAGTGACTTTTTCATAAAAAGGAAGGGCGCTGTTTATGCAAGCGTGTTGCAAGAGTCAAATAAAAAATGCAAATAGTTTGCGATAGTAAAATGTTCCCGCCGCGCTTGGCGAATGAGGGGATGGGCTGTAAAAGCGTGGGATTGTGATGCAAAAATGGAAAAGCTTTTGTGCGGCGGGCGTTCTGTTCTGCCTCGTTGCCGCTGCGGTATTTTTCTGGATGCAGGTGCCGGTGTCGGATCAGGAACTGCTGGCAAACTTCGCAAAGGCGGGGGATTTTTTTCGCGGGGTGGAGAGCGTGCGCGGGTTGCCGTGGTGGTCGCCAAATTTTCTCCAAGGAACGAGCCTGGCGATGGCATGGGGTTATATGTTTTCCAATGTGGTCATGCTGTCTGCTGCCCTGCCATTTGGCTTTTTGGCAGGCTCGAAAGTGGCGGTAGGCTGCTGTCTGTTGGCTGGCGCGGCGGGGATGTTTTTTTTTCTGCGGCGCTGGAATGCCTGCGGAGCGTCTGCGGGGATCGGTGCGGTGCTGTTTTTGCTGAATCCCTCGGTGCTGACCCGTGCGGCGAGCTTTGAGCATTTCGTGGTGGTGGTCTCGTTGGCCGTGCTGCCTTGGGTTTTCTGGGCGCTGGTGGGGTTGTTGCGCGAGGGAACGGCACGCTCGGCTCTTGTATTTGGCTTTTGTTTTTCCCTGCTGACTTTGGCGTATGGAAAAACCGGTCTCATGGCATTGCCGGTGATTGGAGTGTTTGCGGCGGTGGAGTATTTTGCCCGTGCGCGGGCGGAGCGGCCCGGATGGCGCATCTGGGCTATGGCGGCGGGCGTTGTCTGCATGCTGGCTGTCTTGCCGAACCTTCCCGCACTTCGCGAGGCGGGCTTCTTGGTCATGTTCGAGTTCGGACCATTTGAGGGTTGGCAGCGTGCGTTCAGCACGAAGAGCGCGCTGAGTTGGTTTGATCGCGCAGGCATGCTGGGACAAGGGATGGCTCCTGGCTTTGCGCCCACTACTTTGAATGGCGGGACTTACCTCGGCTGGGTGTGCGGTGCCGTGCTCGCGGTGGGCTTATGGAAGCATTTGTTGCATGGCCGGGAGGCGGGAGGCCGGGCGCGGCTGCTCATAGCTCTGGCAATGGGAGCGTTCTGGCTCTCTTTCGGCCCCCGGAGCGTGATGGGCGGGCACTTCGAGTTTCTGCGGATGTCGATGGGTGCGGCGCACTTCACTCCGGCGGTTGCGTGGTTTTTATTAGGAGCGCAGGTGTGGGTGATTTTTCAGTTGGTGCCTCGTGAATCTGTCGCCTGGCGCTGGGCGGCGTTCGGATTTTCATTCGTCTATGTGCTGGTGCCCGGCTTTCGCTTGTTGGAATTCCTGCCAATCTATCGAAACATCCGTGCGCCATTTGATTTTTATCAGGTCACTGGCTCCATCTGTCTGATCGGCGCGGTGGCCCTTGCCGCTGGAGTACTGCTGGAAAAAGTGAGATGGGGGTCTCTGCGGAGAGCGCTCGTGGGTGCGTTTCTTTTGCTTGTGGCGGTGGATGTCGCACCATATGCGCGACCGTTTTTTCAAGAGCGGATCGGGAAGGGCGTGTGGCGCGACTTTCTAGATCTTCAGGAATTTCTCAAAACCGCTCCCGAACCTGGACGGGTGTATGCATTTTCGGGTCGCTATTTTTACCTCATGACGCCATGGCTGTCTGGGCGCCCGCTGGCGGCGGAGGCTTTCAACAGCTATCTTCACCAACGCCGCGCGGCGATATTGCAGGGGTCTGCGTTTTTAAACGACGAGCTCATGAAGTCCTACTTCCGTGTGGCGGGTGTGGCCTATCTGCTGATCGATAAAACCGACCCCGATACCAAGCCTGACCTGCAGGCGAAACTACGAGGGCTCTTCCCTGTGGTTTTTGAAAATGAGAACATGGCGCTGCTGGGGGTAAGGAATCCGCTCGGGTATGGATTTTTGGCGAGGGACTTCCTGCAAACCGGCACCGATGGACCCGAGACGGCCATCGCTGCGATCGGTGGAGCGGAGCACAATTTGGCTATGATTCAAAGCAGCGGCCTCGCCGTCGATGAGCCTGGCTTGCGTGGAAAAGTCATCGGCGGCCGCATCACAGCTTCCGAGGGTAAAGTGCTCGATGAAGGCAAGGCATTCGTTCGAGTGCCGAGGCGCGAGGGCGGCACATATCAGAGGGTGGAGTTCGAACCCACAGGCGAAAGCGGTTGGCTGATCTTCAACGAGGCGTGGCATCCGGATTGGACCGCGCTGGAAGGCGGTGACCGTCGCGAGATACACCGTGCCATGCTGGCTTTCTCGGCCGTTCAAACGACTGGCCAAGCATGCGTCACCTTCGAATTCCGGCAACCGTGGTGGTATAATCTCTGCGCTTGGACATCCCTCGCTGGCTGGGCTGTGGCTCTGGGCCTGTGTGTCTTTCTTCCCAAGAGCAGGTCCTCCTCGACTTGAATTCTAAAAAATGGATCGCCAGGGAATCATTCCACTGGCGCGGAGCATTGAGACTGGTGGTTTCGCAGCGCTAAAAAAGCACCAACCAGAACGTTTCATAATTTAAAACTGAACACACTGGACGGGACCTTTTTTGAATATCTGTCGGCTTGAAAAAATTATTTTAAAAATGGATTCACAACTTCGAGGGAACCGATGCGCTGTCCATGTTGCAAATCTTCAGAAAGAAGCGTCTTGGCACCACCGGCCAATGCTGAAGCCAGAACCAAGCAGTCATAAAAACGAAAACCATATCGTCCATGAATCGACATGGCCTGATTGAATATGGCCTGACTCGGCAAAATACGGCACTCTGGCCAAAGCCTGAATGCGATGTAATCCGCCAAGTCCCCGGGTTTCAGTGGCACCTTGAAGCGATGTAGTGCAACCGAGGAAAACTCTTGGACTACCTGCCAACTCACAAACCAACCCCTCTCGCTGACGAGTCTCTTTGCTATTGTTTGTTTGCTGGGATTATCTGCATCAAAGCAATAGACGAAAATGTTGGTGTCCAGAAAGACTTCAGCGCTCATTCATTTCCTCCCGAGTGAATTTGCCACCAGCATTCGCATACCCCAGTCGCAAATCCAATTCCCTTAACTTCAGTTCCCGCTCCTGTTGCTGAACCAAATCCGCTAACCATTCACGAAACAACGCATTGAGCGTTGATTTTCTTTTTCGGGCCACCTCTCTTGCGGTTTCAATCAACTCCTCGTCGGCACTCAAAGTGATATTTTTCATCACACGACAATAGTGCACAATTTTTATGCGTCAAAAGAAACATCTCGAAGACTGCATGATCCATCTCAAAAAACCCTGTGGTGGTTTCCTATGCGGGACTGGTAGCTTTTCTTTTTGATGCCGATGGTTAGCCATAAGCAGAAAAAAATTGCGCAAACTTGCCACTTTTCACCGAATTTCCTCTTGATTTGCTCTGCCGTTTTTGACTATTACACCTCGCTCAAAGTAACCAAGCTACCCACACTTTGAATAAACACGCCACAGCACTCATCACCGTCATTCTTTCCGGCCTAGTAGGTGGCTGGGCCGGGTATATTCTTGGACGCTCCTCCGTGCCCACCAGTGCACCAAGCACTCCCGCCGTAGCTGGCGCTGGCGGTGTGCAGGACGTCATGCCAGGCTCATCGTTTCAGAATCAGGATTCGGAGAAACAGCAAAAGCTTGTGCCTCTCACCGCCGCCACCCTCCGCGCCGAACTCGCCAGCCTAGAGTCCAGTGGAGGCGGTAGAGTAAATGCCAATAAAAAATACGCCGATTTGCAGGAGCGGCTGAAGGCCTCCGACCTTCCCACCATCGCTGCGGAGCTGTGTTCGAGAACTTCTCCTGGCGGACGGGAGCCCGGGCTGTTTCTGGTTCTTGAGGCTTATGCGGAATCCGACCCAGAGGGCGCATGGAACCTCGCGATCGGGATCAAGCAGCCAAGAATGCGCGGGAATGCGGTCATAGCCGTCATCTCCAGCATCGCGGCGAAAGATCCCACCCGGGCCCTCGCACTCGCGGATTCTCTACCCGAGTCGCAGCTCAAGATGCAGGCCCGCGGGCTGGCGATAGCGAGTATTGCAACGAAAGACCCACAGCGCGCGCTCGCGATCTTCATCGCGTCCCCTGACACCCGTGATGGAAACTCGTCGCTTTCTATGATTTTCCGCCAGTGGGGAGAAAAAGACCCCGAGGGCGCAAAGGCCGCCGTCGCCCGCCTGAGCGGACGCCAGGCGGAACAGGCCCGCCAAGCGCTCGTCTCGGCATTGGCCTTGCAGGATCCCCAGGCTGCTTGGGGATATGTTTCCAGCCTGTCGGCACCCTCCTCTGGCAATTGGTACTCCGACCCGCGTATGCAGGTCATCCAAAGCTGGGCGCTGAACGACCCGCAGGCCGCTCTGAAAGCCGCGCTAACCATCGGCGAAAGTGACCAGCGCAGTACGGCGGTTTCGACGGCTGTCAATTCATGGGCGGAAACCGATTTCCCCGCAGCCTTGGATTATGCCATCTCGACGGAGGATCCGGGCATCCGGGGCGATATTTTGCAGGATCTCAGCCGAAACCCGAAAGGTAACCATAAGGCGCTTCTCCAGGCAGTGCTGGAACATATGCCTGCGGGGGAAACGTTTCAGAATGCTGTCAACGGCGTTTTTCGCAGTTGGGCGAGGGAAAATCCGGCTGCAGCAGCAGCGGCCGCCTTGGAGCTGCCCGCTGGGCAAACGTTTTCCGACGTGTCCAGACAGATCGCCTCGCAGTGGATGGCCTCCACAACAAACAAGCAGGAGGTCTTCGACTGGGTCCTCAACCTGCCGGCCGGCGAAGCCCGCTCGGGGACCATGAGTTCCATCTTCTCGACCTGGAGCGAGGAGGATCCCCAGGCGGCAGCCCGCGCGCTTTCCAACCTGACCGCTGAAGACCGCATGAGCGCCCTGCAATCGTTCGCCTCGGGCTGGGGCGGAAGCTCTCCCGATGCAGCTCTCAAATGGTCGTCTTCCCTCACCGACCCGGACGAGCGGTCGGACGCCGTTCTTTCCGTTGTAAGCGCTTGGGCTAACACCTCGCCCGCAGCCGCTGCAAAATACGTCGCCTCGATGCCGGAGGCCGAGCGTGCCGACGCCATGGAAACAGTCGTCAGCAAATGGGCGTTGAAGGATTCCCAGTCCGCCGCCGCCTGGCTCGACAAACAGCCCGCAGGCCCGTCCAAGGACCCCGCACTCCGCTCGCTCTCCCGACAAATCGCGCAGGAGGACCCCGAGGCCGCGCTCACATGGGTGGCTGGAATCACGGATGAAAAGGACCGCATGCGCCAAACCGAATCCATCGCCCGCGACTGGATCCGTCAGGACCCGAATACCGCAAAAACCTGGATTTCGACATCCAAGCTCCCCGAAAATCTCCGCAAGAGCCTGCTCAAATGACCAGCGGCCTGTCGATATCACTGGGTGAAGTGATATGCGAAATGTAACTGTATTATTAATATTCAGTTAATAAAAGTATTCAATGCTGCTGAGGGCTCCACTGCCGCAAGAACGCTGTTTTAATGGAAAATCACGCGTTGACACTCCGAAAAATATTACTGATTATTCCAAAAAAGATTTACACTACTGAAAAGCCAGTTCGCTTTGCAGCCAGAATGCCCGGACATATGCCGGAGCGCGGCGTATTTTTCGAATCGCCTTCAAGGCCGCAGCC
>Ga0164293_10000896_pt1 | contig 24854 bp, 22 predicted proteins | sample GEODES118metaG_FD_111487 | JGI IMG/M metagenome (GOLD analysis project Ga0164293, IMG submission 111487) | Eutrophic lake water microbial communities from Lake Mendota, Wisconsin, USA - GEODES118 metaG | ecosystem: Environmental > Aquatic > Freshwater > Lake | place: USA: Lake Mendota...
GGTGGAGAAGATACGCGTTCTTATGTAAATAGAGCAGAGTTCAATAAAAACTGCAATTGGATGGGTAGAAATAAAAATTTTTCTATCTAATAAAAAAAATTATATATTTATAGATAATAAGAGATGAGTTTTAACAGAACAATTTACGACACCTGTTCTTATAATCAAGAGCTACAAGAAAGTGTGAGTACACTAAGTTACATTTTATCTCCTTATCGATACGAACATAAGGACAAATGTAGACATCAGCTAGGTTTCATTGGTGGCACAGCCGTTTCGCACGTCCAAGGAAATCTTGTTGATTTAGATAGCGAGTTGCGAGGTCAGACGCGATATATATCAAAATGTGGTAATAACAAGTATGTTCCTACAGATGATGGTATCATCAAGAATGATAAAACACAGCCCATTGATACTACTATGTTGCATTTGCCTGCCTGTCAATCTATTATGTATCGCGAAGTTCCGCTGCCACCAAAGATGAACTACAACCACTGCTAAGCTACCATTGCTAACATAGTCCTCCTAGATAATTTACAAAGAAATACCAAAGCAAATATATGGGGCCTAGCATGAAAGCAATAAATGCATTCAAGATACGAATGTAAATATTGGTGACAGACCCTTTCCAAGTACAACTATAAGATAAATATGCAGCCAAGCAGGCTATCATGAAAGCTACCATATACATGATAGCCAAAATGAGATAGTCTGATAACTTCCAATTATAATAGTAATTGGCGTTATACCCGTTTAAATAGAGGTACAATGACTTGATTCCATCTGGCCTAGTTTCTTCAGATATATCACTGAAAGGTTCCAAAATTTTCGAAGAAATAAAGAACATATCTATTTTTTTATTATAAAATAATATATTATTTTATTAGAATTGATGAACCAATATATTGATACTAGATTGAATTATGACAGTTGCAGCTACAAAGAGAAACTCAAGAGAACTGTAGGACCTGGATTGTATCAATTAAATACACCCTATAACGATTGTATGGATTGTTCTCAGGATATTCCTGCAGATCCTTCTTTGCGCTACCAATCTTACGGACATAATACTTGCAGTATGAAAAATGCAGTTGATGATTCAAGTGAATTACTAGGTCTCAATTACAAAGCAACCAAGTGTAACAATGATGAGTACCTGCCAGGAAAATATCAACCAACCGGATGTTCTATTCGCGGGAACACAGAACCACGTGCTTGTTTGGCCCCTCGCGAAGACACCAGGCTATCAAATCCTCCATGCACCCTCAAAGAAACTGGTATTAATAGATGGGAATGGCTTTGCTTTGATCCTCAGGAGAGAGCCATAGAAGGCTTTGACAGAGTTCCTGTAAATTATCGCATGGTAGCAAAGGACAATCATGTTCCTTGTATAGAGGAGCCTCTAGATCAAAGTAATTTTCAGCCAAATGGTAAACAAGAGCTAAATAATCTTAACAAGTGGCAAGCAAATGTTAAAGATGAAAAGATGTATTCACCTGGCTATCCTTATGGTTCCTTGTATTATGGAGTCAAATGCAATAACTAAGACTAATCTATACTATTTTTTATCCTTTATTCAGTAGAGTAATAATGGAATTATATCCTGAAGATGTTCCTTCTATGAATAACATATACAGTTCAAGATACTGGGAAAAAGTACGAGCGGACGAACAAAATAGAAGTAACAGAATGTATGAAAAGGCTAAAAACCCCTTTGAAACTGGTGTGGTAAGTAAACCTGCATATGCTGATATGTTTCACGAAGTCCCTGCCAAACCTATTGGTATGGATGGAGGCTCTGACAGATATGTTTCATCATTGACTGGTGAAAAAATAAAGACAGAGGAGTTTACTCATAATAATATGCAGCCTTTTTTGAGGAAGAATGTTACACAAAATATGAACTTTGAAGGCATGTCTAACAAACTGGATGCAAGTATGGGTGGTAATATGCAATTTTGGCAACACAAAAAAGAGGTTCCTTGTTTCTTCAAGCCTACTGCAAATGTAGGCAATGTCTGTAGTATGAAGAACAATGATGACTTCTATAAATCCAGAATAGAGGTGACGCCAAAAGTCAACAATTTTTTCCCAATCGAGAAGATAAGAGTAGGCCCAGGGCTTAATCAAGGTTTTGGTTCAGGAGGAACAGGTGGATTTCAACAGACAGATGCTATAGAATATGCCAAGCCTAGGACGTTAGATGATCTGCGTAGCAAGGCTAATCAGAAGAGCACCTATTTTGAAATACCCTTCCAAAGTCCAGTGAAAGGAACGGAGCAGCGTGGTATGATAGCCCCACCAGTGAAGCAAAGACCTGATAAAGTCTACGAACAGAGTGAAGAGCAATGGCTGAGGACTATGGCCTCTATTACAAAAGAAACTGCCAGATCAGAAGAGAATATCAGGGCAACTGCAAGGCCAGGGTCTCACGTTGAATATCAGGGTGCTGCTGTGATGAATACCGAGAAGCCTGGATTGGGTGCAGAAGATGATTATGGCAAGAATAATATTGTTGTCTATAATAATGAGAGGCAGCTAACACAGACGCGTACTGTAGTGTCAAATGCAACCAGTATTATCAAAGCGATTGTAGCACCTATTATGGATGCACTAAAATACACAATGAAAGAGTATACAGTGGAAGCTCCTAGAGGCGTTGGAAATCCTAGCATACAGATACCTGAGAAGCCCACATTGTATGACCCAGACAATCATATTATGCGTACAACAGTGAAGGAAACAACTATTCATGACAGTGAAGCAGGTAATTTGACAGGAGCCAAAGAGACTTATTCTGCACTTGAAGATACTGCTAGAACAACTGTCAAAGAAACTACTATCCATGACAGTGAAGCTGGTAATCTAACAGGAGCAAAAGAGACCTATTCTGCATTACAAGATAATGCTAAGACTACTGTGAAAGAGACTTTGATACATGATACTGGTGTTGCAAATATCAAGGGTAGAGAAGCTGGTTATGCAACAGGTGATGATGAAGCCAAGAAGACATTGCGACAGACGCTGCCAAAGATGGATACTGTACGAAATATTGGGGCAGGTGTCTATAAAGTGTATGTATATGACCCTGATATGGTCGTGAAGAAGACCATGAAAGAAACTACTATCAAGGGCAAGAGCGAATATGGTTTCTTAGGAGGTATGTTGGAAGGCTTATTTGGAGGCTATTTGAGTAAGAATGTAGAGTTGAAAAATACGCAAAAACAGTTCTTGTCTGATACCAATGAATATGGTATTGCGGGTTCCGTAGGGGATCACAGACAGACTGATAGAACTGCTGAAGAGAATGCAGAAATCGATGGAACACGTGAAGCTATTTTGATTGCAGCAGGACACACGCCTAATCCAGGGAACATGAATGTTGGCATTGATTCTTCAGATGTTGAAATGACAACCAGGAAGCCTTTTGAAAATAGCATACCTGCAAGAGAAGTAGGAAATGTAGGCATGGTATATCAAACAACACCTGAACTAATTGATAAATGCAGTATAACAAAGTCGCCAGATAGACTGAATGCATTTGAAAACAGGCTTGATAGTGATCTGCTAGAACCAGTGAATACCAATGAACTAATGATAAAAATAAATCCTATCAAGAGTGGCTGTAGGTTGTAAGAAAAATAATATTATGTAAGTAGAATACGAATGGTATCCTGTGAAAATAGAATATGTCCTATAGGGAAGGTATGCAATCCCTTAACAGGAAGGTGTAATAAAATTAAGAAGACAATAACTAGTTGTAATGAGAAGTATTGCCCTTCTGGGAAGGTATGCAATCCTGTTACAATAAGATGCAATAAAGTGAAAAAAAATGACACTGTGAATAGAAGGATGAGTACAAAAGCTAAAATGGAAGTTTTGAAACAAACAGAGAAGGATAAACTCTTCTTTTACTCTAAATCTAAAGATGTTGCTGTTGGAAAAGGTGTGAATGAGTTTGTTAGTAATAGTGGGTTGTATGAAGAGCTTACGAAAATAAAAGATTTCCGCAAAATGCTATCTAATTTCCATTTATGTCCTTTCAAATATGAAGGGAAAACTTACAATACTATAGAACATGTATTTCAAGCAAAAAAAATTGAAATTGTAGATAAAGAAAAGGCTTTATGGTTTACTATTGAAAGTGGAAATGATATTGGTATAGGTGATGGGGAAATCGCCAGAAAAAACAGGAAATTGTGTAAGCTCAATGACGAACAATTAAAATTATGGGGAACTATGAAGGATGATGTTATGCACAAGGCAGCTATGGCAAAATACAAGGTATGTAAAGAAGCTAGACATGTGCTGAAAATGACAAATAGGGCACAATTGTGGCACATTGTTAGTAGAGGCAAACCAATTAGGTTTGAACATTTAGAGAGAATAAGGAATGATTTATGATTTGTATAAGACCCTTGAGACAAAACATAACAATAAATCTAGAAGTTTAAGAATATAAAAATGTCTCATTTTACATCTTCAAGGGTATAAAAGTATATAAGGATAATATGATATATATAGTTGTGGTGAAATAGCCACATAGCTCTCGTGGCCTAATGGTTAAGGCAGCAGTCTTATTAACTGTGTTAATCCAAGTTCGACTCTTGGCGGGAGCATTATTTTTTAGATTATTATATAGCAAATAATAATTTTTTCCCTATAAAGAAGAAAAATTGATTCTTTTGTTATATCCTCTTAATATATATAATTAAGATGTCAAAAATGTGTTTTAATTGCAATGTCAAACATGGTAGCTATGCATTTAGCAAAACTTCTAAAGAGATTTATTGCATGGAACATATGCTTCCTGGTATGGAAAATATAAGAAGGAACAAGTGTATTATATGTGAAAAAACAGGAGCTATTTATGCACTTATAGGTGAGGACAAGGCAAAGTACTGTGGTAAATGTAGGGTCGAAAATACTTATCCGACTTACAAGAAAAGATGCATAAAATGTGATAAAGATATAGCAACATACAATATTCCATCAAATGATACACCAGAATATTGTATGAATTGTAAAGAAGAAGATATGGTAAATGTCAGAAAACCCAGGTGTATATTATGCAATAACGCATCAGCAACCTATGGCTTTCGTACTGATGAAAAAGCACAATATTGTACGAATTGTAAAACAGATGAGATGATATGCAAGGACCGTAAATTATGCATTACATGTGATACAAAACCTGCAAGATATGCAAATCCAGAAGACACAGCTAAATATTGTGGAAATTGTAAACAAGAAGGAATGATTGATGTCACACATAAAAATAAGTGTATTATTTGCAAACAAAAAAAAGCATATTGGAATTACATAGGCCAAAAAGCTAAATACTGTGGAGAATGCAAATTAGAAGGTATGGAAAATATCAAACATCCTAAATGTATCTTATGTAATGACAACCCAGCATCACACGCATTAAAAACTGATAAATCAGCTCAATATTGTATTGAGTGTAAAACAGATGATATGATATGTAAAAAACAACCATACAAATTCTGCATAAAGTGCAAATTAGGAAAGGCAAAGTATGCTAACATTGGTGAAAAAGCTCAGTATTGTAAAGAATGTAAAGATGATAGTATGAAATCTGTATTAGATCAAAAATGTATTATTTGCAAGGAAAAAAGACCATACTATAACTATATTCATATTAAGAAACCAGAATATTGTGGACGATGCAAATTGGAAGGTATGGAAGATGTAAAAAATGCAAGGTGTATTACATGCAATGACAAGAGACCTCTATATAACTATCCAACTGAAAAGAGGCCATTGTACTGCAGAGAGTGTAGCCTACCTAATATGGAAGATGTGAGAAATCCCAAGTGTAAAAACGAATGGTGCAAGACATTTACCAGTAATAAGCAATATGAAGGTTATTGTGCTTATTGTTATAGGCATATGTATCCAGATAGGCCCATGGCTCTGAATTACAAAACGAAGGAGACAGCAGTAGTTCAACATATCAAACAAGAATTTCCTGACCTAGATATTGTGACAGATAAAAGAGTGCATGGTGGTTGCTCTCTTCGTCGTCCAGATGTCTTCATTGATTTAGGGTATCAGATAGTGATTGTAGAAATAGATGAGAACCAGCATATAGACTATGACTGTTCCTGTGAGAACAGACGACTAATGGAGCTTTCACAAGATGTAGGACATAGACCAATAATTTTCATCAGGTTCAACCCTGATGATTATAATAAGACTGGTAAGAAAATAACATCGTGTTGGAATATAAATAACACAGGTATATGTTGTGTGAAAAAAACAAAAAAGAAAGAATGGGCGGAACGTCTAAATAGTCTGAAAAATGTCATAACATATTGGATAGATGATAAGAATAAGACGAACAAGACAATCGAGGTAGTACAGTTATATTATGATGAATAGATTATTTCTTGGATAATCTGTTTTTTATATCTTGAAAAGTTTTATTTGATACACAGTAGCCTTCATTAAATGTGTCAACAATATAATTATCATACTTACTACTCTCATCTTGTAATGATTTATATTTTCTAGATGAAAGCTTCATTTTCTTTCTTGATGCCTCAAACGACCTATATTTTCTACTATTTACATTTTCAGATTTTTTTATAAGTTTCAGGTAATAAGATTTGTAGGGTTCAGCTAAATGTTTTAATTTATATTTTGTATCTGTTGGTATTGGTATATTTTTAATCATTTCATATGGGTTCTTTCTAGAATTGCTATGTGTTTTCTGTATTTTTTCATTCAACCTATAATTGACGAAATTATAAGGCAAGATATCTGCTGTATTGTTTCCATTCCTAAGACTAAACTTACCTCCAGTGGCTACAGAAGTTATACTTCTATCTTCTTTCATATATTCTATGATATTATGCAGAATGCCATCCTTATATTTTGAAAAATAATTAGCACGCATCTTTAATATATCCTTTAAATCACCTATCATTCTTTGCAAATCGTTCATCTCTTGAGAAACTTCAGGTATTTTTAAATTATCTATCAAGAAATGAAGATACAGTTGATAATTTTGCTCCAAAAATGAACCAAATGATACCAATTTAAGCAAAAAATTATCATAGTCTAATAATCTTCCCAATTCCTCTTTCTGCATATTTTGGATATTTGGTATGGTAAGCATGACTTCACAAAATATACCTAGATATTCATATGGTTCTTGATTTTTGTTAAATCTAGGATTTCTATATCCTGCTGTATTAAACATACCACATCCTTTTAATGATATTAATCTATTTATATTTTTATTACTATTTAGCACCAAATAATTAGTGCTATTTTGACAATCTATATTTCCCAATAAACAATCAATTAACAAATTTTTGATATTATATTTGAAATCGTGATGCGAAGGAACATAATCTGTGTCAACTTTCCATGCAGTATAAATATTATCTCGATCATAGCCAAGAATATATTTGGCACAATTTACATCAAAGTAATGATAACAATCATTAATGAAATGCTGATGTAGTGTATATTGTATATTATGAAATGAATGCATATTATAATTATTGGCTAATTTTCCTAAGGATGTATATATATAATCTGTATTTTGATGTTTTATCACAAAAATATTTTCTACATGATTTCTGAATTTTCTTCTATCATTTGGGTCAGCGGGAAATGGCATTTGAAAAACATAAGGATATTTGGCAACATCAACATCAGATATTACATATCTTGTTATTGTATAAGTCTTCAATAATTCAGTTCCTTCTTTGATGTCTTTGAGTAATTGTTTGCCATAGTTTAATACATCAGTATCATCAATATGACATAATACATACTTAATACGACCTACATTGATCTCATTATGAATTATAATTTTTGTTCCTGGTAATAATATTATTTGAAATAGTCCATCATTAAAATTGATATAATTTTGGTGTTTTTCAATCCTAAAAATATATACAATTCCTTTTTTGTATGTGTTAGTAGACCCAATAAGATTATTTAGGGCATAATCAATCGATATATAAATATTAAAACTACAAGACAAGAATGATATCAAATTTATTTCTCTTTCATCTTTTGCATGCATCATATTCTGTGTTCCATGGAAGACATAAATATCATTTTTGTTGTAGTTAGGTTTATGTGAAAATTGTGCGTATTTCAATACGACTTCAAGTTTTCTTGTAGTATTTTCTTGTAATTTCACACCATGAAGGATGTGATTTTGTAGACCTTCATTCACTACCCTGCTAAATAATGGTGATGTTCCTTTATAAAAGGCTTCTATATCAGATAGATCATTATCAAATATATTCAAAGGTTGGTATGTATTTAGTGATTTAACATAATCTACTGCATTCATAAGAGATATGGCGGGAGCAGGACCATCATATAGAAAATAATAATAGTAATCTTTTATACTCTGTTTTTTGTTATAATTATTATTGATAAGAACACATAACAATTTATTGACAGCCTTATCATCACTGTACGATGATATATTACGAAAAAGGTTTTCATAACTGGGATTATTCAATCCTTTGATAATATATTCTTCGGGAAAATCTTTTGTAAAATTATTTAGCTCTAATAGCATATTGTTAATATCTTTGCTATATTTTTTACTTAATTCAGCAGTAGAATTCAGACAGTGAAATTTAGGTAATATGGATGTATATCTATGATATTCAAAATCATCATCAACATTATGATGTGAATATTCATGATTAAATACAATGGTAGTGTTTTGAAAAAACTTTAAATGAATAGCTCTATTTAAAAATGTATTTTTAAGGACATTATCTATGGATTTTACCGGTCTTTCGTCATGAAATATGACACCTCTACTGATTTTTGTCATTTCGCCAATACTTAAATTTTCTATATGCTTTTGATAGTTATTTATTGTTCTTTCATCAAATAAATATATTGTAATTTTATGTTCTTTTCTACTACCCTTATGAAAATAATCATATATTGCCTGTAAAATTCTAAATAATTTTTGCATATGCAGCACATATTCATCATACTCTATTTCAGTTTTTGTCTTCAGATAATTACAAGAAACTCTATATTCTTCGATTTTTGAAGATGCCATGATATCATTTAATCGAATATTTTCGTTTTGTTGTGTTGCTCTTGATTTTGGTTTATCTTGTTGTAAAACATCTAAGTCAATTACATCCAAAACATCCTTCACTCCAAGATTTGGGTCATGATAACATTTATATAGTGCACTTAATACAATATCACTATCAAAAGCTATTGTTGCAGGTCTGTGATTAGGATTTATTATATTTTTAGGATTTCTAATAAGTGCTTTTGGACGGGTAGATACACTTAAATCATCAATCTTTTGCAATTCATCAATAATTTGATTGCATTGCTGCGGTGTCTTTAGTTCAGATAGATCATTTATATACCTATTATATTCAGATGGTTTTAATATTTTTTTGAGTTTCTTTTCAGCTGTTCTAGCTGCAACAGGTAAATGAGAAATTTTAGGCGATGTAGCTTTTGCTGCAGGTGAACGCTGAATAGGTGATGTTGCTTTTGCTGCAGGTGAACGCTGAATAGGTGATGTTGCTTTTGCTACTAGATAGGATGGCTGAAAGCTTGTATCAATGCTGTTATCTGGAATAGTGCTTGATAAATATGTTGCTAGATTATACCAGAAATCTATTTCTGGCTTATCAGATAAATTTACAACACCTATAATATCGTTCAAATCAATTAAATATTGTTTTGAATGAATAAATATATTAATGACAGTATATGCCTTATCTTTTTCATAATTCATATTGTATTTAGTTCCCAGTTTTTTACCATTATTTAAAATTGAAAAAACTACACCATTCTGTCTCAAGACAAACATTTCAAAATTACTCTTTACATTCTGTGTAAATTGAATTACTCCATCAGTGGCTAGACTACTCTTATTTACACGAGATTGAATTTTTTGCATAAATACAGGATTATCAGGTGTTTCATGGCCTTTTTTATTTTCATTTTTTCGTTCATATTCATCTCTTATCAATTTCATGCTACTATGAATATAATTGACACCATCTTGATTAATTTTGAAATATGGGATGTTTTGTGTTGCTATGGCTACGGAAGCTGTGGAAGCTGCTCTCGTTCTGGAAGCTGTGGAAGCTATTGTAGCAGATTTTGTAGAAGAAATATGTTCTGATGGTATTATAACGTTATATATTTCTTGTGCCACATCACTCCAGTATTTTTGTTCCGGTATATCATTACTTTTTACAACACCAATTATTTTATCAATTCTTAAATTATAGATTTGTTTATTCAAAAATTCTATCTTAATGGAAGTATATTGTTTGTCTTTTTCTATCTCTTGATGTACGAATACTGAATATATGATATCATTGTCTTCTATTAGTAATGTTGTATCTTGAGATGCTGATATATCTTCTTTGAAACTTATAGAAGAACTTGTTTTAGTTATCCGCAATTTATAAATATCTTGTATAATAGTTGGGTCAATTTGTTTATAAAAAAAAACAAATAATTTATTATTATTTTTTAATATATCTTTTATCTTGTCTATACCTTGTTGATTGAATTCAAGTACTTTAGACATATAGTTCCTATACATAATATTACATTTGTATTTATTGGCTTTTATGTAGACATTCTAAACATATGCAACAATGATAACATGACGGAAATAAGATTTCGACAGCATTATCATAACAGATACAACATTCATCTTTGAGACCAAATATTTTTTTGGGATTTGTTACAGTATTGTCAACTCTACATACAGGACATTTTATATGATATACTACAGAAGGTACCAATACAGATGACCTATTTCTAGGACAATTTTCGATAGTATGAGGTTCCCGCTTCTTACAAACCGGGCAATGATGCGCTTCCACTGTATGCAAATCTTTGGATGCACAATCAGCAACAGTACAAATCTTGTTATTTGGCAAGACATCCTCATGATACATTTGCAATTCTAACTTTGCTCTTCCATTGAAACATTCAATTTCACCATGTCCGTTACTTCCACAGACACCACATCTATGTCCTTTAGTAACATGCGTTGATGGGTATCTGCAATAAGCAACCTTGCAAAACATCTTTGTTTATGATAACAGCATTTTGCTATGTCAATAAATCAATTTTTTTATTCTGTTAAGAACTTTGTCAAATCATAGAGGTCACTTAGATACACATCAAATATTCTTTTAATTTCACTGTTTTCATATTCTATTTGTTTTTTTATAGATATATCATTGTCGCTTATTATATATGCTATATGCAATGAAGGAACATTCTTATTCTTTATGAGGTAAATTGTAGTATTATCGTTGGTATATTTCTTTATTTTATGTTCTGGCTTATCAGATGTAGCGTATGTTTCAGAATTAATATTTAAAGTATTATCATTATATGTTATTTTAGTGGAATCTACTGAACTAATATCACCAGATGTTGCATTTACTGCAAAGCAAAACTCGACATCAGATGGCTTTGTTAAATAACATGGATTATCTTTGTTAATAATTTCTGCATCTTGTGGTTTGTTTGTACTATCAATTGTATATTCCAACAACCCAAGTATAATGTTAACCAATTTTACTTCAAACATTTTTGGGTCCGTTATATCTTGTAGTTCACTATTATTAAAACTTAATTTGGTTTGGATATCTGTTTTTGATAATAATGATTGTAATGATAGTGCATTAAAGAAATTCAAATACTCATTTAATATTTTTTGTTTATCAGGGGTTCCAATCTCTTCTATTTGTTCTTTACCTTGATTGAAGCCCCAGATGTATACAATATATCCCATATCTTCTAGATAGAACACTTTATCGTCAAGTATGTATTTCACATGTCTTTTTTTACCTTCTGGTGGTTTAGTTTCATTATAGACAAAGGCTTGATTGATATCACCTGTATTATTATGATAATGCTTAGCATATTGATGAAATGAGAATATACTCAGTACACATTGTATGATGATGTTTTTTTGTTTTTCTTCTTCTATAGTTTGTGATAGTTTTTGTAAAATATTATTATTATATTGTTCTGATATTATCTCAAGATTTCTTTTTTCATTTGATGATAAAATTTCAGTAACATTATATATAAAAAAATAGGCTAGTAAAAAATGATGATTATATTTTTGAATAACATAATATGTAAGATAACTTGCTATTTTAAATACAGTTGTGTAGAATGAGAATTGTTTATTACCATCATATAAATATGATGTAGAAGCAAAATTTTCAATGTCTTTGTAAGGAAACCTACCTTTGCTGTATTCATTGTTATCTTTATGGATAACATTTTTGTGTAATATAAACCCTTTTATAAAATCTGATTCAGAATTGAATTCACTTAGTTTTTCGCTTTCATTATCAAGTAAAAGTTTAAATGGGTTTAGATATTTTTTATTTTTATTTAAGAAATCATTCAAGATTTCATCAGATATATGTTCTATTACACTTTCTACTTTTGTATTTTTATTTTTAAATAAAAGATCAGACAATAACTTAATATATTTTTCTTTTATGTTATCTATTGTGACTTGTGAATATTTATTGAAACTATTAACAAAATCTAATTGATAAGTAATTTTATTCATATCACGCTTAAAATCTTTGAAAATTGTATATATGCCGTTTTTGATTTCATTCTTTTTTGCTTGAAAATTTAAGTCATTATTTGATTGAATAAAATTATCAATTTTATGAATTAAAGTTTTTTCATGTTCTATTATTATTCTGTATTTTAGTGAATTAAAACTAGACTCATATAGTTTCTTCCTTATGTCAATATCAAATGTGTTTTTTTTTTTTAAATAATTTACAGGCAATTTTTGTGGTTTCGTTTCTAATAGGTTTATATATTTGTTTACATGAGACTTTGGTTTAGCCTGTTTTGGTGGCATTGACAATAATTCTACTTAAATGATTTATTTTTTATCCTTGTATATAAGACTATGATATTTTAGATTATTTATAAGGAAATGGAAGGATTGATAGATACCAGAGATGAGTATATGGAGCATATACAGGATTTACTGAGTATTCCTATTTCCAAGAGGCTTTATGGTATATACAATGATTGCTTTAGTAATAAAAAAACACTGAAAGACTTTCAAAATGAATTGCTCGAAATTCGTAAGTGGAACAACAATATAGTAGCAGACGAGTATAAGAAGGTTGTCAAGTATACTAAATGTACTTACATGCATAACCTAATCAAAGTAATCATCATCAGTACTATCAAGATAAAAATATATGAGTATAAAGACCAGTTTGATAACATCAAAATAAAGGTTCCCAATCCTGAAGATTTCGTCCACAGATGCTATATTAACTGTGCTATGTTCTCTTGGAAAAATGCTTATCTATTCAATCGCATCAATATAAAGAATGCAGAGTATCAAAATAACCTCAATATTATAGAGGAAAATATCAGACGGATTATTAAGAAGACATTCAGAGATTTCATTCCATTTGAAGAAATTTTCCTGCAGATTGAAAAGAACCTAACAGATAATGTCAGCCAGTTCAATGAGAAATCTTCTACTAAAAGTCCTGTTGCATGTGAGAATAACTCTGATGATGAAGAAGAAAGTGAAGAAGATGAAGAAGAAAGTGGAGAAGATGAAGAGGATAGTGAAGATGATGAAGAAAGTGAAGAGGAAAGTGAAGAGGAAAGTGAAGAGGAAAGTGAGGATGATGAAGAAGAGGAAGAACAGGTTGCATTAAATGAATGTTTAGAAGTTCCTGAAATAAATCATAAAGATAATATAGGAGCGAATGATGGATACCATAATGAAAACCAAAGTCAAATGTTTACACATGCCAATCAAGAAGATAACAACAATCAAGAGATATCATCACTTGATAAAGAAACCACATTTGATATGCAAGAAAAGGCTGATGACACTTACAACCTTCAGAAGAATGAAAAGGAAGATACATTTATGGCATCCCATGATTATGAAGAAGATACTAAGGCTGAAGATAAGAACTCTTATCATTCACCTACAACAACACAAGATTACATACATGAAAAGGACTTTCTAGAGCAAGATGATGATGCTAAAAGCGTAGCTAGCGTAGCTAGCATTGCTACTGCTATAAGTAATATATCAGATGTTAAAGAAATTTTCATAAATGATTTACCAAAATCATCCAAGAAACCTAGTTTTTTTTAGAAACATAAAATAGGACAATATGAAAGACTACAAGATTTCTTTGCAAGAGTTCATCCATAACAAAGGATATTCTTCACATTATTTTTTCAAGCATTCCATGCACTTTCTCAGACATATAGATCATAAAAATATCAAAATAGAGGTGTATAGGAAAAAAATAATTTTGCGACATAAGACCAATCAGATAACATTGAAATGTCATTATAAAAATAAATCAAGGCATTATATATCAATATTGAAGGCAAAAAAAGAAATAGCAATTTTGCACGACAGCATACCACCTGCTATCATGACAAATATAATTACTACAATATTATGTACCAAATAGACGGGATTATTTTTTCATATTATCCAATGTGAATACCTTGACATAACAATCAGTTAATTTTGCATTTGCGTCAATGATGTCAAACAATTCCAATGTGGTTGCATTCTGTGAATGTCTCTTGATAATAAAATCGAGGTCAGATGATGTAGTTATATGTGCCACGTTGGTATAATTCAAGTTCTTCTGACAATAATCTATCAGAAGTGCATTCTTCTTTAGTTCAACATGATTTATCAGAGAATGGATTAGGAAATATTTATCAGCAACTGATAATGATTTCCCTATATCTTGAAAATTATGTTTAGCCAATTGCAATCCAATAATTCTTTTTGGCAAACATAGAGGTTTTATGAAGCATTCTGTGAAAGCAAATGACATCAAAGCAATATATAAACCATAGTAAGGGTCCATTTTTTGTTATTTCATAAATAGTGGCAATTTTTTATATATTTTTTATTTGACCCTAAAATAATATGAATCATTGATAACTTCTCTACTCTTACATATCCTACTCATTCTTGCTGCACTTATGTTTTCAGCAGCAGCAGCTTTGGCTATTGTAGTCCATGTATTCATAATTTCATTTGTTGCAATATTTATTTTTTCGACAGTTTTCGATGTTGATGATGTGATAGATGTCTTATATGGTATGTCTTGATTCAACATAATACCATAATATCCACTACCGTTACCTGTATGGGTCCAGACGTTGGCCTTCAATATTTTTTTGAAGTTATTCAGATATTCTTTTAGTTCTTTGATTTCACTATCAGGCACTTCAGTATTGTCGTTTAATTTCATTTGCCATTCAATATATACTTTCTTCATGTCTGCAAAAAGTACCTTACCACTAGGGATAATACTACAATTATTATATACAAACATGTCATATTTAGAAGGTACTAATGGTAATGTAAAAGGCTCTTCTGCTTTCAGGCATATACCTTGAAAACCATTGACTACATTCTGTCTATTTTGTAATTGTAGTCTGATTGGCTTGAATACGTCTTTCAGATAATCTAACAAACTATGGTAAGATTCTTTATCAGCATTTTGAGACCATATGCGATATGCTCCAATAATATCTACAGAAGACACATCTTTTTCCTTATCTATGATACAGCATTCTTCAATAAATCTGTTGAAGCTTCCAATATTAGTGGGAGGCTCTTTAATTATTCTAAGAGGCTGTATTTCATCTTCAGTATATGCTTGCACTTCTTCTACTACAGCATCAGTTTGTGTGGAAACATCATAATGTAGTACCTTCTTTTCGCATACTACATTGTCAATGACATTTGTTGTTATGTTTACCATAGCCGATAATTTGGTATACCTATTTTTGTCTTTTGTGATCTTAAACATATTTTTAACATGTTTAATCCATAATATGGCTTCATCTACAGACAGCTCAAAGCATTCTGATTTAACCAAAAATCCAGATTCAGTTAAAAGACAATGTAAACATTTTTCAGCTATTTTTAAACAGGTTTTAGGTATTTCTTCTTGGTATATCAATGAACCATGAGGATGTGATGTTGCATATGTTTTTATTCGTTCTTTGATATTTTCTGTAAGACCTATTTTGAGTATTGGTTTTCTATTCAAATCTCTTGTATCAATATTATAAATATAAATAACTGCTCTTCTGCTATCATTATTTATCTGTTTTTCACCTAATATTTTTTGTTTTTCCAACATATGTAATTTATCTTTATAAATTATATAATAGTCTTTAATAGCCCTTTCTAAACCTAATAAATAATTATATAATTTAAGTTCATCATCATATTTGATAAGGATTTTATTCAATGCATTCATAGTAAAAATATATTCATCAGCGTGTTTTATTTTATACATAGCGTAATGTTCTTCAGCTTTCAAAAACTGTGTGAAAAATCTTTTAAACGAACATTTTTCACTATACAATATCCACTTTCTAATGGTTGTACTATGTACTATGTATTTAGAAGTATTAAAAAATATTTGATAAAAATCTTTTCTAAATTGTCTTTCTTCATCATTATCATTGATTACTGTATTATTCAAATATTCCAGTAAATTATTATGCTCTTGTTCATTTTCCAAAATAACATTCATTTGTATATTTTAATATAATACCTATAATACTTATATACTTTTTTATGAAGATAAAATATTAATTAACATCAACTCAACACTAATATATAGTATATGTAAAGATAAAAATTGATTATTACTGTAATGTTAATATTATATTGAAATGCAGAAGTCCTTAATCTGTTATAGCTGTTATTGCAAGGACCATATTATATATTCGCAACTGACATTTATCTGCACGAAATGCAAAATAGTTCTAAAGCGATGCGACATATGTGGTCTCTATTGCAATGATACATGCTTACAAATATTTGATAAGGCTTTGACATTGTAATTCTTAGTGTTTCTTTACCTTTATCAGTCTGGCGTTTTTCTTCTTCGTGAAAACACCCGGGTCAAAATCTTCACAATCATCATCTTCTTCATTTGTCAAACCCATAGCATCTCTCTGGTCTTGTAAAGCTTGCATTTCCCAAAGGTTTCTAGAACACATTTTGAAATTGGCTTCCTGTGCTTTGTACCAGAAAACGATGTCAGAAATATTATTCGATTGTACTTTATTGTCTATTACAAGGCATTCAAAGTTCTCAGTGCATTGGTTCATGACTTGATTAAAGACATCAAATGTCGGAAACATCCCAGCATAATGGTTATATATTTTTTCCCGTTCTTTGACAATATTATTTCTAAAAATAAATACATAATCTATGTTAGACCTTAAATCGGGTGGCAACCCCAGCCCGTGTTGCATTGTAATTAAAAAGAATATTTTGTAATGTCTTCCATTCATAAATATACATCGGATATTCTTATCAGTCATTGCTGACTTATTATACATACAGTCATCTAATATTAAAAAAGCTCTAGGATCAATTGAAGAACTCCCGTGTTTCGCAGTTTCTTTCTTCCTTTCATTAGTTATACTAATCTGTCTTGTCAAAAACTTACTGACAATTTTTTCCTCCAGTTCATCATATATAAGCATCTTTGGAATAAACTTCTCAAAATATCCATTTGCCCTTTCTGTAGGTGACACCACAACTCCAACAGGAATATCGCGATGATAGTTCAAAATGTCTTTCATACAATAGCTCTTACCAGTATTTCTTTTTCCTATAAAAACAACAACAGAATCGCTCTTAATTCTAGAAGGATCAAATTTTTTCAATTCTAGTTTCATAACTTATATTATAATACACAAAAATAATATTATATATCATACACACTATTCACTGTTGCATTCACTAGAGGTATCTGAAGATGATGTCTCGCTGCCGTCGCTACCGTCACTACCGTCACTGGCATCTGATGAGCTCATGTCAGAACCACCACTATAAGGTTCAAATCCATACTTAAGAGGGTCGTTAATCCTCTTTAATATTGTTGGATCAATAGTAGTGTTCTTCTTAACATCATACACAGGGTCTTTAATATTGATTCTTTTGTGGTCGTCTTCGTAAATACCAAGGGATGTCAACAAATCTCCATCATCAAATGCAAAATATACTAGTACAAATGATGTTATAAATATCATAAAGAACAGAATTGCATTGCTACTTGTAATTAGATGTTTTTGCATATCATATACCTCACCCTTCTGTTCTATGTTTCCTCTTTCAATGTAATGTGCTACACCAAATATAACCAAGGTAATCAGCAAGGAGTATAATAAGGAATACATTTCTATATACAATAATTCATAATTCTTACAATCAATAAAACGCAGCTAAAAAGACAATAAGTTCTCTAAAATATATCTGTATCATATCTCTTACCTGCATCATCCATAATATAAGCCTTTCCATAGGGCACTACTTGAACTCTTTTGGCCTTTTATCTTCCATTTTTTGGCTGCTTAGGCTGCTTTGGTTCCTTAGGCTGCTTTGGTTCCTTAGGCTGCTTAGGCTGCTTAGGCTGCTTTGGTTCCTTAGGCTGCTTTGGTTCCTTCGGTGTTATGCATCTTCCTGTAAGAGGGTTTCTTACTTTTCCAGGAGGACAACTATTTGGACCTTTAGCAGCCTTTTTTGGAGACTTACCAACCGATCTATGCAAAGATTTTGTTCTAAATGATGATAATGAATCTACATATTCATCTATTTTTTTCCCTTTCTTTTTATCCTTTGTCAAACAATTGTTGATATAATCAATAACATTATGAGGTTCATTTTTCATCTTTTCAGCAGCCTTCAACATCTTCTTTACATCCTTTATTTGAGCTTTAAGAGCCTTTTTACCATCCTTTTCAGTCTCAATCTCCAACTGTTCTTCAAGTTCTTTAAGTTTATCTTTATGACCTTGATATGTAGCAAAGGATCTTGCTTCATCATCAATACGCAACATAATGTCATCAATAATAGGGTATGCAAAACTAGAGCGATCTTGACTTCTATCAATATAAGATATCAGTCCTGCGACATTATTCATAAATTTGATAGCACCACTATCTGTAAATAGACCATTATCTTGACAATATTCATTTTTAAATTTCTCAAAATTTTCTGGGAATTGTTCTACAGTTGGCAATAATAGATTGATGATTTTGACACAGCTCATAGGGTCTTCTGTAATAGGTGTTGCAGTCATAATCAATAATTTTAATGAATATTTGCCAGACTTATTAAAAGAATTCTGTATCATTTGTTGTAAGACATCCGGGTTAGGTTTCTCAAGTGCAGACAAAGAATTGCTATATATCTTGTGGATTTCATCAATGATTACCAGTGTTTTCTTGAAAGGGTCATCTTTACCATTTCTAGCTACCATTTCTTGATAAAATTTGTTCTTACCCTTGATGAGATTCGTAAACTGCTTGTAAGAAATGGGTTGCAGCCAATTATTACCCAATAATTTCATTCTTTCAGCACGAGATGCAGGCATCTTTTCACCTTTTCTGACCTTCTCTTGAATAATAATATTGCAAATCTTATCAAACATATTCTTCCAAATATCTTCTTTGAGGGTATGGCGAGTTACCCACAAAATAGTGTAGCCCTGTTTGTCAAATGTATTTGTAGCAGTAGCAATAGCAGAACAAGTCTTTCCAGAACCAACACTATGATACAAAAATAGCCCTTTGTATGGAGACTGTGGAGTCAAGAAGTTTTGGACGAAGCCCTGTGTCTTAGTGAAAGAGACAATCTCATAATTCTTCTTTGATTTATCACCATCAGTACTATCTTGTATGCATTTGTTCTTGATTTCAACTTCTTCCCATGCATAAGGAGTAAAATGCTTCTCAACGTACTTCTGTAAATCAAGATAGTTCATCTTGATAGGAGGAGGAACAGCAGGATAAACAATAGTAGGTTCCTTAACTTTTTCCTCTGAATATTGATTTATAAATCTCATAGCACTATTATAATTATCTTCATGTATTCTCATGACACGTCTATAATAATTTAAATTACTTACAATCCTTTCTTTATAAAGTTTTAAGAAACGCAAGGGGCTCATCCATAACTGATTGATAGCAGAGCAATATTCAGGCATTCTACTTATATAAGGACATAGCAAGGGTTTGGCGAACTTTTGTTCTAGACGATAAATTAACTCTTGCTTATCTAAATGAATAGCAGCAATTATCAATATAGCATTTGGAGCCAATTCAAGTGGTCCTTTACAATTTTTCTTACAATCCAATCTTTCATCATTTGTGTATATCTTACCTCTAATATTACTGACAATTCGAATGAAATCTTTGCGTACTGGTTTTGCTACGGGTGATTTATTCTTCAAACCTGCTTTGACAGTCTTCATTAAATTATAAAACCTGTTATTTTTTTTGTCAAGCATATGAATTTTCTCAGTTAGTGGTAAATCCACTGCACTTGTGATTACAAGGTCCTCCAAATCTGCTATAAAATTAAGAGCACTGATATTCTGATTACTATATTTCAGATACAACTCATGTACGTTTGTATTTTCGTCATACATCATGTTATATCTGTAGACATGCAAAGGCCAACCCTTATTAGGTATAAAAGGGAGACCAGCTTGACCGCAAAATCGTGTTCCTCTGCCAATCACTTGAGTTTGCTCTGCTTTTGTCACAAGGGGCTCTAACAGATGCATATACTTTACATCAAAGACATCAATACCTTCCTTGAAACCAGGGTCTAGCACAACAATTCTCATATTTTCCCCATTAATATTTACAGGACGTTCGTTCATACGAAGCATCATGTTCTTCTTCAATCGTACTGGTAGTGGTTTTTTGTATACAGTAGACGTTGTAAGAAGACCAAAAGTCTTATTTCTTTCAAGTTTATCATTCTTCAATTGCAAGCCATTATTATAAACGAGTGTAAAGCCATTTGCTATAAGTGCTGAAGCAATCATCTTGGCGCCATTGACACCGCTTACATCGCTGTAAATAATGTGCTTAAAATATTTGCCATAGCTTCTTAAATCTTCATCATCTAATAATCTAATTTTTTCAAGAAGAGCATCAATCTTTGGTGACATCATTGGTATCTGCGACAAAACAAGCTCTTTATTGAACTTTGGTGAATCAAACTTATGTTCTGCTTTTACATTAGCCCACGAACTTGTGTTTCTAATACACAAGGCCTCTTTCGGGATTTTATCCATACAGTATGTTTCTATATTTAAGAAATATAATATCTATATAGTGTATCCATGATTTCTGAGACAGAAGAGCTTATACAATTAGATTGTAGTAAAACTCCCAAATTTTCCCTAAATACAGATAAATATCATGCAAAAGTCATAAGTGTATATGATGGAGATACTATCACAGTTGTCTTTAAATTTGCTGGAACGTTTTACAAATGGAATTGCAGGCTAAATGGTATAGATACACCTGAGATGAAATCTAAAAATGCAGCTGAAAAACAACAGGCAATCAAAGCAAGGGATTTTTTGCGAGAACAAATATTAGGAAAAATAGTAGAAATAACTTGCCAAGATTTCGACAAGTATGGCAGACTATTAGTTGTTGTGAATTATAATAACATAAACATCAATGACCTAATGATTACTGAAGGCTTTGCTAAGTCTTATGCTGGAGGAACAAAGGATGAGTGGGATTTATGAGGATAGCTTTTTTCTATAATAATATATTTATTATGCATAAAAATAAATGTTAAAAAGTTTTTTTTGTTTTTTTGAGGTTTTGAAATATGTAAGTCTTGGTATATTTACAGAAGGCGCTCCTGTGTGCTAACCATGATATATCCATCATGGATCGCAACATACACATTAGTATCTTCTTCTTCGCCATTATATACAAACTTTACAGGCACTGAAATTACACGTTCACATGTAGAGACTTTCAGTGCTTGCATGATGTCTTCTTTGGAAGCATCAAGGTCCATTTTATCTATCATCATATCAGTCCAATTGTTCTCCATCCCAATGATGGTGTCGCTCTCATTCATGAAATTGTTGCAGAGTTTCTGGATCTCTTCGAAGGTCAAAGGCATATTTGTTCGCGTTTGAGGAAGTCTGGCTTACCTGAATATAATAATATAACTTGATTATCATTTTTTCTAATTTTATGTGAATATCAGAACATATTATTTCAAAGGCTTGAAATCAAGCATTTCTACATAGCATACAAGTGAGGAACCTCCAGGAATGATAGGAACTTCAGGATTTTTCTCTGAGAAAATGGTTGTATAACTATAAGCCAAGTATGCAGGAATAACCAGGATACGCTTACCTCCTTTCTTCATTGTCTTTACACCTTCGTTGAGACCCTTCATAAACTTCTGATTTTCGCGAACACCAGCCCTGACGGATGATTGATATGAAGGGATCCCTTTGTATGTATTGCACCACTTCTCTCCAGTCTCGAAAATGTACCCCACCATACTAATTGATACAATATAACCATCTTTTGGTTCTTGGCCTTTTCCTACTACAACATCCTTAAAAAGCAGGCCAGACTCCAACTTAGTATATTCGCCCAAATCATTCTCTGAATAAGGCCCATTATGCTTAGTCCAAAGATCATCAGCCTCTTCTTCTGCATTTGCATACTTATCAGGAAGGCTCAAGAATGCTCCAAAAGAAGTAATAGCAGCCATAGTTGATGCAGTTTTCATAGGAAACTTAAAAATATCTCGTCTATTCACATCAGTATTCATATTCATATAACAAGAATTCGGAGATGAAGTAGTTCTAAGTTTCATAGCTGTAGGCAAGGTGCTAAAAGCAACAGTGGATACAAGAGAATTTAGCAAGATCACAATCTGACAAAGTTTCATTTTTATTATATTATATAACCAGTTCTTAAATCATTTTTCACCACCATATAAAGGGCAAACTCAATATATAATTATCATGAAATACCTTTTATATTTTGTTATAGGCGGTGACCCTAGCTATGTCAAATTATTAGAATTATGCATTAAATCAATTCGAGAAAACAAAGAAAATGACATATTTGATATTCTTGTCATGTGTGATAAAAATTATAAAAATGTTGCCACATATTTACATGTGCAACATTTTTATATTACAGAAACCAATCCAAATATAAAATGCATATTGAGAAGAAAACTGGAGGTTTTCAATTTCGAAAAAATTCATGAATATGAAAAGGTTCTACATCTTGATTGTGATATTATTATATCAGGTAGTTTGGCAGAAATAATGAATAATGTGACTAATAAAAATACACTATATGTATGTAATGAAAAACTTGGAGATATGTATAATGCAAATGATAATAGTGCTGTCTATTTTTCAAGACAAGATAGACCATATACAATACAAGACATAGTATTTTTCACAGATAATAATATATATCCTTTTAATGGCGGAGAATTCGCCTTTTATGCATCAAAAGAAATGAAAACTCACTTCAATAATGTTTTGTCAGAAATAGATAAAACAAACGGGTATCAATATGACTTTTACGATCAGCGTTATATGAATGATTACTTTAACAGAAATAATCTAATAAATAATGTTCTGACCAAATATACTTATTTATGTCGCGTAGGAGGCTATATTACTGACAAAAACATTATTAACCATTTTATCAATATGTTTGCAGATTATAACTTGAAATATCATTATATGCAGGAGTTTCACAGATATTACTCATTACAACCTAAACATATTGATACACGCGAAGAATTCCATAAAGTATTGGATTTACCTAAAAATCCTGTAATAGCTGAAATTGGTGTTTTTAGAGGAGAATATGCACAATATCTTTTGCAAAATTTTATACCAAGTCGTCTATATTTAGTAGACCCTTGGGAAAATATCAGTATATGTTCTGGAGACCAAAATGGTAATAATGTGATATTTTATAATGGTAAAGACATGTATGAATATGTTAGCAGCAAATATATCAGTAATTCTAATATAATAATCATCAGGAAAACATCAGGAAACATTATGGATGCTGATATAGAACCAATGACACTTGATATGATATATATAGACGGAGATCATTCTTATGAAGGTGTGAAAAACGACCTTATGCTTGCATTGAAATTGGTAAAGAAAGGTGGATGGATATGCGGTCATGATTATTCCATGAACTATGCGAAAACAAATAACCATTATGATTTTGGTGTCAAGAAAGCAGTTGATGAGTTTTGCTATGAAAATGGATACCATATTGCATATTTAGCAAATGATGGATGTGTATCATATGCCATAAAAAATAATTCTTCATAACCAATAAAAGATGAATGTATCTATTTTACTGTTGTCCTTATTCATAGCCTTGTTATCAGGTATTAGTCCATTAGTCATCAGAGTTATAACAAAGACTGTTTCTCATCATACTGTAATGGTTATATCAGCAATTGTTTATTTTGTGTCAACAATGATATACATCTATCTGTTTCATTATGATACTGTCTTGAAAGACATGCAATATACAGATTATATTGTTATCATTATATTGACATCATTTGTAGGCTTCTTCTTGGCAAGTTCTATGTATTTCTATGCACTGAAACATACCGATAATGTGAATTATGTGGTTATCATAACATCATTATATCCTGTAGTGACACTTATATTATCATATTATTTCTTGGATGAAAAACTGACTTGGCAAGGTCTTTTAGGGTTTTTATTTATTATCATTGGTATTGTCCTTTTATTCTCACAAACTACTAAATGAGGTTATTATGTTTTTTAGGCATATGATATTTTTTTTTATGTATACTTCTGAAAGTTGCCTTAGCATTCCATGATATCTCTATGTAGGTATTTTGAGACTGTAAAGCAATAGTAGCGTAATAGTTCTATATAACATTATAAAAA
>Ga0164293_10000897_pt1 | contig 24854 bp, 16 predicted proteins | sample GEODES118metaG_FD_111487 | JGI IMG/M metagenome (GOLD analysis project Ga0164293, IMG submission 111487) | Eutrophic lake water microbial communities from Lake Mendota, Wisconsin, USA - GEODES118 metaG | ecosystem: Environmental > Aquatic > Freshwater > Lake | place: USA: Lake Mendota...
GCGCGTTGTTAAATAATACTCTTTTTTACAAGCCTTGTCGGCCTGTCAATCAGTTGCGTTTGAGGCGAGTTTTAGTCGGTAAACCTTACGATCCCATTTTACGGGGCGTGGTGGTTTTGGCTTTTACGCCGCCACTGGGCTTGGGAGCCGAGGTTTTCACCTTTTTGGGAGCAGCGGCCTTGCCTGTGCTTTTTTCTGCAGGTTTTTCTGAGGTTCCGGCTTCTTCAGCACTTTCTTCCTCTTCCTGTCCCAGTTTGCTCCAATCCAGCAGGCCTTTGATGATGCCATACCAGCTAAACAACTTTTTCATATCGCCGGGATACACCTTTTCGCGGTCGTAGTTGGGAAGCACTTTGGCCATGTAGGACTTGATTTCATCATTGTCAGCATTGGCGGCAGGTGGGTTAGATCCGGATTCGTCCAGCGCTTTCAGCTGCTGTAGAACCTGCCACAATTTCAATTCGCCTTCATCAGTAAACATAGCAATATCGGCCAGCACGCTCACACGCTGCTGCAGCGTGGTGGCGAATTTTTTGCCGGTACCAATGGTTTCAACGATTAAACCGGTTTTGTTTCTTCCGATGATTTTGTGCAGTCCGGGAACACCCGATACCGAAACGATGTCTTTCAATTCCATGAGGGGCAAATTTCGGGTTTTATGCCCATTCCTGCAAATGACTATCCAATCGTATTATGTAATATACAAAAAAAAGACGACATTTCCAAATTATTCGCTCAGTTTTTTGCGGAGTACCACTTTTTGAAAAGCCCTTAAAACAGAGGCTTTAGCCAGATTTTCGGTGAAGTCGCCCGGCATAGTTTTAACCTTTCTATATTGGCTTTCACTCAGGTCAATGCGATTGACCACACGCATGAGGGCGGCAGGATTTTTTTGCTGTAAATCTTCCATAAATACCTGCAGTTCGGATACCATGGCGGGCAAATCGGAGTAGGTTTCTTCCTGAAACGTGAAGTCAGCAATGCCTACATCTTTTTCCAGCTGTTCTTTCGTTGCCTTTAGGATGTCGGCATCAGGTGTAAAAGCGCTCAGTTCACTGAAATCACTCATGTGTCTTCCAGTCCATTTTCCCATTTGCTCACTGCCGATGTGGCCAGGGCGTTTCCCAACACATTGGTCATGCTGCGTCCCATATCGCAAAAATGGTCTATCGGTAAAATCAGGGCAATACCCTCTGCCGGAATGTCGAACATGGCGCAGGTGGCTGTTACCACCACCAGACTGGCTCGGGGCACACCCGCAATGCCTTTGCTGGTGAGCATTAGCACCAGTAACATCGTGATTTGTGTGCCTGTATCCAGCGGAATGCCGTATGCCTGTGCGATGAAAATGCTGGCAAAGGTCATGTACATCATGCTGCCATCCAGGTTAAAGCTATAGCCCAGCGGCAAAACAAAACTTACAATATTGGGTCGGCAGCCAAATCTTTCGAGTTCTTCGGTGAGTTTGGGGAATACCGCTTCGCTGCTGGTGGTGCTGAAAGCGATGAGTAGGGGCTGCTGTATGCGGGAAAGAAGGGTTTTTAGGCGTTTTCTTAGAATGAGAAATCCGGCAGCCAGCAACACCAGCCACAACACGCCGAGTCCAAGGTAAAAGCTGCCCATATATTTTCCGTATACGGCCAATACGCCGAGACCTTTTTTGGCTACGATGGATGCCACACCGCCCAACACACCCAGCGGGGCAAACCACATGATGTAGGTCACCATTTTCAGGCAAACGTGGCCAATGGTATCCAACGCGCGGGTGAGGGGTGCAGCTTTTTCGCCTAATGCGGTCATTGCTACACCAAAGAATATGCTGAATATCACCAATTGTAATATTTCGTTGGTGGCCATTGCTTCAATCACGCTTTTCGGGAAAACGTGTTCAATAAAGCCCTGAAGACTGAATCCCTTGCTGTTGGAAAGGAAATCTTTGGCTCCGGCTATATCGCCGTCACCCAGGTTTACTCCCACTCCGGGTTTGAATGCATTCACCAGCAACAAACCCAACAGCAGACTAATCAGACTGGCCGAAATGAACCACAACATGCTTTTGCCGCCTACGCGCCCCACCGCTTTCAAATCGCCCATTTTGGCAATGCCGGCCACCAGGGTGCTGAAAACCAGCGGCGCAATAATCATCTGTACCAGGCGCAGAAAAATGGTGGTTAGCAATTTCATCCGATCGGCAAAAAGCAGGGCATCGGGTTTGGAGCTGCTCAGGTATATCCATTCACCCAGCGCAATTCCTATAACCATGCCGGCAATAATGAGAACGGTCAGTTGATGTCTTTTGGCAATCATCGATGTTTTGTTGGTGCAATAATAATCACTGAATACGGCAACACGAACTGTTCTGCGCACAAATGGGGCATAATCGGGGCTAGTGCCATGCAAAACCGCACTGAATGCCGTATTTTTGACCCAATGATTGTTGTTACCGGAGCAGCGGGATTTATTGGTTCGGCCATGCTTGGTCATTTACAGGCCCTGGGATATGGTGATCTTGTGGCAGTGGATGATTTTTCCAATCCGGCCAAAAACCCCAATCTGGAAGGTAAAAAACTCAGCCATTGTGTGCATCGCGATGATTTTTTTGCCTGGTTCGAGAAGCATGCTGAACGAATACAGTTTGTTCACCACATCGGGGCACGCACGGATACCGCAGAATTTGGCGAGGATGTGCTGAATCACCTAAACCTGGAATACAGCAAACGCGTTTGGGAATTGTGTGTGAAGCACTCTGTTCCGCTTAACTATGCCAGCAGTGCGGCCACCTATGGCGCCGGCGAAAACGGTTTTTCCGATGATCCCGAAAAGTTGCAAAAATTGCAACCCTTGAATCCCTATGGGCTCAGTAAACACAAATTTGATCTTTGGGTGATGCAACAGGAGCGTACCCCTCCATTCTGGGCCGGATTTAAGTTTTTTAACGTTTTTGGCCCCAACGAATACCACAAAAAAAGAATGGCCAGTGTGGTATTTCATGCTTACAATCAAATCAAAGAGACCGGAAAGGTGAGTCTGTTTCGCAGCCATAGGCCTGATTTTGAGGATGGCAAACAGCTCCGTGATTTTGTGTATGTGAAAGATGTACTGAAAGTGCTTGTGTTTTTTATGGAAAATCGCAGGAACAGCGGGCTGTATAACCTGGGAACGGGCACCGCCAGAACGTTTCAGGATCTGGTGCTGCCGATTTTTTCAGCCATGAATACCCGGCCGGTAATTGAATTTATCGATATTCCGACAGACATTCGGGAAAAGTATCAGTATCACACATGTGCAGACATGGACCGGCTGCTGAAAGCGGGTTATAATCAGGGTTTCTATACCCTGGAGGCCGCTGTGAATGATTATCTGTCTAATTACCTGACATCGGGCAATTACATGTAACCCTATGGCAAGATGGTTTCGCAAACCCGGACTGATTTGGATGCTTGCAGGTTTTCTTTTGCTGTCTGTGGGTTATGTGCTGATGCTGAGAAACCAGAACATGGGACCGGAAGCCGCTTTGAAAACAGAGTCAGGCCGAATTACCGGTGTGCTGCAGCAAGCCCGGGATTTAATCCGTGAGGAATGGACATTTGTATCTAATCCCAAACATATCAATGAGCGTGGTGATACCGCGACCAGATTTAGAAAAGCCGGGGTAGAAATTTTTATTTTCAGAAACAATGCACCCGTATACTGGACTTCCAACAGTTATAACCTGCAACCCAAGGGAAGCAACGGCATAGAAATTCAAAAGCATTATAGCCGTTACCTGGCAGTATGGAATATACATACCGACTCTCTGGATTATGTGTTTGCCCGAGACCTGATACGAAATCCTGAGTTTAAATCACTGGGTACTTCCATGATGGCAGAGGAGAAGGACAATAAATTTTCGCTGTCTGCAAATCCTATCGACAATAGCATACCCGTTGAGATAGCGGCTATGCCATTGTTTTATCTGGTCATAGACGAGTTTAAGCCGGGCATCCCATTTGATGTGCTGGTTGGCGTTGGCTTATTGCTGATGAGTCTGGGCTGGACCGGATTTGCCGCCCGCAGAAAATGGAACCTCCTGAAATTGCCGGTCAGTCTTTTTTTCTGGTGGATGATTGCTGTGCTCTATGAGCAGGGTTTGATTTTCTGGAATGTATCGGCCACAGCACTGTTCGCCCCCGAGATTTATGCATCTTCTGCTTATTTCCCCAATCTTGGAGTATTGCTGTTTATCAGTATCTGGGGGTATTACTTTGTATCTTGGCTCAATCAATTAACGGCTCATTTTTCCGGGCGTCTGCCCAACTGGCTGAAATTTATGCTGCTGGTAATTACCCTTTTTGCGCTGTTTGGATTTGCCCTCTTTATTCTGGCGGAAACCGCAAAACTGGTGCGTGACAGCTCGGTCAATTTTAATTTTCACGACATTCATCTGGTCAATGTGTTTTCGCTGCTGGGCCTTGCGGCCATTGTAATCTGGTATGTGATACTTTTCAGACTGCTTCAGCAGGTTAAGTTATTTGAAGCGTTTTTTAGCATAAACATTCGCCGATGGGCAGCTGCCATTTCATTTTCCATTTTCTATGCATGGGTCTGGCAAACACAACCCTTGTGGTTATCGGTGTTTTTACCGGTTGTGGTGGCGGGTCTCCTGCTGTATGATCTTGCATTCAAAGACCACAAAGAATGGGTAAGGGTAGGATTAAGGATTGTGATTCCCAGTCTGGTTACAGGGCTGATTTTTAACCGACAGATTGCCATCAAAGAGCTTGAAGTGAGAGAAATTCTGGCAGCCAAGTTATTGCTTCAAAATGAAAAAGAACCCTATAATCTACTGGTGTCTACAGAGCAAAAACTGCTCTATGACAAAGGAGTGGTAGATTATTATACCTGCACAGACGAAACCAAGAACGAATTTGAAAAACGACTCAGACAGCTTTATTTTTCGGAGTACAGCGAGGATTTTGACATTCTCGTTTTTGATTTCAATGCGCTGGGCCGGGGCTATCGTGAGCAAAACCCTTTTGATTATACGACCATCAACAATCTGTTCTACAGCAATGTATGTAAGCCCATCACCACCCGATTTGCCCTGGTGAATGAACGCAAACTGAAAGGCAGTTATCTGGGGCGGTTTGATGTGGGCGACAAAGGCATTTATCTGGGAACCTATTTTATATTGCTAAAACCCCGCATTTCAGCCACTCAGGGACGTTTGGCGGATATGTTCAATAAATCACCGCTGGAGGGATTGTTCACAGAAAACGGCTACAGCTATGCTATTTACAGCAAAAATAAACTGGGCAGACGCTATGGTCAGTTCAATTATTCGGTAACCTTTCCCAGCTGGGGTAAAGATACATTGCTGAGCGATGGGGGATTTAGCCACCTTACTTATTCCGATGACCTGGGCAATGAAATCATCATTAGCAAGCCCTCCGGCTCTGTGCTTGAATCCTTCTCCGGTTTCACCGTGCTGGGTATTGCGGGTTTATGCCTAACCCTGTTGTATTATGTGGTGATTTTGCTGCGACAGTTTATCCTGAGCTTGCAAACCGCTACCATGTCACGGCTTAGGGTGCTGAAAATGCTCAAAAACCGCATCCCGTTCGCATCGGGAAAAGAACTGTTTTTAAGTTCGAAATTGCAGGTGTACGTCACCTTGGTTGTTTTTATCACATTTGTGGTGGTGCTGTTTGTGACGATCAATTATTTCAGAAGCAACTATACGCTGAGACAAAAAGAGACACTATGGAATAAAACCTCCGAAATTGCCAATGCCATTGGCACGCAGGCCAGTATGGATGCGCTGTTCAATAATTTTCAGACCGGTTTGGTTTACGATCTCAGCAGCTATTACAATACCGATATTAATCTGTATGATGCAAGGGGGAAATTGCTTATTTCCAGCAATGATAAAATCTACGAGCAGGACATTCTGGGTAACCTCATGAATCCGGAAGCATACAGGCAGCTCAATAATGGAAGCTCAGGATTTGTGGTAGATGAGCAAATCGGCGATTTAACCTATATATCTGCTTACTATACCATTTTGGACAATGACCTGAATATTAAGGGTTATCTGAATCTACCCTACTTTTCAAACAGAAAAGACCTGTATCGGGAAATATCCAATTATGCGGTTACCATCATCAATCTTTTTGCCCTTGTTTTTGCATTAGCAGCTCTTGTGGCCTATATCATGGCTCGGCGCATTACTGGGCCTCTAAATTTGATTAGACAGCAAATGGGGCTGGTTAAAATCGGTTTGCCCAATTCTCCTATCGAATGGCAGCACAATGATGAAATTGGATTGCTGATTTCGCAATACAACAAGATGATTCTTGAGCTGGAAGAGAGCACCGCCCGGCTGGCAGAAGGGGAGCGACAGGGCGCCTGGAAAGAAATGGCAAAACAGGTGGCTCATGAAATCAAAAATCCCCTTACCCCGATGAAACTTAGTCTGCAGCACCTGCAGTTTGCCATACAGCGAAAGGATGAACAACTGGAAGATAAAATTAAAAAAACCACAGAGCTGCTGATTACCCAGATTGATTCGCTGTCGGCCATGGCCGAGGAATTTTCATCGTTTGCCAAAATGCCCGAACCCAAAATGGAAAAGACGGACCTGGCAAATGTGCTGGATTCCGTGATTCATCTTTTTGATAAGGAGCAGAACATGGTATTTGATTACGTGGCCCTGCCTCCGGATACTTTTGTTTTGGCCGATCAGCATCAGCTGGGCAGGGTGTTTACCAATATCCTAAAGAATGCGGTGCAGGCCATTCCGGAAGACAGAAAAGGATTAATTCGAATTCGTGCACTAGTGGAAGTTGGTCGGGTGATGATTACTTTCGAAGATAATGGTACAGGCATTCCCGAAGCCCTGCGCAAGCAAATTTTCAGTCCTAATTTTAGTACAAAAAATAGCGGAATGGGGCTAGGACTTGCCATAAGTAAGCGTATTGTGGAGCTTTTTGGCGGGGTAATTAATTTTCAAAGTACTGAAGGTAAGGGAACTACATTTGAAGTGCAGTTGCCACTGTTGGAAAAAACTAATGCGTGAGGTATCCTCGGTTGATATGGCGATTGATATGTTTATGGGCGCTGCTGATATGTTCACAGCGTGTGCAGGCACAAAAATATATCCGTAGAATAACGCCCTCTGATACCCTGGTTTTTGTGGATTCCGGGTACGTGATACCCGCATCTGTCACAATTCTTTGCGGTGATTCATTATTGAAGGAAGGGAAGGATTATCGCTGGGTTAAAAACCAGCAGTTTCTGATTCTGTCCGCTGCCTGGGTCAATAAGTCCCTTTTGATAAATTACCAGACCCTCAGTTCGTGGTTCTTTCGATTGCGACGAAAATATCCCATGAGAACTGAGATCAATCCAAGTGGACTGCAACTTGAAGCAGCCCAAAGGGCGGAGGTGGGAGAAGTGTCTTCGGGCCTTTTAACCGATGGCGTCTTGTTGAGGGGCATATCCTTCGGCAATGCGCAGGATCTTGTATTGAATTCATCGTTAAACCTCCGAATGAGTGGTAGGGTAAATGACAATCTCACGGTGGAAGGGGCACTTACAGACCAGGAATATCCCTTTCAGCCGGAGGGTACCAGCAGCAGTATTCAGGATTTTGACCGGATTTATGTAAAAGCACAAACAGCCAGCACCACCATCACGCTGGGAGATTATGCGTTTAATGGGCTTAATCAGTCATGGTTTTCCAAATTTGCTAAAAAAAACCGGGGAATACAGTTGCAGTGGGGTGATACAATTAAAAACTGGAGAATAAAGACAGAGGGCAATGCCGCGTTGGCACGGGGCAGATTTGCCAGAAATGAACTGGAGGGACAGGAGGGATTACAGGGCCCATATCGTCTCAGCGGCGCACGCAATGAAAATTTCATCATCATCGTATCGGGTACCGAGGTGGTATACCTGGATGGTAAAAAGCTGGAACGTGGATATCAGGCAGACTACACCATCGATTATAACCTGGGTGAAATAACCTTTACCCCACGGCATCTGATAGCACGCAATTCCCGCATTGTGGTTGAATTTCAGTACACCGACCGGTTCTATACCCGAATGACAGGGGCCACCCTGTTTACTGCCGAAAAAAGTAAAATCACGCTGTATGGTTCATTGTTTCGGGAAGGTGATTTGCCATTACAGCCCCTGCAGCAGGATTTATCATTATTTGACAGCTCGCGGATGCTGGATGCCCGGCAAATTATGGAACTGGCCGGAGATAATCCCGCAGCTGCTTCCATGAGTGGGGCTTACAGGCAACTCGAATTTAATCCGGCTGCTCCTAACTATGTAAAAAAAGACAGTGCCGGTTTTGTCTTCTACACCTATAAATCTACACCAGATTCCGGAGAGTTTTACTACCGCCTCAGTTTTGCCTATGTAGGCCCCGGCAAGGGCAATTACCGTCTTTCCGCCACCACCGCCAATGGCAAAACCTATCGATTTGTGCCACCCGTCGGTATTGCGTTGCAGGGCGATTATGAGCCGATACAGGTATTGCATACACCCAATAAAAATAGTTTGAGTGAATGGGGCGTGTTATGGAATATTAGTCCGGGTAACAGGATTAAAATCAGCAATGCATTTTCATTGCAGGACAACAACCTGTTTTCTCCTGTGGACGATGCCGATAACAGGGGAAGGGCCTTGGGTTTTGAATGGAAACAAAATGGCATAGTAAAACAGGCAGGAAAGGATTCAACCCGCAACTGGAGAGTCCGTAATGATTTAAAATCCGAATGGACATCTGCCAGGTTTACATCGGTAGAGCGTTTCAGAGACGTTGAGTTTGGCCGTCTGTGGAACCGACAGCTGTTTAATCCGGAGGGTGGCGCTGAGCCCTCAGCTAGCAGGTATATTCTCCATAACCTGTATTTGGGCAACCACATCCTGGAAACTGAAAATCGCTGGGGTGTGAATCGTTTCGGCAGCAATTTATCCCGTTTTGCCTCCTTTCGGGCCAAAGCTGAAAAATGGGGCTGGTTTACCGAGCCATCGGCCGAAATATCCAACGCCGATCTGGGTACCCTGAACAATGAATTTCAACAGTTGCGGGTGCAAGGCGGCTACCGAAAAAAAAATATAAACACCGGCATTGAGCATATTCGTGAAAGCAGCGTTTTCCGGCAGGATACAGCAGCCACTTATTTGAATAATTCCTATCAGTTTGAAGAAACGCGGCTGAAGCTGGGCCTGACCAAGGGCAGATATACATTTTCGGTGAATGCCGCAGAGCGAATTAACTATCTTGCCATCAGTAACGATTTTACCAAGGCATCCATGTGGCAGTCTGCAGGCAGCGATTTGTATATAACAGGTAAAAAATCCGCCTTTTTAAAAGCGGGCTGGCAGTACAGAGCCATGAACTTACTGGACAGCGCCTTCGCCGGGCAGTTTGCCGATGAGAAACATACATCAGCACGATTGGAGTGGTCTTTTCCTGCACTAAGCAAAAACCTATCAGGGAACCTGTTTTATCAGACGCTTTCAGCCCGCGAACAACAGAGACAATTTGCCTATTTTGAAGTGCCTGCCGGACAGGGCTATTACACCTGGGTGGATTTTAATGAAAATAAAGTGCAGGAAGTGAGTGAGTTTGTGGAAACGCCCTTCCGGGATCAGGCAAGGTTTGTTCGTCTTTTGTTGCCCACAGGCACGTTCATCCGGGCACAATCTGTGGAATGGAACGGCAATCTTCAGTACCGATTAAAAAACAAAAAAGAAACGGTATTTTTCAGCAATCGGCTGGGCTGGAACTATTTGGGTAGAAATATTGCCCAAACAAGTAAGAAGCGCTATCTGCCATTTGCCGAAAATTTAATGTCAGATAATATTCTGGCCGCCAATGCCATGCTCCGAAATCAGGCAGAAATTGAAGGAAAGAAATGGTCTGTGCAATACACCGCGATGCTTAGAGGCAACAAGAACTTTTTTGGCCAGGGGCCTGAATTGCGCAACACCACCACACACACGTTGTTTCACCGCCGGGATTTTGGGTCTGCCTGGCAGATGCGGCTTACGGCAGATAAGAAAAATCATAACAACCTATCATCTGTTCAGCCGGCCAATAATTTTGGCTATGATGCCATGGCCTTTGAGCCCCAGGTGCTATGGCAGCTCAATACCCGCATGCGCATAGCATTGTCAGGTAAAAAAGAATGGTCAGACTCATCCGGTGGAAAACGGTTGGCAGACCGCCTTGAATTTACCGCCACCCTCACCCGGAGTTTGGGCAATTCCGGCATGCTGGATTTGCGATTTTCGCAAATCGACTTTCTGTATGGCGCACAACCTAATACGGCCCTGGCTTTTGACGTAATGCAAGGATTTACCCCCGGAAAAAACTATCGTTTCAATGCCGAAATACGCATGTCGGCCGCCAATAATGTGCAGGTTTTGTTGAATTATGAGGCAAGGAAAACGGGCAGCACAGGCGTCATCCACATAGGGAGGGCAGAGGCCCGCTATTTATTCTGAGGAATATTGTATTTCAGGTTATTCCTTATTTTGTCAAACCCTGCGCGCGTCAAGGCAGACTTCGCAAATTGTCCTTCAAACTCCGTTTCATTCATCTCTGCCCAATGAGTGGCATCCCATTCTATCCAGTCTCCCGGCTCAAAACGGGGTTCGGTATGGGGCGTTGAAAATTGATTCCACGGACAAACATCCTGGCAAATGTCGCACCCGAATGCGTACCCGGCCAGATGCGTTTGAAATGATTCCGGGATGTCGCTTTTGCGCTCAATGGTAAGATATGAAATACATCGAGAAGCATCCACTACACCGTCTTGAACAATGGCCTGTGTGGGACATGCATCTATACACGCGGTACAAGTGCCGCAATGGCTGGTAGTCGGTTTGTCTGCCTCAATTTCAAGGTCACAAATGACCGTTGCAATGAAAAAAAACGAACCAACCCCCTTTCTCAAAAGCAGACTATTTTTTCCGGTCCATCCCAAACCGGAAAGTGCAGCCCATTGTCTTTCCATAACCGGAGCGCTGTCCACAAAAATTCTGCCGTCTACCGGTCCGGCTGCTACCTGCAATTCGGCCATCAGCTCATACAGTTTATCTTTAATTACGCGGTGATAATCTTCACCATAAGCATACTTTGCCAGCTGAGGTGTTTGGGGTTGTTGCCCGGCTTCCGGATAATAATTGTACAAAAAGCAAATTACACTTTTGGCTCCGGGTACCAGTAGTGTTGGGTCCAACCGCTTATCAAAATGGTTTTCCATGTATTGCATGGTTCCCTGATAACCCTTTTCAAGCCAGGATTTTAGCCGGTTTTCTTCTTCGGTCAATTTTCTGGCTGCGGCAATCCCCACAGCCAAAAAGCCATATTTTTCAGCCAGTGTTTGCAGGTGAGATTTCAATGCTGTGCCCTGCAACATGGGTTACTTCTTTAATTTGTCTGCAAAAAGTTTTCGGAATTTAGCCGCTTTTTCACCCACCACCGCCACACAGTATGGCTGGTCCGGGTTGTTGGTATAGTAGTCCTGGTGGTATTCTTCCGCCGGATAATAGCAGTCCAGTGGCATAATTTCCGTTACGATAGGATTGTTCCAAAGCTGGGCCTCTTCGGCAGCTTCTCTACTTTTCATGGCTATTTCCTTTTGGGTCTCATTGCGGAAGTATATGCCACTGCGATATTGGGTTCCAATATCATTCCCCTGTCTGTTTAGGGTTGTGGGATCGTGTATCTTCCAAAAAACGGTCAGAATTTCTGCATAGCTGGTTTTGGTCGTATCAAAAACCAGCTGGGTAACTTCGGCATGACCCGTCAGACCGGAGCAAACTTCCTTGTAGGTCGGATTTTTAATCTTTCCGTTGGCGTAGCCGCACTCAATGCTGATAATTCCTTCCATTTGCCTGTAAACGGCATCCAGGCACCAAAAGCAGCCCCCCGCCAGTATTGCAGTATCCGTATTGTTCATTTTTTCTTGTTTTTGTGCGTTTTTTTTCGTATCTTTATGATTCGGTTGTTTACTGGCGCAGCTTGTCGCAATAAGCAAAACCGTCCAAATCCAAAATTGTTTATTGCGCATGCCAGCGTGTGTTTAGATATGCAACTCCTGTGCCTAAAATAGCCCCTGCCAGCACATCGGTGGGGAAGTGCTTACCTGCTTTGATTCTCAATACACCCGTGCCAATGGCCAGTGCAGATAAACCCAGCGTAATTGCGGGTTTCCTGTTTACTGCAGGCAGTCGTTTGTCATAAAAATAGTGACTGGCAGCCATGCAGGCGGTGAGGGAAGTATGTCCGCTGAAAAAGCTGTACGCATCATCTTTTTTTTGGGGACTGAAGCCCGGCTCACTGGCATACGGTCTGGCCCTAAAACTCAGTGTTTTAACTGTCTGGGTTATGTTGTAGGTCATCCAAACATTTTGAACGAGCAATAAACCGACGTTGTTTCTCTCCGAAGATTGTTTTTGTGAAATACTATAAAGTGCGAGCAATCCGGCCGATGCAAAGGTTATGTCGGAGGTTCGGGCGTAACGAGGACTAAAAAATTGGGGAGCGGCTTTATCCAGCCCCCTGATTTTCCAGTAGTTAATTTCATTATGGTGCTTCAGCGATGATATTCTTAGGTTTACCAAACTGTGTGCAGCCAGACCGGCCACAATGGCGGTTTCTCTTCCTTTTTTCATGGTCAATGTCGGCTGTGAAAATGCAGTTTGGTTACTTAGAACAACTCCAATTAAACAAATCAACTTCAATGCCTGACTGAGTTTTGACCTGCTTACAAGAATTGTGGAGAAAGATGGCATTAATGCTTAAGAAATTAAAAGTAGTTTTGTGGCCTCGAAATTAGCGTATAAAAGCGATGAATAATCAGGAAATCATCTCAAAAATTAAGAATGCCGCTGCTGCGGTGTATGAAAATCTCACAACAGAAGAACTGGTAAAAAAAGCCCTCGAACGCAATGAGGGGAAGCTCACCAATACCGGTGCCCTGGCTGCAGATACAGGAGAATTTACCGGACGCAGTCCCAAAGACAAATTTACCGTGAAAGATGCGACCACCGAAGATATATTATGGTGGGGTGCTGTGAATCAACCATTTGAAAGTGAAAAATTTGATCATCTGCTAACCAAGGTAATTAATCACCTGGGAGGTAAAGATATTTTTGTTCGACACGCCCATGCATGTGCCGACCCCAAATACCGTCTTCATATTCGCGTGGTTACCGAAAGCGCTTATCAGAATTTGTTCGCAAAGCACCTCTTTCTGCGTCCCACCGCCGAGGAAATTGCCACTGCACCTACAGATTGGTTGATACTGGCAGCGCCTACTTTCCGCGCCAATCCCGCTGAAGATGGAACCCGTCAGCATAATTTCACCATTGTGAACATGAGTCGGAAAATCATCCTGATTGGGGGTTCCGGCTACACCGGCGAAATTAAAAAAGGTATTTTTGGTGTGCTCAATTACGTATTGCCTCACCAGCACGGGGTGCTGAGTATGCACTGCAGCGCCAATATTGGAGCCAAAGGTGATACTGCCGTGTTCTTCGGCTTGAGTGGAACCGGTAAGACTACGTTGAGCGCCGATCCTAATCGCAAATTGATTGGTGATGACGAGCACGGCTGGTCAGATAACAATGTATTCAATTTCGAAGGGGGCTGCTATGCCAAATGCGTAAACCTGACTGAAGAAAAAGAACCCCAGATATGGAATGCCATCAAGCCCGGCGCACTAGTGGAAAACGTCCGTTTTTTCGAAGGAACTGATACGCCAAACTACGATGATATCTCGGTTACCGAAAATACCCGTGTTGCCTATCCCATTGACTACATTGATAACATTGCTGTGCCAAGCATAGGCGATGCTCCTCAGAATATTTTCTTCCTCACCGCCGATGCATTTGGGGTTTTGCCTCCTATCAGCAAACTTACTCCGGGTCAGGCCATGTATCAGTTCATTAGCGGTTACACCGCCAAAGTTGCAGGAACTGAAGCCGGTGTTACAGAGCCACAGGCCACATTCTCAGCATGTTTTGGCCAGGTGTTTTTGCCCTTGCACCCCACTAAATATGCAGAAATGCTGGGTGAAAAACTTCACCAGCACCCCAATGTGAATGTATGGCTGGTAAATACCGGATGGACCGGAGGTCCTTACGGGGTGGGAAGCCGCATGAAACTATCCTACACCCGTGCCATGATTACCGCTGCACTGGAAGGCGAATTGCACGGCGTTGCCTTTGAGAACCATCCTGTGTTTGGATTTGCGATGCCCACCGGCTGTCCCAATGTACCTACAGAACTCCTCAATCCCCGCAATACATGGGAAGATAAAGGTGCTTACGATAAGCAGTGCGAAAAACTGGCTGAGCTGTTCAATAGCAACTTTGCCAAATTTGCCGATGGTGCCAGCGATGAAATCAAGGCGGCAGCGCCTAAAATGAGCGGCACTGCCTGACTTTTTTTAAATTGAATGTTGAAATGGCGCTTTCGGGCGCCATTTTTCATGAACAAAAGTCAGCCGTCATTATCTTTGCGTCTGTTTATGCGCAGCAGCTTAGAGATCAAACAGCAGTTTCTCAACTTTTTGGCTTCCAAAGGTCACCGGGTTGTGCCCTCCGCACCCATTGTGGTAAAAGGCGACCCCACCCTGATGTTTACCAATGCAGGTATGAATCAGTTTAAAGATTATTTTCTGGGCAACGCGGTCGCCCAAGAAAAACGTGTGGCCAATAGCCAAAAGTGTCTGCGCGTGAGTGGCAAGCACAACGATTTGGAAGAGGTAGGTCACGATCATTACCATCATACCATGTTTGAAATGCTGGGCAACTGGAGTTTTGGAGACTATTTCAAAACCGATGCCATTACCTGGGCGTGGGAGCTACTCACAGAGGTATATCAGTTGCCGAAAGACCGCCTCTATGTTACGGTTTTTGAAGGCGATGCTGCAAGCAATATTGCTTTCGACCAGGATGCTTTTGATACCTGGAAACAATTTCTCCCTGCAGAAAGAATTATCAACGGCAATAAAAAAGATAATTTCTGGGAGATGGGAGATACCGGACCCTGCGGGCCATGTAGCGAAATTCATTTTGATATGCGCAGCGATGAGCAACGCGCAGCAAATGATGGTGCGCTTCTGGTCAATACCGGCGACCCGGAAGTGATTGAAATCTGGAACCTCGTGTTCATGGAATTTAACCGCAAAGCCGATGGCAGTCTGGAGAAACTGCCGGCTCAGCATGTGGATACAGGCATGGGTTTTGAACGCCTGACCCGCGTAATTCAGGGTAAAAAGAGCAATTACGATACCGATATTTTTAGTTTCATTATCGAAGAAACAGCCGCCATTGCAGGTGTGCAATATGGCGCTGCAGAAGCATCAGATATCGCATTTCGGGTAATTGCAGACCACATTCGTGCGGTTTCTTTATGCATTGCAGATGGTCAGCTTCCCTCCAATACCGGAGCCGGCTACGTAATACGCCGAATATTGCGCAGGGCGGTTAGATACGGTTATAGCTATCTGAATCTTTCTTCACCCTTTTTGCATCAGTTAATTCCGTCTCTGGCTTCCTATTTTTCTGCTTCTTTCCCCGAATTACATGCTCAGCAGGATTTTGTAGCAAGGGTTATCAAAGAAGAAGAGGCCTCGTTTTTCCGCACACTTAGTACGGGACTGGGACTGTTGAACGAACATTTTGAAACCCACAAGGGACAGGATGTAAGCGGGGTAACAGCTTTTGAACTATATGATACCTACGGCTTTCCTCTAGATTTAACAGAACTGATTGCCCGGGAGCGGGGATTGAATACCGATGTAGCAGGTTTTCAGACTGAACTGAATAAGCAAAAAGAACGCAGCCGTGCCGATGCCGCCAAAGAAACCGGTGACTGGCAACTGCTGATGTCTAATGCCGAGGAAAAATTTGTGGGCTATGACATACTTGAAACACAAACCGCCATTAGCCGTTTTCGTACCCTTAAAATAAAAGGTAAGGACCAATATCAGGTAGTGTTGAACGTGTCGCCGTTTTATGCTGAAAGTGGCGGACAGGTGGGCGATACCGGTGTGCTTATGTCACCCGAAGGTGAAACTGTGAATGTGTTGGATACCCAGAAAGAAAACAAACTGCATATTCTTATTTGTGATAAACTCCCTTCTAACCCGGAAGCAATCTTTTCAGCAAAAGTAGATGCCACTAAACGCGCATCCATAAATAATAACCACAGTGCTACCCATCTAATGCATTCGGCACTGAGAGAGGTGCTTGGCGCTCACGTGGCACAGAAGGGCAGTTTGGTCAACGAACAATACCTGCGTTTTGATTTTTCGCATTTTGTTAAAATGACGGATGAGGAATTGCATCAGGTGGAGGAACGTGTTAACCAAAAAATCAGAGAGGGTATTGCCCTCAAAGAATACAGGGATATGCCCATTGATGAAGCCATGAAAATGGGCGCTACGGCGCTGTTTGGTGAGAAATACGGCGATACCGTGCGCGTGATTGTGTTTGATCAGGATTACAGCATGGAACTTTGCGGTGGCACGCATGTGGCCAATACTGCGCAAATTGGCATGTTCAAGTTTATTTCGGAAAGTAGTGTGGCCTCCGGTGTAAGAAGGGTAGAGGCAGTTACAGGATTGGAAGCTTTCAGGTTGCTGCAGAATCTACAGGCAAAAGAAAAGCAGATTGCCGAACAGTTGGGCAATCCCAAGGATATCATGCAGGCCATTGTGAAGTTGCAGGAAGAAGCTGACAGTCTTAGAAAGGTGGTAGAGCATTTTAAACGTGAAAGAAACCAGACTGAAAAACAGCGGATTCGCGCCATGGTGAAGGAAATAAATGGCATCAATACCATTATTGCCGAAGTTCAGATTGACAGTGCTGATGCGGCCAAAGACATTGCATTTCAGTTAAAGAATGAAATTCCAAACCTCTATTGCGTATTGGGTTGGAACCATGAAGGAAAACCCGGTCTGGCAGTCATGATTAGCGATGAGCTGGTAACTGCGAAAGGATGGGATGCGTCTGCTATGGTTCGTGAACTGGCCCGTGAGATTCAGGGCGGTGGCGGCGGTCAGAAGTTTTTTGCTACGGCGGGCGGAAAGGATTCATCAGGCCTGAGTCGTGCGCTGGATAAAGCGTCAGGTCTTATTCATTCATAAATCGAAATCACCTTTTTTGTTTCGAAAAAAGGTTCCTCATACCATTGGGATATGGGTTGTTCGTGTATTTTTAAGGTAGATTTCACCTTTATTAATTCCGAAGTTTCCTCGCGTAAATCACCCCCTTTGAGCAAATAAAAACAGGGTTTGTGATTCCATTGTCCCTGCATCCATTGCCAAAGTTGCAGCATGGGCGCAACAGCCCTTGCCGTGGCTATGTCAAAGCGCTTGTTTAAAGTTTCTGTGCGATGGTTAACGGCTGTCACATTTTTTAATTCCAGCTTTTCTGCCACATCAGCTACCACCGCCACTTTTTTACCTATGCTGTCGCAAAGGGTGAAATCTACATCAGGATAAAAGATTGCCAATGGTATTCCCGGAAAACCGCCCCCTGTTCCAATATCTATCACTTCGCTACCTGCAGGGAATTCGTATGCTTTGGCCAGTGCCAGACTATGCAATACATGATGGATGTAGAACATTTCCATATCCTTACGCGATATCACATTTACACGCTGATTGTGCTCCTGATACAATGCCTCCAGCTGTTGGAACTGCGTTTTTTGCTTTTCGCTCAGTTCCGGGAAATAGCGGAATATCAGTTCTGCGCTTACCATGCCGGTTTTTTTGCAAAAAATGCCCTAATCCCAATAATTAAATACCAATAGGTTTGAAACCAATTCCAGAAAGGGTAAAGCATGGCTACACCCCCAATTTTAAGGGCGCGGCTCCGACCAAAAAATATGATCCATTCAGGCGTCAATTTTAATAGTAACAATGCCAAGGGATAAACAAACCAGTTGCTGAAGAAAAACCATACCGTAACCAGGGACCAGAAAAATAATTGCGCTAAGCTGAACCATCCCAGTTGTCTTTTAACGGAACCATCGTAATATTTTCCAATCCACAGGTGACGAATACGCTGTTTGATGTATTCAGACCATGTACTTTTCCCCTTACTCCAGGTGATGGCATCGGGATGAATTACCACAGAAGTATTGCCCGAGGTGGCCACAGATTGAACAAACAGATCATCGTCCCCGGCCGGAAGATAGTAATGGGCTGAAAATCCATTCACACTGTCATAAATACGTCTTGTATAGCCCAGATTTCGTCCTACACCCATATACGGTTTTCCGGCAAGCGCAAAACCCAGATAATTGAGGGCAGTCAGCAGGGTTTCAAAGCGGATAAGACGTCCCAGAAATCCTTTTCCGGCATGTAGGGGAGAGTAGCCCAGTACCACCTCAGCTCCACGTGTAAAGGGTGCGGCCATGGTTCTAGTCCAGTATTTACTCCCGGGTTTGCAATCCGCGTCCGTGAGGAGGAAATGGCCATATCTGGCGGCTTTGAAGCCCAGCGTCAGGGCTATTTTTTTCCCATGCATTTTCACGTATTCTGCGTCAAGATGCACGTATTTTAATTTAGGGTTTTCCAGTACCAGCGGTGCCATCCATTCGGCTGTTCCATCGGTGCTTCCATCATCTGTGATAATTACTTCAAACTCGGGGTAATCCTGATCCAGCCATAGCGGCAGAAACTGCTGTAGGTTGGGGAGTTCGTTTTTTGCGGCAATCACAATAGAAACGGGCGGAAAACTGCTTGCGGGCTCGTTTTTTTCTCGTTTTACTTTTACGTAAAATCGAAAAAAGTAATACCAGCTAATGCCCACGAAAAGCAATGCAACACTGCCCAATACATAATCGAGAAACGAAGGAAAAGGAATTACAAAGGAAATGCCGTTCATGTCGCCTGCGAAGTTAATATCTGCAGGTCAATTCAGGTTAACGAAATCCAATTCCGCCGCCGGGGGTTCCGGGTTTAATATCGGTGCTGAATTCCTCCACATCCTCCAGTACCAGAGTATTGATGGCTTTGGCAGTTTGCTTGTTTTTGGGGAGTTCACTTAGCCGTAAATGCTGGTTGCGTATGGCTTCCTCAATTACTTTGCGAACGCTGCGTCCATTGCCAAAATACTTGTCACGGTTTTTATACATGAACTCAATGTATTTCTTGAGTTGTTCTGCAGCAGCGGCATCCGGTGTAATATTGTTTTCTCCCAACTGGTTGATGGCCACTGTATACAACTCATCTGCATTGAAATCTTCAAAATAGAAGACCTTGTCAAAACGACTTTTTAATCCCGGGTTCGACTCCATGAATTTCTCCATATTCTGGGTATAGCCGGCTGCAATGACAATAAACTCGCCCCTTCGGTCCTCCATGCGTTTCAGGAGGGTTTCCACGGCCTCGCGCCCAAAATCATTAGCACCGCCGTCGGTAAGACTGTAGGCCTCATCAACAAATAAAACACCACCAATGGCTTTGTTTATCAGATCAGAAGTTTTGATGGCTGTCTGTCCTACATAACCGCCCACCAGACTCTGTCGATCGCATTCCACCAGGTGTCCGCGCTCCAGTATGCCAAGTGCCTTGTATATCTGAGCCAGTATTCGGGCAACGGTGGTTTTGCCGGTTCCCGGGTTACCGCTGAATACATTGTGAAGACTAAATGCTTTACGCACATCCTTGCCCTGACTTTTATAGTAACGCACCAGCTTCACCAGTTCGTCAATATCCTGTTTCACCTTATTCAGCCCAATCATGCGTTTCAGCTTGCCCAGACTCTCTTTGAGCAGTTCTTCATCGATAGGAATATCGGGCAGCATGCCTTTCCCTGTGGTCATGATTTTTTGAAGATCAACCGGCTCTATATCAGATAGCTGTTCTTTGGTCAGATCGGCAGGTTTGGCCGTTTTCATGATTCGCAACCCCAGATTCATTTTGGCTTCATCTACAATGCTGTTTACCATGCGTGCGTTGCCAAAAAATTTGTCACGATCGCGGTATTTATCTACCAGGTATTTGTAGAGTACATCCTTGGCAGCATCGGTAAAGCGCACCCCTTTTTTTCCTGCTGCAAATTCAGCGATTTGCGAGAGTTCCTGGGGCACATAATCCGCAAAATCGTAGTACATGTTGAATCGGCTTTTGAGTCCCGGATTGGATTCAAGGAAAATTTCCATTTCTTCCGGATATCCAGCCACCACAATGGCGATATCATTGGCATCGCTTAGTTCCTTCAGCAGCACTTCAATAGCTTCACGGCCAAAATCTTTGCTGTCTTCGTCTTTACGGGCCAGACTATATGCCTCATCAATAAACAGAATGCCGTCTTTGGCTTTCTTAATGGCCTCTTTGGTTTTGGGTGCAGTCTGTCCGATAAATTCTGCTACCAGGTCACCTCGGTCTACCTCATGCACATGGCCTTTTTTCAATAGTCCGAGTTCTTTGTAAATTTTACCCAGCAATCTTGCCACTGTGGTTTTTCCGGTACCGGGATTGCCTTTGAATACAGCATGCAGGTTGATTTTATCCGATTCTTCAAAACCTTTTTCACGCCTGAGTGCTACAAACCTGAGGTAATCCGAATATTCATGAATTTTCTGTTTAATGCTGCCCAGTCCAATCAGTTGGTCCAGCTCTTTTATTACGTCATCAAAATTCTGCGCTTCTCCTGATTCTTCTTTCTCTACGCGGCCTTGTTGTTCACTGATCGAATGATCATCATCTTCATCCTCCAGGTGCACAAATTCAATTTGGGTGAGGGGTAAAAAATCCTCCTCTGTGGCTTCCACATAATCATCCCCAATTTCAAATGGCATGCTGGCCAGCAGTTCATCCATGAAAATGATTTCTGCATAGTATTCGCCCCGTGACCATGTACCCACAATATCACTGCCCCACCCAATGGTAGCCGTAAACGCTTCATCATTGGGTTTAATAAAGAACATTTTTGTAACCGAACCCTTTAGATATCCGTTGGCCGTTCTAAAGTTGAAGATGAGTTCAATGGGTAAATCCTGACTTTTACGGGTAAGGTTTCGGGTATTCACTTCTACCCACACATATCGGGTGTTCATGGCATTGAAAACCGTATAGTATTTTCGGTCTTCAGAGCGGGTGTTTTCATCCGGACCTTCGTACAGCTTAACGGTTTCAATCTTGAAATAGGGGTTCATTCCGGAACGCACCATCCCAACATTCTCTACATAGAAAGTTTTGGTGGCCACGAGTTCTTCACCGATCCATGCCTCCCATCTGTAAATACCGGCTTTCCAGTAAGCACCGGGTGTTTTAACTCCCCAGCCCTCCCTAATGTAAGTAATGGTGTCGGAAGTGTCTACTTCCCGGTCGCAATTGAGGTCACATATCTCATTGTTTTCCTGGTCGAAGCACTTTAACTGCATTTGCAGTTTCCATACTTTGTTGTCGAATTGTTTATTGAAAAGGGAAACTTCACAATATAGGTAGGCAATTTCCTGTTCATCAAATACACTGCGGTATTTCTTGGTATTATTGGCAAGCCACTCTGTGCTGCAATAGGTTTTTATGTCTCTGAATTTAAAATTCTCTGCACTCATAAATCGGTCTCAATTATAGGGGTAAGTTCTTGTTTATCCTATGGACAAAATTCATGCCCTTTCTGTTGTGGGTGAATTTTCGGTCTGAATAACAAAAAAACAGACAAAAATCACTTCTTCAAGTCAGATATTGAAACCGATAAGAATTCACCCTTGCGGGTGCGAACTTGATATTTGATGCTGTATTCACTGGCATTTCCGCTGATATTGACAGAATTGATGGTGGCTTTCATGCTGTCGGGCATCAGATACACAGTTTCACCAAAGGTAAATGGCAGAAGGTTGTATATAGAGTCGCGGAGTGCAGCAGCCCTGATCTGGGGCAGGTAAGGTCTGTATTCCTTGAGCTGGCCGCTTTGCTGTCGAATAATGCTGTTAAGGGAAGTTAAAATCTTTTGTTGTTCCTTAATCTGTTGTTCCAGTTTTCGGGTGTGCTGGTCTCTTCCGGCTTCAGCATCTCGCAGTTTGATTGCAAGGAAGATAATCGCGCCCAATAGCACTATATAAATTACAATTCTGGGCCACTTTGATTTTGAAGTTTGAGGTATAGGGGGTGTAGTAATTTCCATGGGTCAATTTTACTATAAATATAGGTTATTATTCTTCATTTTCAAAATAAATCTTGTAAAACTTACGACCATCAGGATCCGTGCCCTTTTGTATCATTTCCCGATTACCATGTATGTAGATGTGAAAATTCTTATCCAGTTTTAATATGCTCTTGTAAATGCGGGCCTGTTTTTTAACGGCAGTATTGTTAATCTCGAACTGTTCCGAGCTCGGCAGTTCATGGTATTTGCAATAGTCCTCCTCGTATTTCATAAATGAATCAATCATTCTGTCGTCCTGAAAAACGGTTTCGGCAAATTCTTTTTTATCAAAATGATCGTTAGTTTTGAAATAATCCATTGATCGGCTAAGTAACTCCATGCTGTCGGTTTTGGAAACTGCAAATTCATCCTGCATTTCTTTGGTGACAAATTCTTTGGTCACCTTCATGACGGAGCTGGTGAAATTATAGTTATCGGCGGCAGGTTTTATTTGCAAGAAATCATCGCGCCAGTATTGGGTTTCGTTGCCCTTGGATTTTTCCGATAAAAGTAAAGTATACCCTTCTCCGCCGTTCATTTCGAGCACAAGGCATGCCCGGTCGGGTTTTTGAAGCTGCAAGCCCTCAATAAGCTGAATATCCCATCCCTGACCCACCTGCCTTAGTCGCATAAACATATCCTTATGTTCAATTTTTATGAGTGCAATGCCGCTGCAAACCTGATTCTGAAAATGGCAGTTCTCCAGAAAAGCCACCATGAATTCGCCCGGCTTAACCTGGGGATGGTCGCTTTTTTCATACAGGTGTTTGGCGAGCTCTGTAGAAATGGTCAGGAGTTGTTCTGGATTGTCAAACAGCCGTTTGCAATACACATAGGTCTCATTCATTTCAATTTCATTGCCATGGGTAAACCGCCATGTTTCACCTTCAGCAAATCCGGAAACCACAAATTTTCGAATGGCTTTTTGCTGATTTTCATCCTGAAGCCAAAGATTTTCATCGCTGATAAAGCAGCCGTCTTCGTTATTTTTATTGCCTATGTAGTGCAGTGCAGCCGCCTGAAGGCGCGCGTCTGATAAGTCTAGTAACATGGGGTGCAAGATTAGGGAGAAAATAGGCTTAGTTACAATGAATATTGACTAAACATTATTCAAAATCTTCAAAAGTCATTTTAAATCCTTATTTTTGCGGCCCCATTGACCCCATAGCTCAGCTGGATAGAGCAACTGCCTTCTAAGCAGTAGGTCGTTGGTTCGAGTCCAACTGGGGTCGCTTCTCGGGAAGTAGCGCAGGCCGGTAGCGCATCTGGTTTGGGACCAGAGGGTCGCAGGTTCGAATCCTGTCTTCCCGACCAATTCATCAAAACCCGCCCAATTTGGGCGGGTTTTTGTTTTCCCGACAGCCTCAAGCTTGCTTGCAAGGCAGTCGGGAAAACAAAAACAACATGTCGGCGAAGCCAAGACATGAAGTTTTGATGAATTGAATACCCCACCTCAAAGGTTCATGAGGCGCAGCCGAATAATCTGAAACACAGCCTCAAGCTTGCTTTCAAGGCAGTCAGGAAAACAAAAACAACATGTCGGCGCAGCCAAGACATGAGGTTTTGATGAATTGAATACCCCACCTCAAAGGTTCATGAGGCGCAGCCGAATAATCTGAAACACAGCCTCAAGCTTGCTGGAAAGGTAGTTGGGAAAACAAAAACGCCTGTCGAAGCATGACTGCCGCTTACCTCAACCCTTACCACCAAACTGTATTTCGCATTTCAACTGTAGACTATAAACTGTAAACTTTCAACTGCAATCCGCATTTCCAACTCTAGACTCTCAACTCTTAACTCTTAACTGACTTGTTACTCGCTTCGCTCGTGAACCCGAAGTGGGGGAGCAGCAAACCACAAAAGCCGCCCTCCCTGCGGTCGGTCGGTTTTTTGTTGGAAAGCATTGCTCTCTTGCCTTCGCCTGCCGGCTAGGCAGATTCGCCTGCTTTCCAACAAAAAACCCCGCTTTCGCGGGGTCTTTCATTGTTTGCGGTGAGGGCGGGATTCGAACCCGCGGTACGAGTTACCCCATACGTCAGTTTAGCAAACTGGTGGTTTCAGCCTCTCACCCACCTCACCAAACCGGGGTGCAAATATACATGCTTCTAATCTCATTTGTCAATAAAAACAGCAATTTTTGCCAAACTTCGTTTGCACGGCCGATAATGACTAATTTTGCGGTCCCAAATTTTTCCTGTCAATGCAAATCCATATTACATTCCCCGATGGTGCCGTAAGAGCGTATCCCGCCGGTATCACCGCCCTGGAAATTGCCAAAAGTATCAGTGAAGGACTGGCCCGTAATGTGCTGTCTGCAAAGGTGAACGGTGAGGTGTGGGATGCCACAAGGCCCATCAATGAAGATGCTTCTTTGGCATTGCTGACATGGAATGATGCTGATGGTAAAAAGACCTTCTGGCACAGTTCTGCCCACCTGCTGGCTGAAGCACTGGAGTCCCTCTATCCCGGTATTAAGCTCGGAATTGGGCCGCCCATCGAGAATGGTTTCTATTACGACATCGATTTTGGCGATCACATTTTTTCTTCTGAGGATTTTGCCAAAGTAGAAGCCAAAATGAATGAATTGGCAAAACAGGAAAACACATTCCTGCGCCGTGAGATGCCCAAACAGGCAGCCATAGAGTACTTTACAACCAAGCAAGATCCCTATAAAC
>Ga0164293_10000898_pt1 | contig 24854 bp, 26 predicted proteins | sample GEODES118metaG_FD_111487 | JGI IMG/M metagenome (GOLD analysis project Ga0164293, IMG submission 111487) | Eutrophic lake water microbial communities from Lake Mendota, Wisconsin, USA - GEODES118 metaG | ecosystem: Environmental > Aquatic > Freshwater > Lake | place: USA: Lake Mendota...
CTTGGCAGGCACGATGGCACGTCGAATGGCGGTGCATTTTTGACCGGCCTTGATGGTGATTTCTTTCGCTACTTCTTTCACAAACAATTCAAACTCGTCGTCATCGGGGCTGACATCGGGGCCGAGGATGGCGCAGTTGAGCGAATCGGCTTCGGCATTGAACGGAATGCTGTGCTTCACCAAGTTGGGATGCACGCGCAGCTTGGCGGCGGTGTCTGCCGAGCCGGTGAAGGTGACCACATCGGCCACGTCCAAGCGGTCCAGCAAATCGCCCGTTCCGCCAATCACCAATTGCAAACTGCCTTCGGGCAACAAGCCTGAATCCAACATCAAGCGCACCGCAGCTTCGGTGAGGTAGCTGGTGGCGGTGGCGGGCTTGCCAATGCAGGGCATGCCGGCCAAAAAGCAGGGGGCAAATTTTTCCAACAAGCCCCACACGGGGAAGTTGAAGGCGTTGATGTGGACGGCCACACCACCGCGCGGCACCAAAATGTGCGTGCCCGCAAAACCGCCTTTTTTGCCCAAGGGAAATGCGGGGCCTTCATGGATCACATTGCCTGATGGCAGCTCGTTGCTGCCCATGCCGGCATACGCATACAAGGTGCCCGCGCCGCCGTCGATGTCGATCCAACTGTCGGCCTTGGTAGCACCTGTGTGCGCCGAGATGGCATAGAGCGATTCCTTGTGGTCCATCAGGTACTTGGCCAAGGCTTTCAAACGTTGCGCACGCTCTTGAAAATCCATGGCCATCAGGTTTTTCAAACCCGTGTTGCGTGCATGGTGCACCGCGCTCTCAAAATCAATGGCTTCGGCATGCGTGGTGGCCACGGCTTGACCATTGATGGCACTGCGCAAGGTTTGTGCCGATTGCTTACCCAGCCATTGGCCAGCGATGTAACTTTGAAGGGTGTATGTCATAGGTGTCTTTGTTTAACGTTCATCAAAACTCAGGGTCACAGCGGCGCTGGTGGGTTTGGACTGGCAGGACAGCACAAAGCCTTGCGCCGTTTCCCACGCTTCCAGCGTGAAATTTTTCTCCATCGCCACGCTGCCTTGCGTGACTTTGGCACGGCAGGTGCAACACACGCCGCCTTTGCAGGAATACGGCAAGTCCAGGCCTGCAGACAAGGCCACATCCAAGATGCGTTCATCCGCGTTCATGCGCAAGTGGTGCGTTTTGCCATCGAGCACCAGCGTGAGCGCCACGGCAGGCTCTGTGTGCTTGCTGGCGGTGTTGGCTTGGCGAGGTGTGGCGGGTGTTGACGCAGACGCAAAGCGTTCGGCATGGACACGGTTGGCGGTCACACCAGCGTCCATCAAAGCTTGGCAGGTGGTCTCGATCATGCCTTCGGGGCCGCACACAAACACCTCGTCCATGCTTTTGGCGGGCAACAAACTGGCCAACAAGCGCTGCACTTTGGCGGTGTCAATGCGCCCTTCCAGCAAATCAGCTTCTTGCGATTGACGCGACAAGACATGCACCAAGGTGACGCGATCGGGGTAGCGGTCTTTCAAGTCTTGCAAGGTCTCATTGAACATCACCGAGGCCATGTTTTTATTGCCATACACCAGCGTGAATTTGCTGTGCGCTTGGGTTTGCAGGCTGTGCAGCATGATGGACAAAATGGGCGTGATGCCCGAGCCCGCCGCAAAGCCCACACGGTGAAGCGCCTTGGGGTGTTTGGACACAAAGCGGCCATCGGGCGGCATCACTTGCAAACTGCTGCCCGCCTTCACATGCGTGGCCAGCCAATTGGAAAACACACCATTGGGCACGACGCGCACACCCACTTCCACGAATCCCGATTGCGCCAGCCGTTGCGGCGTGCTGCAAATCGAATAACTGCGGCGCACATCGGCGCCGTTCACATCAGCGCGCAGCGTGATGAATTGCCCTGGCTCAAATGCAAACACTTCGCGCAATGCATCAGGCACCGCGAATCGAATCACCACGGCCTCGCCTGCTTCAGCTCGCACGGCGGCCACGGTCAAGTCATGAAATCGGGTGGAAGCGTTCATGTCAATACGGTTTGAAATAGTCGAAAGGTTCCATGCAGTCCAAACAGCGGTACATGGCTTTGCAGGCGGTGGAGCCAAAGCGCGACACCTCGGTGGTGTTCATCGATTGGCATTGCGGACAGGCCACTTCATCGGGGCGGGCAGCATGGCGGCTGAACTGCACCACGTTGGAAACGACACCACCCATGCCAGCACCCTCAGCAGTTGGGGACGCATTGCCATTCGGCGGGGCAATCCCATAGCGCCTGAGTTTTTCTCGTGCCTCGGCCGTCAACCAATCGCTGGACCACGCGGGGGCCAGCTGTGTCAGCACCTGCGCTTGCACACCCGCCGCAGCCAAAGCGGTTTGCACATCGTCGTGCATTTGTGTCATGGCCGGACAACCGCTGTAGGTGGGCGTGATGATGACTTGCAAACCTTGGGCGCTTTCGCGAATGTCGCGCAGCACACCCATCTCGCGCAAAGACACCACGGGAATTTCAGGGTCGCAAACATCCTCCAGCAACAGCCACAGCGCATGGTGCGGATGATCGGCATCCGGCAAGCCCAGTGGCCCGAGCGGGTTCACGGCGTGCAGCACACTCACCACATGCCATCCGGATGGGCGCGGGCCAGGCTTTGCATTTCGGCCAATACAAAACCCAGGTGCTCGGAATGCACACCCACATGGCCTTGCGGCACATGGCCGCCGTCGGCAGGCAATGTGAGCGTGGCCTCAGACACCGCACTGGCCACCTGGGCTTGCCACGCGCTTTGCAAGCTGCTGAAATGCGCCACGCCCAGTGCTTGCAAGGCCGCTGCTTCAGCCTCACCCAACAACCAAAAAGCTTGCGTGTAGGGCATCAAATGGTTCAAAGCGGCTTGGGCTTTGTGGTGGGACTCCGCCGTGCCATCGCCAAAGCGAATCAGCCAATCTTGCGCATGTTGCACATGGTAGAGCGCTTCTTTGCGCGACTTGCTGGCAATCGCTGCCAACTGCGCATCAGTGGCGTGTTGCAATGCGTCCCACACCAAGACCATGAAGATGCTGTACAAAAAATTGCGCACGATGGTGACGGCGTAGTCACGGTCGCCACTGGCCGTGGGTGCCAGTGCGGTGGAATGCGGCAACTCCAACAACGTGTGGTTTTTGAATTCGTGCGCATCTCGAAAGTAAGCCAAGCGGTCTTCATCGCTGCCGTCTTGACGCAGCGCCGCCACGTGCTGATACAGCAAACGTGCTTGGCCCATCAAATCGAGGGCGTTGTTGGCCAGCGCCAAGTCTTCTTCCAAAATGGGCCCATGGCCGCACCACTCGGCATTGCGTTGCGCCAAGATCAGTGCGTTGTCAGCCAGGTGCAACACCAGGTCTGACACCTCTTGTGCCGCCACCGCGCTCACATGTGCCCCACGTCGTCGGGAATCACAAAGAAGGTGGGATGGCGGTAGACCTTGTCACGCGCGGGCTCGAACAAGGTGTCTTTGTCCTCGGGGTCGCTGGCGGTGATGGCCGCCGAGGGCAGCACCCAAATGCTCACACCTTCTTGGCGGCGCGTGTAAACATCGCGCGCCATGTGCAGGGCTTGTTGCGCATCTGCTGCGTGCAAGCTGCCGCAGTGTTTGTGCTCCAAGCCTTGCTTGCTGCGCACAAAGACTTCCCACAGCGGCCACTCTTTCATGGCAGGATGTTGGTCGCTCATGCGGCCTCCTGTTGCGCGGCTTGGCGTGCGGCTTTTTTCTGCGCATGGGCCAAGGCGGCTTCGCGCACCCAAGCACCGTCTTCATGGGCTTTGACGCGCGTGGCCAAGCGTTCTTTGTTGCACGGGCCGTTGCCGTTCACCGTGGCCCAAAACTCGTCCCAGTCAATCTGGCCGTAATCATGGTGGCCACGTTCTTCATTCCATTTCAAATCGGGGTCGGGCAAGGTCACGCCCAAGACCTTGGCTTGCGGCACGGTGGCATCGACAAACTTTTGCCGCAAGTCGTCATTGGAGATGCGCTTGATACCCCAGCGCATGCCTTGCACGCTGTTGGGGCTGTCGCTGTCGGGCGGGCCGAACATGGCCAGGCATTTCCACCACCAGCGGTTCACCGCGTCTTGCACCATGGCTTGTTGCGCGGGCGTGCCTTGCATCATGGCCAGCAAAGCTTCAAAGCCTTGGCGTTGGTGAAAACTTTCTTCCTTGCACACCCGCACCATGGCGCGCGCGTAGGGGCCATACGAGCAGCGGCACAGCGGAATCTGGTTCATGATGGCCGCGCCGTCCACCAGCCAACCGATGACACCGACATCGGCCCAGGTGAGCGTGGGGTAGTTGAAGATCGAGCTGTACTTGGCGCGGCCGGTGTGCAGCGCGTCCAGCATTTGGTCGCGGCTGGTGCCCAGGGTTTCAGCAGCGCTGTAAAGATAGAGGCCATGCCCGCCCTCATCTTGCACCTTGGCAATCAGAATGGCTTTGCGCTTCAAGCTGGGGGCGCGGCTGATCCAGTTGCCCTCGGGCAGCATGCCCACAATTTCGCTGTGCGCGTGTTGGCTGATTTGGCGCACCAGCGTTTTGCGGTAGGCGTCGGGCATCCAGTCTTTGGGCTCGATCTTGCCGTCGGCGTCGATGACGGCATCAAACTTGGCTTGGGCGGCGTCCAGCACTTGCTGCTGAGCGGCAGTAGGCACCGCGGCCACGGGTTTGGCGGTTGCGGCCCCATCGGGCACGTTGAAGGACTGGGTGTACATGGCGGCTGGGCTCCCATAGAAGAACGCGCAGATTAGCACGGTGATACATAATTTCAGCGAAAATCTGTTTTTCTGTATCATAAAACCGCTCTAAACCCAATACCCGTATGACCATCCCCTCAAAACCAGGCCTTTCCAACCCCATCCCCAAACGCTTGCGCAGCTGGCAAGAACAGCCTCGCCAACAAGCCGGTCCGCTCATCGTTTCCGTGTTTGGCGACGCCCTTTACCCGCGCGGCGGCGTGGCGGCCATGGGCAGCCTCATCCAACTGTTGGCACCGCTGCAGGTCAACGAGCGGCTGATCCGCACCGCTTGCTTTCGGTTGGTGCAAGAAGATTGGCTGCAAGCCAAACCGGTGGGCAATCGCAGCAACTACGCGCTAAGCCGCACCGGGCGCAGTCGGGTGGAGGAGGCCTCGCGCCACATTTACGCCGCGCAACCAGCGGCTTGGGATAAGCAGTGGCGCTGCATCATCGTCACCGGCAACCACAGCCCGACAGCGCTGGAGCCTTTGCGCCGCGCGCTTTATTGGCAAGGCTTTGGACAAATCAACCACCAATGCTTCATCCACCCCAGCGCCGACTTGAGCAGCGTGATGACCAACTTGCGCATCGGCGGCTTGGGTGCCTGGGAGAGCCGCTTGATCACCCTGGTTGGCAAGCCACCCATGGGCAGTGTGTTGGACGCGCCCGCCAAGGTGGTGAAAACTGCTTGGTATTTGAACGAGCTCGACCGCAACTACGGCCACTTCGTCGGCACCTACGAGGGCATTGAAGCTTGGTGCAAAAAACACAAGACCAAGGCCTGCACCGATGAACAAGCGTTTTGGTTGCGGCTCTTGTTGGTGCACGACTTCCGGCGTTTGCTGTTGCGCGACCCGATGTTGCCCCCCAGTTTGTTGCCCGCCCGTTGGTTGGGCTCGAAAGCGCGAGCGCTGTTCAAAAGCCTGTATGCCCTGTTGTTGCCCGCCTCGGAGCGGCACTTGGATTGGCACTTGATGGTGGCCGGTGACGTGACCCCCAGCGCCGATGCCCAAGTGTTGAAAAACAGAACCGCGCAGGCCACTTGAAAATACCGATAATGCCATGCACGCTTTTCAACCAAGCGTGTTTGTTTTGGTTGTCGCATGAATAAAAATACAAAGGTTTTTGATGTTGACTAATGTGGTGGGCGTGGCCCTGAAACGACCCTACACCTTTGTGGTCATGGCCTTGCTGCTACTCATCTTGGGTCCGCTGGCGGCTTTCAAAACCCCCACAGACATCTTTCCTGAAATTCGCATTCCGGTGATTGCGGTGGCCTGGTCTTACACCGGCTTGCCGCCCGATCAAATGGCCGGTCGCATCACCACCTCGTTTCAACGCGTCCTCACCACCACGGTGAACGACATCGAGCACATCGAAGCCAACTCCTACAACGGTGTGGGCATCGTCAAAATCTTTTTCCAACCCGGTGTGAACATCGCGGTGGCCAATGCGCAGGTCACCTCTGTGTCGCAGTTCATGGTGCGCCAAATGCCGCCGGGCACCCAGCCGCCCATCATCATCAACTACAACGCTTCCACCGTCCCGATCTTGCAACTGGCCTTGGCGGGCAAGGGCCTGACCGAGCAAAACCTGGCCGACCTGGCGCTCACACAAGTGCGCAGCCCCTTGGTGACCGTGCCGGGTGCGGCCGTGCCGTTTCCGTATGGTGGCAAATCGCGTTTGGTGCAACTGGATTTGAACCCGAGTGCTTTGCAAGCGCGTGGCTTGTCCACACAAGACGTGACCAATGCCTTGGCCGCGCAAAACATCATCATCCCGGTGGGCACCCAAAAGATTGGCAGCTACGAATACACCATCAGTCTGAACAACGCCGCCACCGATTTGAAAGACTTGGACAACCTGCCGATCAAGTCGGTGAATGGGGCCATGGTCTACATCCGCGATGTGGCCCATGTGCATGATGGCAATGCGCCGCAGACCAATGTGGTGCATGTGGACGGCAACCGTTCGGTGTTGATGTCGGTGTTGAAAAATGGCAGCACCTCGACTTTGGCCATCGTCGATGGTGTGCGCGAAAAATTGCAAGACATCAAAGCGTCCTTGCCGCCCAGTTTGACGATTCAGCCGATCAACGACCAATCGGTGTTTGTGCGTGCAGCCATCCAAGGCGTGGCCTTGGAAGGCGTGATCGCGGCTGTCCTCACCAGCTTGATGATTTTTTTGTTTTTGGGCAGTTGGCGCTCGACGCTGATCATTGCCGTGTCGATTCCGCTGTCCATCATGGGCGCTATTGTGGGTCTGTATGCCCTGGGCGAAACCCTGAACATCATGACCCTGGGCGGCTTGGCGCTGGCGGTGGGCATCTTGGTTGATGACGCCACGGTCACCATCGAAAACATCAACTGGCACTTGGAGCAAGGCAAAGGCGTGGAGCAAGCCATCATGGATGGCGCGGCGCAAATTGTCACCCCCGCCTTTGTGTCCTTGCTCTGTATTTGCATTGTGTTTGTGCCCATGTTTTTCCTCGAGGGCGTGTCGCGCTTTTTGTTTGTGCCCATGGCCATCGCGGTGATGTTGGCGATGGTCTGGTCCTTCTTTTTGTCACGCACCTTGGTGCCGACCATGGCGCTGTATTTGTTGAAGCCGCATGCACCCCACACCGACATGCACGGCTTGAACAGCACTCAGCCACGCACCCGCAACCCGATCATGGCGTTTCAGCGCGGCTTTGAAGCCCGTTTTGAAGCCGTTCGCGCTGGTTATAAAAACCTGTTGCAAGTGGCCTTGCAGCACCGTGGCAAGGTGTCTGTGGGCTTTGCAGCCGTGGTACTGGGTTCGTTTGGCTTGCTGCCTTTTTTGGGCAGCAACTTCTTTCCCGATGTCGATGGTGGTCAAATCTTGATCCATGCGCGGGTGCCGGTGGGCACCCGGGTGGAAGAAACCGCCGCCCGCTTTGCCAAAATTCAAGCGCACATTCGGCAAGTGATTCCGGCCCACGACATCACCACCATGGTGGACAACATTGGTTTGCCACCCAGCTACATCAACCTGATCTACAACAACACCGGTGTGGTGGGTTCGCAAGATGGCGACATTCAAATCGCACTGAGCCCCAACCACGCACCCACGGCGGACTACATCAAAGCGCTGCGCGAGCAACTGCCCGTGGCCTTCCCTGACACGGTGTTCTCTTTTCCGCCTGCAGACATCGTCAGCCAGATCTTGAACTTTGGTGCGCCAGCACCGATTGACATTCAAATTCGCGGCAACGACTTGGCCGCCAACTTCGACTATGCCAATGTCTTGTTGAAAGAAATCCGCCGCATCCCGGGCGTGGCCGACGCTCGCATTCAACAATCGGCCAGAAGCCCCGTGTTTGAGGTGAATCTAGACCGCACGCAAGCGCAAAACATGGGCATCACCGCGCGAGATGTCACCAACAACATGGTGGTGAATTTGGCGGGCAGCAGCCAGGTCGCGCCCACGTTTTGGCTCAATCCCGCCAACGGCGTGTCTTACCCCGTGGTCATACAAACCCCGCAATACAACATTGATTCTTTGAATGATTTGGCCAACGTCCCCATCAGTCCGGCCAACGCCAACTCTCAGCAAGTCTTGGGCAGTGTGGCGAGTTTCAACCGCACGGCGAAAAGCGCCTTGGTGAGTCAGTACGACATCCAGCCCATGGTGCAAATTCATGCCGCCACCCAAGGCCTGGATTTGGGTACCGTCTCCAAAGCCATTCAGCGCGTCATCCATGAAACGCAGTCGCAGCAACCCAAGGGCAGCAAAGTGGTCATGCTCGGTCAAGTGCGCACCATGGAAAAAGCATTCTCGGGATTGCTGTGGGGTTTGTTGGGCGCGGTGGTCTTGATTTACTTTGTGATCGTCGTCAATTTCCAATCCTGGCGTGACCCCCTGGTCATCATCAGCGCCTTGCCCGCGGCCTTGGCCGGTATTGTGTGGATCTTGTTTGCCACCCGCACCACGCTCTCGGTACCGGCACTCACCGGGGCCATCATGTGCATGGGCGTGGCCACCGCCAACAGTGTGTTGGTGATCAGCTTTGCGCGTGAACGCTTGGACCAACTTGGCGATGCAGTGGCTGCAGCGCTGGACGCAGGCTTTGTGCGTTTTCGCCCCGTGCTCATGACCGCTTTGGCGATGATGATGGGCATGGTGCCCATGGCCTTGGGCCTGGGTGAAGGCGGCGAACAAAACGCGCCCTTGGGCCGCGCGGTCATTGGCGGCCTGATGTTTGCCACTGTGGCTACTTTGGTCCTGGTGCCCTTGTTGTTCAGCATGGTGCACGGCCGCCGCAAGGCCACCCCTTCTTTGAATGCCGGAGTCCTTCATGCTTGATCCCCGTCCCCCCGTTTTTTCGCGCAGCAAACTATGGACGGTGTTGCTCATCCTGGTCTTGTTGGCCGCCTACGTGTTGGCTCAGGGTTTGCTCGACCGCAGCGCCGACAACCAGCAACTCAAGGCGGTGGCCGACAAGCAATCGGTGCGCACTGTCAACATCATCACCCCTGCCGTGTCGCCCGCCTCACCCAGCATGGACTTGCCCGGACGCATCGAAGCCTATTCGAAAGCGCCTTTGTACGCTCGCATCAGCGGCTACTTGAAAACCTGGAAAGCTGACATTGGCACCTCCGTGAAAGCGGGTCAGTTGTTGGCCGAGATCGATACCCCCGATGTTGACCAGCAAATCCTGCAAGCCAAAGCCGAGTTGGCCATCACCCAAGCCAATGCGGCGTTGTCCGAAAACACCGCCAAGCGTTGGCAGTCATTGCAAGCCACCAACTTTGTCTCGGCCCAAGCGGTGGAAGAAAAAATGGGCGACTTGCGGGCCAAGCAAGCCATGGTGAACGCCTCGCAAGCCAATGTGAACCGTTTGCAAGCCATGAAAAATTTCAGCCGCATCACCGCACCCTTTGATGGGGTGGTGACGGCACGCAACACCGATATTGGTGCTTTGGTGAATGTGGGTGGTGCACCCGGCACCGAGTTGTTTGTGGTGTCCGATGTGCGTCGACTGCGTTTGTACGTTCAGGTGCCACAAAACCAAGTGACGGCCATCCAAACAGGCAGTCAGGCGACCTTCACGGTGCCAGAAATGCCTGGCCAAGTGTTCACGGCCAAAGTGCAGTCGATGGCCCAAGCCATTCAAGCTGGTTCGGGCAGCATGTTGGTGCAACTCGCCGCCGACAACAAGCAGGGCAGGTTGTTGCCCGGCGGTTATGCACAGGTCAGCTTTGACATGCCTGCGCACACCAAGCATCTCAATATTCCGCCAAGTGCTTTGATCTTCAGCAAAACAGGTCTGCAAGTGGCCACCGTGAATGCAGATAACAAGGTTGTCATCAAGCCGGTGGTGGTGGCCAAAGACCATGGTGTTCGACTCGAACTTTTATCGGGTTTAGAGAGCACCGATCGCGTGATTGAAAATCCACCCGATGGTGTGATGCAAGGTGACTTGGTGAACGTGGCCGTGGTTCAAAATAAAAAATGATTTCTTGACTCAATATGTCAAAAACGTTAATAATTATTTAAACCACTGCTGAGCTTGATGTCCAACACAACAGTTTTATTGAACAGCAAGCAGCACCCAGGCCTTGTTTCACAGGAGCCCACGCGTGTTGTTTGACCACTGTGCCCAATGCCAACGATGCTGCCACATCGAGGAAGGGTACCCACCTCTTGAAATCACCTTGACCGCTGTGGAGCAGCAACGCTTGGGCAGCGTATGCATAGAACAACAATGCACGCACTTGGGTCCACAAGGTTGCACGATGGGCGAGGACAAACCCTTTGGATGCAAACTTTACCCACTGAGCTACAACCCAAAAAACAAAAGTTTTTATTTTGATGCCGACTGTCCTTTGATGGACCCTTACATCGACAGTTTGCAAGATGCAGGCAGCGATGCCAGTTTGCATTTGCGCAGCGCACAACAAGTTATATTGCAGCTGGAAAAAAAAGATCCGGCGTTTTTGAAAAACAACCACGCAGTAGACAAGATGTATTTCGACCTGAAGAAAATACACAGCACTGCCAATTCCAATAATAAAAAAACAAGCAAAAATAGCTTGCATAAAAAGGCAACAACATGAATGGCACGCTCTATCAATTCAAACCCTCGAATTCCTTCGCGCCCCCACCCGGTCCCGTGGTGCACGAAGTGGGATACCAAAGTTGGACCGAAGACAACCTCTTGGTAGAGAGCGAGCACAACGACATTCTTTACTACACCACCCGCTGGGACGCACTGTGCCCTTACATCAACGTCTCTGACGAGATGCTGAACTTTGCACCCCGGCCCTTCGTGGTCTATGCCCTGCCCCCCGACAGCCCCTACGGCGTGCCCATCAACGACAAGTATGGTTTGGTGGATTGCTTTGCCGACAGCTTTTGGCAAGAAGCCCGCCGCGAACGCAAATTCCGCGAACTCGACAAGCAATACAAGCACTTCACCTACACCGAGAAAGTGGTGGCAGGCAAAGACCTGACGGTGGAAGACATGTTCGAGATGGGTGGCGAGCACTTTGCCAACTACTACATCGATGACCGCGAGGTGGAAGGCTTTGTCGACTATGTGCGCCACCTCGATGTGCTTATCTTGCAAGTGCACTCGAATGAAGGCGAACTGGTGTTCACCGATGTTTCTATTTTGCTGCCCCAATACAACCAGCTGTATGGCAGTTTCTGTCAATGGAACCGGGATTTCAAGAACAAATCACCTGGCATTTACGCTTGTTTACAAGCTTGCCGCTGGGCAGCCAAAAACGGTTTGCGCTATTACAACTTGGGCCCCGTGGACGACTATGGCTACAAAGCCTTGTTTGTCACCGACTATGAACCCATTTACGCCATGGCCCTGATCGATGCTGACCATCCCTTGGCCACCGACCCCACTTCACCGCTGATCGTGGACTTCAAACCGCACGAGTTGAACCAGATCTATCGCCACCCAGAGCAACACCAGCAGCATCTGCAGGATGAACTGGTGATGGCTGGCTAAGCAGTCACAGGCCCTGCCCCAAACAAACAAGCCGCTTGATCAGCGGCTTGTTTGTTTTAGAACTTGTGCTTCTCGCCGAAACTGATGTCGTAGTCGATGAACATTTCTTCGCCTTTTTTGACATCACGCAAAGCGATCAAAACGCCTGCTTTTTTGAAGCGCAAATTGGGTTTCTTGGAATGGTTGAGGTAAATCGCCATGTCAAACGTGTTCAGACCCAAGCGCGGAATGCTGACCTTTTTCCGGTCGTAATAACAAAAGGTGTCGATCTGCTCGCGCACCCCTTTGGGCAGGTGCTTGATGTCCGCCTTGGGAATATCGATTTCCTTGAAGCGAACATAGCTCTTCAATGGATTCGCCCCCTTGGGAATGTCTCGCACCGCAAACACGCCAATGCCATGGATGGGAGACACGCCAAGGCGGCAGTAAACCTCGTTATCCAGGTGGTCGATGATTTTCTTTTTGGTATTCAACATGCCGCATCTCCTGACAGGGGGGGGTGGGACTATAACGAATCGCTTCTCCGTATGCCAAGCCCCAAGGGACGCCATGCAAGCCTGCTTAGAATCCGAGGCATGAATCATTTACCCGACACCGCGCCCAGTCAGCGCACCCCTAAAGCTGCATGGATGCTTTCTTTTTTGCTGGTGCTGGTGGGCTTGGTTGTTTTCAATTCTCCTTGGAACCAAGCTTGGTTGTTGCAGGTCCACGCCAGCGAAACAGGGCCTGCTGCCCTGTGGTCTTTCCTCACCCAATGTGGTGAAGGGGGGGCGGCCTTTTTGCTGTTGATCGTGGCAGCGCAATTTGCACCGCTGACAAGTGCGGTGGTGTTGAAAAGTTTTTTGCTTGGCTCACTGCTGTCACCTTTGCTGAAAAACTGGGCTGGTGTGCCACGCCCCTTGGGCGCATTGGAGCCCAGTTTGCTCAAACCCATTGGCACCCCCGCCGCAGGGTCCAACGCCATGCCCTCTGGCCACGCCATGACGATTGCAGCCACCATTGCATTGGCCATGTACATGACGCGCCATTTCAAGCATCGGCGGCCGTTGTGGGTGGCGCTGGTGGTCTTGGGCGTGTTGATCGCGTTGTCACGGGTGGTGGTTGGCGCCCATTGGCCAGCAGATGTGTTGGTCGGCAGCGGGCTGGGCATCTTGGTGGCCTTGCTGGCCATCACTTGGGAGCAGCGATCACCCTGGTCGCCTCGGTTGCAAACAAAACCCTTTCAATTGGTCTTGCTGCTGGTTGAATTGGGTTTGGTCCTGTACTTGTTCAAGGCCAAAACAGACACCGAGGCCGCACGATTGGCTTTTGATTTGATAGCCACTGTGGGCATCGCCGGTGCCATGAACCGCTGGATTTGTTTGCGTCGCGAAGCCTCATGAAACCGCGCCAGCCAACTTGGGTCTGGGTCATGATGACTCTGCTGCTCAGCATGGCGCTTTTTGCGCTGCGCCCTGAGCTGGACAACCAAGTCAGTCAGCATTATTTCGACCCCACCTTGCCCGGGTTTCCTGCTAAACGCATCGCGTGGCTGACGCTGGTCTATCAACTGGCGCCTTTGTTCAATCAAATTTTGTTTGTCGCCAGTTTGCTCGTCTTGGTGGCGGTTTGGCGCAAACCTGAATGGGTCAATGTGCGTTGGCGCAGGCGAAGCATGAGCTGGGCCTTGATGATGGTGCTGGGCATCGGCGTGGTGGTGGACTGGGCCTTGAAAGACCATGTGGGTCGCGCACGTCCCGAACAAACGCAAGCTTTTGGTGGTCCATCAATGGGCAAACCCCTGTTCGAATTTGCGCAAAGCTGTGATTTGAATTGCTCTTTCGTCAGCGGACATGCAGCAGGCGGCTTTGCCCTGATGGTTTGGGGCATGTGGGCGCCGAGGCGCAAGCGCCAGCAGTGGATCATGCTGGGCGTCTTGGCGGGCAGCGGCCTGGGTTGGATGCGGATTGCCCAAGGCGGCCATTATTTAAGCGATGTGGTGTTTGCAGGCTGGGTCATTTGGCTGCTGTACCAAGCCCTTCGCCAGATTTGGTTACATTCGCGGTTGCGCCGTATCCGTTCATTGCATTTATAGATTGTTGGAGGCACTATGGAACTATTGACACAACCGCATATGTGGGTCGCCTTGGCCACCCTCACCCTTCTCGAGTTGGTGCTGGGCATTGACAACATCATCTTCATCTCTATTTTGGTCAGCAAGCTGCCCAAAGCCAAGCAAGAGACAGCTCGCCGGATTGGCTTGTTCATGGCCATGTTCATGCGCATCGGTTTGCTTTTGCTGTTGTCCATCATCATTGGCTTGGTCGAACCATTGTTCAGCGTTTTTGATCAATCGTTTTCTGGCAGAGACTTGATCCTGCTGATTGGCGGCTTGTTCCTCATCTGGAAAAGCACGGGCGAGATTCACCACTCCTTGGAAGGCGACGAGGCGCCTGCTGATATCAAAGCCAAAGTCAGCTTCATGGCCATCATTGTGCAAATCATGCTGATCGATTTGGTGTTCTCCCTCGACTCGATCATCACCGCGGTGGGCATGGTGGACGATGTGCGCATCATGATCGCAGCTGTTGTCATTTCCTTGGCGTTGATGATGTTGTTCGCCAAAGCCATTGGCGAATTTGTCGATACCCACCCGTCCATCAAGATGCTGGCTTTGAGCTTTTTGGTCGTGGTAGGCGTGGTGTTGGTGGCTGAAGGCTTTGGTCACCATGTGCCCAAGGGCTACATCTACTTCGGCATGGCGTTTGCCTTTGGCGTTGAGATGCTCAATATCCGCTTCAGAAAGAAACGGACCCCTTCTGTGCAACTGCGCCCAGCGCAGATGCCGGGTGAAGACGACTCATAAGGGCTTGACGCCCTAGCCCTTCATGGCAGAGGCGCCGCATGAAAAGCGCCCTGCATTCGCATGAATGGAGTTCTTATCGATGATTTTGTAATGCGCAGATAAGCACTTTTGCTGGGTATTTGGTGATGATTGCGTTGAGAAATGCACCCTCAACATCATCACCTGGTGGTATATTTAATGACCGCTGCACGCATATTCACCACCAAAACATTTTCAAAATGGCAACGAAAAACAGGTCTTAGCGATAAGTCATTGATCAAAGCCATCCAGGAAATTCAGTCGGGCTTGGTCGATGCGCGACTGGCAAAAGGACTTGTTAAAAAAGAGTAGCTCAATCAGGTCGGGGCAAGCAATGCAGCGCAAGAACATTGGTTGCCACCTATTTTGAAGCCCGTTGGTTTTTCATTTTTGGTTTTTCGAAAAATGAAAAATCAAATATTACTGCGAAGGAATTGCAATGGCTGATGATCTTTGCGCAGCAGTTACTGGGCCTGAACGAGCACGAATTGTCTATCGCTATTGAAGTTGGAGAGCTCTATGAAATCAAACCAGAAAGCGCCCAGTCGAATTATTCAAGAAATGCAAGCCAGCATGTCTGGCTTGGACCGAGCGCTCAAGGTCAGCAAAAAAAACATGGGTCAATTCACCGAGTTTTCTCATCTGAACGTGAGCAGTATGACGCCTTCACAAATCAAAGCATTGCGTGAAAAGTCCAGCATCAGCCAAGCTGTGTTGGCCGCTGTTCTGAACACCAGTTTGTCAACAGTTCAAAAATGGGAGATTGGCGACAAACAACCGAGTGGTCCCAGTCTCAAACTCTTGTCCTTGATCGAGCGCAAAGGCCTGCAAACAGTGATTTGAAGTGACTCAACAACCCGAGTCGTTCACCGCGCCATCGGGCATGATGGTTTTGCAAAACTTGGCGTCGTCGAGTTTGGCGTCGTCCAACTTGGCGCCTTTGAGGTTGGCACCACTCAGCACCGCGCCCTTGAGGTTGGCTTTGGAGAGCACGGCGTCGCTCAAGTCCGCGCCTGACAGGTTAGCGTCGCGCAAGTAAGCATTGGTGAAATTGGCCAGGTGCAAGTTGGCACCACTGAAATCGGTGCGGCGCAAATTGGCGTCCTCAAAATTGGTGACCAAGGTGCGTTTTTCCATGGGCCGCTCGCCCATGTTGGCCTTGCTCATCACGGCACCGGACAAATTGGCGTTTTGGAAGTCGGCCCCGCGCATATCCCGCCCGCTCATGGGGGCGTCGGTCAGGTCGCAGTACTTGCACACATTGGTGGTTTTGAAATCTTCGAATTTGTTCGCATCAAAAGCCGTGGCCGACCAGGGCAGGCCAAGCAAAGCAGCCGTGCAAGCCAACAGTCGAAGGGTGTGAGAGTCAACAGCAATAGCCACGGCAGAGGTCCTTGAAATGAAAAACGCCTTTCCATAATAACCAAGTCAAGCCCCCTGTTTTGAGGGTGTTGCAAGCCGAGCCAGGCCCTGGCATGCGAAGATGTAACTCGTTGAAAGACTCTGAATGCAGCCCTTGCCGATGAAATTCACCCCTTTTTGCGCCCGTGCACGTACCAGCTTGTGTGTGCTCTTGCTGGCGACCATGGGGCCTGTGGGTGCCTACACCCTCACCTGTGACGTGCAGGGCAAGTTTCCTGAGCTGGAGAAAATCGTGCTCGACCCAGCCACCGTCACCATTGACATTTCCTCCATAGGCAACCATTTGTATATCAAAATGGAAGGCCCCAAGCTCTACAACATGTTTGCCAACACCATCATCACCCCGGAGTTCGAAGGCCAAGACCTGACCTCAGACACCAGTATTTGGGTGCGACGAAAGAACGTGCAAAGCAAAGAAGAAACCGAAATCAAAATCATGCGCCAGCCGGTTTATTTGAAAGCCATGAAAGATGTCAAACGCTATGGCAGAGAATTGAAACTGCTGGTCACTGGTCCTTGTCAATTGCCCAAGAGTTAATACCATGAGCCAACTTGTCGTTCGTCAATTGCTGATCGATTTACAAGCCCCCATTGCAGTGCGCTGGAATGGCGGTGATGCCTTCACCTCGGCCTTCATGAATGCCCTGTCCATGAGCTTTCCCGTGGGTGAGCAATTCTTCATCGACAGCCTGCGCCGCGCCCAAAAAGAACTCAGCCCGGAGCAGCAAAGTCAATTTACCGATGAACTCAAAGGCTTCATTGGTCAAGAAGCCACGCACCGGCGCTTGCACCAGCTCTTCAACCAACATTTAGAGAGCCAAGGCCAGGTCAACCATTGGGCGCCACGGGCCCTTCAACGGATTGCCAAGGTCGAGCAAATGAATGTGCGCCACGGTGTCGCTGCCACCGCAGCCACCGAACATTTCACTGCGGTCTTGGCCCATTGGTTGCTGTCCAACCCTGCTTTTTTGGCGCAAGCCGAACCTCGCTTGCAAACCCTTTGGCATTGGCATGCCAGCGAAGAAAGCGAACACCGCTGTACCGCCTTTGACATCTACAAGGCCTTGCAAGGCGATGAGCACTGGCGCTTGCGTTGGATGCGCCTGACCACCTGGTATTTGCTGACAGATTTGCTGCGTCAAACCACCAACAACCTTTGGCATGACGGCAGTTTGTTCAAGCTCAGCACCTGGCGCAGTGCTTGGGTGTTTTTGTTCAGCAAAGAAGGCTTGTTCCGCTCTTCCTATGGCATGTGGCGGCGTTATTTCCGCCCCGACTTTCATCCCCAACAAGACGACGACAGCCTGTCGCGGTCATGGCTACAAAGCCATGAAAATGCCTATGCCCGAGTGGGCAGCACCACTTAAGGATCGCCATGCTGGACCCGCAAGCCCAAGCCCTGTTGCAACTCATGAAAGACCGTGGCGTGCCGGAACTCAACGCGCTGCCCGTGCTGGAAGCGCGTGATTACTACTTGGTTCGCAAAGCTCTCACGCAACCCGACCCGCTGCCCACCTCGGTCTGCAAAGACCATGCTTTGTCCTTTGGCGCGGTGCGCGAATACCGGCCCATGGGCGTGTCGGCCAAACAAGTGCTGCCCGCCTTGGTCTACTACCACGGCGGTGGTTGGGTGATTGGCAATATTGACACCCACGATGTGCTGTGCCGTCAGTTGTGTGATGCCAGCGGTTGCGCTGTTTTCTCGGTGGACTACCGTTTGGCCCCCGAGCACCCCTTCCCCGCCGCTTATGACGATGCCTTGCATGCGTTTCACTGGGTGGTGGACAACGCTGCCAGCTTGCACATCGATCCGGCTCGCGTGGCCGTTGGTGGCGACAGCGCTGGCGGCAATTTGGCTGCAGCGGTGTGTTTGGGCTCACGTGACAGTGCCCAACCCCCGGCGTTTCAATTGCTCATTTACCCCGCCACCCTCATGTACCCCGACACGCCGAGCTACCACGCCAATGGCCAGGGTTACTTGCTCACGGCTGCGGCCATGCACTGGTTCATGGACCATTACTTGCCCAACACGGCAGACCGCCACGACTGGCGGGCTTCACCTTTGAAAGCCCCAAGCCATGCCAAACTACCCCCCGCGCTTGTCTTGACCGCAGGCTTTGACCCGTTGCGCGATGAAGGCTTGCTCTATGCCGATGCGATGGCCGCGGCCGGTGTGGCCACTGAATACATTTGCTTCGAGCGGCAAATCCACGGCTTCATCACCATGGGTCGGGTCTTGCGCGAGTCGCATGCTGCTGTGGGCGTGTGTGCTGAAGCGTTGAAACGCTATTTGAAATGAGCTTTTTCTGATGCGATTTTTGATTGTTTGTATAGGCCTCTTGTGCAGCATGGCGCATGCGAATGAAGGCATGCCAGCCACCAAATCCGCCGCCACGGCCGATGTCGAGCGCGGGCGCAAACTGTTGCTGAACCGGCAAGAAACGGGTTGCCTTCTGTGTCACGTGGTCCCGGGCTTCAAAGACGGTGGCGATATGGGCCCCAGTCTGGTTGGAGTCGGCGAACGCCTCTCGGCTGAAGCTTTGCGCCAGCGCATTGCCGACCCGCGCGTTCTCAACCCTCAAACCTTCATGCCCGCCTACTTCAGCACCAAGGGCTTGCAAAATGTCGCCAAACCCTTGAAGGGTAAGACGGTGCTCACCGAGCAAGCGCTCGAAGACATCATCATCTATTTGCTCAAAACACCTTGAGGACAGCCATTGAACGCCTTGCCTGACCCAGACGACCTGTTCTCTCGCAGAACTTTTTTAAACAGCTGCGCCCAAGCCTCGGTGGCCGCCAGTGGTTTGTGGCTGGGTGCGGATGCTTTGGCACAAGTGGACAAACTCACGCTCAGCGGTCTGGCCGAGTCGCGCTTGCGCACCTTTGAGGAAATGGTTAAGCCCTTTGTTGTCAACCAAGCTTTGACACAAGGCGGTATCAGCCTGACCTTGCCAAGCTTGGCCGACAACGGACACCTGGTGCCTTTGCACCTGAAGGTGGACAGCCCCATGACCGAGGCGTCCCATGTCAGTCACATCTACCTGGTGTCGCAACGCAACCCGGTCCCTCTCATGAGTCTCTTTGTCTTGGGGCCTTGGAACGGCCGCGCTGAAATCAACACCCGGGTGCGTTTGTCGGGCACCCAAATGGTGGTGGCCCTGGCCCGTTTTTCAGATGGCACCTTTCGCTACCAAACCCAGGAAGTCGCGGTCACCGAAGCCGCCTGTGTGGACAACGGCACATGAGCAGCGCACGTTTGCAACTGCCCCCTCGCATCGTTGAAGGCGATGTCTTCAAGCTTCGCCTGTTGGTGAACCACCCGATGGACAGCGGCTTTTTGCGCGACATTGACGGCGTCCTCATCAAGCGCAACGTCATCCGTCAACTCAGTTGCACCTTGAACAACCAAGAGGTGTTTCGCGCCGAGCCCACCACCGGCATTGCCGCCAACCCTTTGTTCGAGTTTTACTTGCGCGCTGTCAAGTCCGGCGAGCTGTATTTCCGCTGGGTCGATGACAAGGCCAACATCGGTGAAATGCGCCATCCCCTGGTGGTTCAATTGGCCAACAGCTCAAGTTCGCCCAAGCCATGAAATCTCTACTGCTTTGGTCATTGGCCATGGGCTTGATGTGGAGCAACGTTTCGGCCCAGCAACGCCATATTCCCTTGGACCAACTCCAGTCGGGTTTGGCGTTCTCCAGCCCCGAGGTGCGTGGTTTGCAGCTCGATGATGATTTCGCCAGCCCCAGCGCCCATGCCATCGACAAGGGCGCTCAGTTGTGGAAGCAAGTGACTGGCAGCAACAACAAAAGCTGCGCTTCTTGCCATGGCGAAGCGAATGACAGCATGAAAGGTGCGGCCACGCGCTACCCCGCCATCGACAAGGCGACAGGCAAGTTGTTCAATTTGGAAGACCGGATTCGAAATTGCCGCTCCAAACAGCAAAAGGCCAGCAACTGGCCGCTGGAGTCTGATGAGTTGTTGGCCATCACCTTGCATGTGACGGGTGCTTCCAAAGGCATGCCCATCTTGGTGAGCATTGATGGCCCTGCCAAAAAACATTTTGAAGCGGGGCAAAAGCTCTACATGGCGCGCCAGGGCCAAATGAACTTGTCTTGTACCCAATGCCACGACCAGCACTACGGCCAACGCCTCTACAACGACAAACTCAGCCAAGGCCACCCGAACGGCTACCCCATCTTTCGTCTGGATTGGCAGTACATGGCCTCACTCGAGCGGCGTTTGCGGTTTTGCTATGCCAGCGTGAAAGCCGAGGTGCCGCCTTGGGGCCACCAAGACATGCGCAACTTGAACCTGTATTTGATGTGGCGGGCGCAAGGCCTGCCCATCGAGGTGCCTGCGGTTCGCAAATAAGGCTTAGAACGAGGCCAACACCTTCTGCCACAAAGCAGGTGTGACCTCGGGCATGACGCCAAACCATGCGGCAAAGGCGGGCCGCGCTTGGTGCAACAACATGCCCAAGCCACCCACCGTGGGGTTGCCTCTCGCCTGGGCACGCAACAACAAATCGGTTTGCAAAGGCGTGTACACAATGTCCGACACCAAGGCATGGCTTGGCAATGCATCGAGTTGAATGTCCAAAGCGGCTTGCCCTTGCATGCCCTGTGTGGTGGTGTTCACGAGCAACGCTGCATCAGCCAAGGCCTCATGCCGTTGATCCCAAGGCAGCGCTTTCACGGGCACCCCAAACTCAGCGGCCATGGCCTGCGCTTTGTCCAAACTCCGGTTGAGCAAGCGAATCTCTGTGGCACCGGCATCGGCCAAGGACCACACCACCGCGCGGGCTGCACCACCTGCACCCAGCACCACGGCGGGGCCTGCACTGGCTTGCCAGGTGGGTTGTGCTTCGCGCAGGCTTTGGACATAGCCAAACGCATCGGTGTTGGTGCCGCGCAAGCTGCCATCAGGCTGCACCACCACGGTGTTGACCGCGCCAATTTGCCGCGCCACATCGTCCATGTCGCTCAGGCACTCCAGCGCCTGCACTTTGTGTGGCAAGGTGAGGTTGCAACCGGCAAAACCCAGCGCAGACAAACCCGCCAAGGCTTCGGGCAAACGCAGCGGGTTGACCGGCAAGGGCAGGTAAACGCCATGCAGGCCATGCTCGGCGATCCAGTGGCTGTGAATCAGGGGTGAGCGTGAATGCTTGATGGGCCAGCCCATCACGCCAGCCATCACGAAAGAGGATGAAGAAGTGGTCATGATGCCCTCAAGCATAGCTTCGAAAATCTGGCGAAAGGGCGTCATCCTGTGAAACAATGGGCCAGCCTTTTCTGACTCCCACGATGCAAGCTGTTCAGCCTCTCAACACCGCCCGCCTTCATCAATTTTTAGCCGACCTCACGCGCTTGGTGGACAGCGCACCGCCCGAGCAAGAGCTGTTGTCCCAGGGCAAGCATCTGCTCTACCCTTTGCTGCGCAATGACGATTGGCTCAACCCCGAACTGGCGCAGCCCCATCCACAGCACTACCAACAATTTCTGCTTTACGCGGACCCGCAAGACCGCTTCTCGGTGGTGAGCTTTGTGTGGGGTCCTGGGCAAGCCACGCCAGTGCACGACCACACGGTGTGGGGCTTGGTGGGCATGTTGCGCGGCTCGGAGTCGTGTCAGCCCTACAGCCGCATGTCCGATGGCCGTTGGGTGCCAGCGGGTTTTCAGGTGGACATGCTGCCGGGTGATATCGAGGCCGTGTCGCCCCGCATCGGAGACGTGCACAAAGTGTGGAATGCCCTGCCCAATCAAGTCTCGATCAGCATCCATGTGTATGGCGGCAATATTGGAAAAATGGAGCGCCACAGTTACCGCGAAGACGGCAGCCGCACCACTTTCGTCTCGGGCTACAGCAATGTGATGTTGTTGGGTGAGCAGAAAGAGGCCTTGTGGACCAGCCCGCCCCCCGTGGGCAACCTGCGAATACCAGCTGCATCACCTGCTGTTGCACCGCCTGCACCCGCTGCTGCCGCCACCCAACCAACGCCAACACCGAGCACTGCTGCCTTGCCCGAGCGCGTCGCCCCTGTTCAAGTTGCACCACCAGCGCCTCAAGTGACCACTGCAACGCCAAGCCCTTCGGTGGAACCGCCTGCGCCCGAAGTGCAAACCGACCCTGGCCATCCCTATCCCGTCACCACTTACTTGCAAGTGCGCCAAGCCTTGCTGGAGAAACAAGAAATCGCATTGGTCGATGTGCGCGAAGAAGACCCGTATGCGCAAAGCCATCCCTTGTTTGCCATCAACCTGCCCTATGGCCGCATCGAGTGCGATGCGCAGCTGCGCATTCCGCGCCTGAACACACGCATCGTGTTGATCGACAACGGTGAAGGTTTGGCGGTACGTGCTGTGCCTGTGTTTGAACGCTTGGGCTACACCGAAGTTGCTGTTTTGCAAAACGGTTTGGCAGGCTGGGCCGCTGGTGGTGGCGAGTTGTTCCGCGATGTCAACGTGCCCAGCAAAGCCTTTGGCGAGTTGGTCGAGTCGCAACGCAAAACCCCTTCTTTCTCGGCGCATGAAGTCAACGCGCTGCTCGAGCGCGGCTCGGACATGGTGGTGCTCGATGCCCGCCGTTTTGACGAATACCAAACCATGAGCATCCCCGGCTCCATCAGCGTGCCCGGTGGCGAGTTGGTGCTGCGGGCGCGCTCGTTGGCACCCAGCGCCACCACCCGCATCGTGGTCAATTGCGCGGGCCGCACCCGCAGCATCATTGGAGCGCAGTCGCTCATCAATGCCGGCATTCCCAACCCGGTGTGCGCCTTGCGCAATGGCACCATCGGTTGGACCTTGGCAGGCCTCGAGTTGGAGCACAAAGCCGACCGACGCTTTGGCCCGGTGAGTGACGCCGACAAAAGCAAATCTGCGGCCACCGCCTTGGCCTTGTTGTTCCGCGCTGGCGTGCAACGCATCGACCGCGACACCCTGGCGCAATGGCAAGCCGACACCACACGCAACACCTATGTTTTTGATGTGCGCACCCCTGAAGAATATGCACAAGGCCATTGGGCAGGCGCCATCAGCGCGCCTGGTGGCCAACTGGTGCAAGAAACCGATCACCATGTGGGTGTGCGCGGCGCACGCTTGGTGGTGTATGACGACGATGGTGTGCGGGCTTCTCTCACCGCATCATGGCTGGCACAAATGGGCTGGGAAGTGGCCGTGTTGAAAGATGTGAAGCCACAAGACTTGTCCCACACTGACACACCCCACCTGCACCCATTGCCCGACACCCTCGAGCCCGTGCACGAGGTGGACCCGGCCACCTTGAAAGAATGGTTGGCCAACCGCAGCAACCTGAGCATGGTGATCGATGTGGGTGACAGCGCCACCTATGTGAAACGCCACATTCCCGGCGCGTGGTGGTTGTTGCGTTCGCAAATGGCACAAGACTTCACACGGGTGCACAAAGCCAACCGCTATGTGCTCACCTGCGCTGATGGCCGTGCATCACGTTATGCCGTGGCCGAACTCAAACCGCTGGTGCGCCCTGGCGTGGAAGTGCTGTGGCTGCCCGGCGGCAATGCGGCTTGGATGGCGCAAGGCTTCAGCACCCAACAAGGCGAGTCGTATGTGGCCAGCCCACGCATCGACCGCTACCGCCGACCTTACGAAGGCACCAACAACCCCACGGAAGCCATGCAGGCTTACTTGGATTGGGAATACGGTTTGGTGGAACAACTGCGCCGCGATGGCACACACCATTTCAAGGTGATTTAGCCAACAAGCTTTGCACCCATTCAAGCTGCTGGGGCAGGCAAACGGTTTTCAAGTCGTAACGTTCCACAGCCCGGGCACGCGCTTGAGCGCCCAACGAGGCTCGCTCCTCTGGGTTGTTCAACAGGTCTGCAACCGTGTGGGCCAAAGTCAGAGGTTCAAAAAAGGGCACCAACTTGCCTGTGACGCCGTCTTCGATGGCTTCCAACACGGGTGGCGTGTCGCTGGCAACAATGGCGCAAGCCGAACTCATGGCCTCGATCAAACTCCAACTCAGCACAAACGGATACGTCAGGTACACATGCACCCGGCTGATTTGCAACATGGTGAGGAATGCGTCGTAGGGAATGCGCCCCAAGAAGTGCACCCGCGACCAATCATCGTCACTGATTTGACCCCGCACTTCATCGATAAACATTTGCTTCCAAGTTTGGCCAGGTGGCGGTTTGGCACCGTAACTGACTTCATCGCCACCGACGATCAACACCTGAGCTTGAGGGCGTTGGCGCAACAAAGTGGGCAAGGCACGCATGAACACGTGGTAACCCCGGTAGGGCTCCAGATTGCGGCTGACAAAGGTCACCACTTCATCGCTTCGCGTCCACTGGTGGTCTCCAAGGCGCAAACAAGCCTGTGCGTGGGGTTGGATGTGTGCCGTGTCGATGCCGTCATGAACCACTTGGATACGCGCACGCATCTGCGGCTCGTAGGTGCTGGCTTGCCAATGGGTGGGTGAGATGGCCGCGTCCACCAAGTCGTTGTGCAAGATGTTGACCGTGTTTTTCAAAAACAAGCGGCTGCTGTCATCCACGGCTGTATTGGCAAATTCAGGGTCAAAACCAACATCCTGTCCTTGGGTCTGGTAGTACATCTCGCAAAACAAACCCAGCTTGGTGTGCGGCCAGACCTGCTTGATCAACAGGCTCTCGCCCCAGGAAGGATGGGCCAACACCACATCCGGTGTGAAGCCGAATTCATCGCGCTGCTGGGTGGCCCAGCGCATCACGGCTTCGGCGCGAATCACCTTGGTTTCGAGGTCCATCACCCAAGGGTGGATGTGGGGCGTGGAGCCCCGCTGTGGTTGGTAACTGTGGACAC
>Ga0164293_10000899_pt1 | contig 24840 bp, 21 predicted proteins | sample GEODES118metaG_FD_111487 | JGI IMG/M metagenome (GOLD analysis project Ga0164293, IMG submission 111487) | Eutrophic lake water microbial communities from Lake Mendota, Wisconsin, USA - GEODES118 metaG | ecosystem: Environmental > Aquatic > Freshwater > Lake | place: USA: Lake Mendota...
AAGACCACCCTCGGTCGCTCTATTGTGCGCCTTGTTGAGCCGACGTCGGGACATGTGCGATTCGATGGCGAGGACATCCTGCGGTTCACGCCCAAGCGACTGCGTCAAGCTCGCAAAGATATTCAAATCGTTTTTCAAGACCCCTATGCCTCGCTCAATCCGCGTTTGCCGGTTAACGACATCATTGGAGAGCCACTCCGCGTGCACGGCATGAAGCCGAAGGACACCCGGGTGCGTGTTGCAGAGCTTCTCAAGGCGGTCGGGTTGCTGCCCGAACACGGCAACAGATATCCGCATGAGTTTTCCGGTGGACAGCGTCAACGGATTGGCATCGCGAGGGCGCTTGCGCTTGGTCCCCGATTGCTGGTGCTCGACGAGCCCGTTTCGGCCCTTGATGTGAGTATCCAGGCGCAGGTGCTGAATTTGCTTGCTGATATTCGACGACAAATGCAGCTCAGCATGATCTTCATTGCGCACGATCTTTCAGTGGTGCGCCACGTGAGCGATCGCATCGCGGTGATGTATCTCGGTCGAATCGTGGAGATAGCCGATCGCGACTCTATCTATGAACGGCCTGCACATCCCTACACCGCGTCGCTGCTGTCGGCAGTCCCGGTTGCCGATCCGCGAACAGAACGCACCCGTTCGCGCATTGTGTTGACGGGAGACGTGCCAAGCCCAACCAATCCACCCAGCGGCTGTGAATTCAGAACCCGATGTCCGATAGCACAAGAACGTTGCGCCACCGAGCGCCCAGCGCTCATCGGTGACCGTGGCAACGCGGTGGCGTGCCATTTTCCCTTGGCGCCCGGAGAGTCGTTGGTGTTGCGTAGCCGTTCGTTGCTGTGACCGTGGTGCTTCGGACAAGTTCGTGGCAGATCGCCATGATGATCCTTGGTGGGCTTCTGGTCACGGCACTGTTGGTGGCCATGGATCCCGTCTTTCCACTGCTCAGTATTGGGCTTTGCAGCGTTCTTTTCGTCTATCTGGCGTGGTCATATCCGCTCTCGAGTGAGGTGTCTGCGCACTCAGTTGTCATACGTTCGCTGCTTCGTCGACGGAGGATCGCATGGGAGGAGATCGTGGCAATCAGGCGTACGAGAGGACCGCTTCGTCGTTGCGAGATAAATGGTCGGCGACGGCTTCGGCCCTCTCCGGGCGCGTTGCTCCTCGTTGTCGAGGGAAGGCGCTCGGTGCTTCTTTCGGGCCAGCCTGAATCGCATGAGGCGAATCGATTGCTCGCAGAGCTCGTTTCCCAGGCATCACCAGCCTTGGCAGAGGCGCTTCGTTTCGACGTGATCGATGGCCAGTAGGCTATTGGGGTGCGTCAGTTCATCACCGGCCTTACCGTGGTCATTAACGTCTTGTCCCTCGTTGCGCTCGTCGTTGCAGTGTTGTTGCACAGCGGACGTGGGGGTGGGCTCAGCGACATGTTTGGTGGCGGTGGTTCCACTGCACTGGGATCTGCAGCAGCGGAGCGAAACCTCAACCGCATCACGACTGTCATTGCCTTGGTGTGGCTCTTCACCGTCGTAGCACTGGGCATGTTGCTCGTCTGAGACACGTACGCACGAGATAACATTTGTCCCACGTCGAAGTGGCGAAATTGGCAGACGCACCAGCTTGAGGGGCTGGCGCTCGAAAGGGCGTGGGGGTTCAAGTCCCCCCTTCGACACCACGAATAACGGAGTTGTGTGTACACAGTTGACGAAATAGCGGCCATTCAACGCCGCACTTTGCGCGTTCTTGTAGCTGGCCAGATAGCGGGTTCAGCCGCTTTGGCGGCGGCGGTGACCGTCGGTGCCTTTGTCGTTCAAGACATCTTGGGTCAGTCAACACCATTTGGCGGTATCGCAACAGCAACGGTGACCATGGGTACCGCATTCATGTCACAAGTTTTGGCGCGCCTGATGAATGTGAAGGGTCGGCGTTCTGGTTTGCAGGCGGGGTATTCGCTAGCTATTGCCGGCGGAATGATTGCGGGTCTTGGCGTCGAACTGGGAACCCTGTGGGTGTTCTTGCCTGGCTTGTTCCTCTTCGGCAATGGACAGGCAGCCAATCTGTTGAGTCGGTACGCGGCAACCGACCTTGCGCATCCTGACCAACGTGGACGCGCGATGAGTCGAATTCTTTTCGCATCAACTTTCGGTGCGGTGTTCGGCCCCTTGTTGATTCGTCCGGCTCAGAGCCTTGGAGAAGCATTGTTCGGCTGGAACCAATACACGGGTCCGTGGATTTTCGCCGGTCTGTTCTTTCTTACCTCGTTCGTAAATGCCACCTTCCGACTTCGTCCCGACCCGCTCGAGGTGGCCGGTGGGCTGAATAGACAGCGCGGGGATGATGAACCGCGCCGGCGTTTTCTGGATGCAGTGCGTGTGGCCCGCGGTATCCCCGACGCTCGCTTGGCTTTAACCGCCATGGTCATTGCGCAGTCGTGCATGGTGGCGGTAATGACGATGACGCCAGTACATCTGAAGTCACATGGTCACGAGTCAGTGAGCTCATTCGTGATCTCACTCCATATTGCCGGCATGTTCGCCTTCAGCCCGCTCGTCGGTCGGTTTTCTGATCGTTATGGACGGTACGCAACCATCCTCACTGGTGCATCTATCTTGATGACGTCGACAATCATGGCGGCAATGTCTGGCGATGAGGCCGTCCTGCTGTTTCCGGCTTTGTGGTTGCTTGGTGTTGGCTGGAGCTTCGGCTTGATAGGCGGCTCCAGTCTGCTCGTTGATGCGATCCCGGGTGAGTATCGCGTCCGTGTCCAGGGTTCTGCCGACCTATTGATGTCGTTCTTCGGCGGCTTGTCGGGATTCGCCAGTGGATTTATTCGGAAGGCAATCGGGTATCACATGTTGTCGAATGTTTCGACCGTGCTCGCTGGTCTATTGATGGTCTTGGTCATAATGGCTATGGCCTCGCCGCGCGAAAGCGCGTTTGCGGCATAGCCGCCTTAACAGGGAGTAGGAACGATGACGACTGACATTCGACCATGGATTGAACTTGGTGTGCCCGAGATAATTGCGAAAGGGTTGTTGGCTCGAGAGATTCTGTCGCCCTTTCCGATTCAGGAAGCAACTTTGCCTGATGCGCTTGCCGGGCACGATATTTGCGGGAAGGCTCCTACGGGATCGGGCAAGACACTGGCGTTCGGTATAGCTCTGGCAATCAATGTCAAGCCGTGCAAAGCAGGTCGGCCGAGAGGATTAGTTCTTGTACCCACACGCGAGCTCGCCCTGCAGGTAGCAAGTGAAGTTGCGCAACTCACAAAGGGTTCTTCGATTGCTGTCGCTGCGGTATATGGAGGCGCCGGTTACGGACCGCAGGTAAAGAAGGCACGGGCTGCTGCGATCCTCGTTGCAACACCGGGTCGACTCGAGGACCTCATCGATCGACGCGACATACATCTTGGGGATGTCGATGTGGCGGTTATTGATGAAGCCGACCGCATGGCGGACATGGGATTCCTTCCTGCAGTGAAGCGCATCATGCGAATGGTGCGCCCCGAACGACAAACCCTTCTGTTTTCGGCGACGCTTGACGGCGACATATCCGCTCTCATCAAAGAGTTTCAGCGTGACCCAAAACGACACGAAGTGCATCGTGACGAGGATGCGCTTGAAATTGATCACGAGTTCTGGGCAGTCACTCGAGACGAAAGAACTAAGAGGACGGCTCAGATCATCCGTCGCTTCGAAAGCGGAATCGTTTTCTGTCGTACAAAACACGGTTGCGATCGTGTGGCAAAGAACTTGGAGACGCTTGGTTTAACCACGTCGGTGATTCATGGGAACAAGAGTCAGGCCCAACGCGAGAGGTCGTTGCAGCAATTTAAGCAAGGAAGGGCGGAGGTTCTCGTAGCAACCGACGTTGCTGCTCGTGGCATTCACGTCGATGCAGTACCGTGCGTTGTCCATTTCGATCTTCCTGAAGATCCGAAGGACTACGTGCATCGGTCGGGACGGACGGGTAGGGCAGGTATGAAAGGGCACGTGTTTTCGCTTGTTGATCGCTCTCAACGTCGTGCAGTCGTTCAGATGGCGAAGGCGGTCAACGTGGAGCCAAACATCATCGAACCATCGGATGAAGGGGACAAGCCTAAACAGCGCCCCGGCGATATCGGGTCGGTGGTGTTAACGCATCGCTAGCAGCAGATGTCTTGTGGCCGCACGGGTACCCGATCGAGATCTTTGCCGGTAGCGGCCCGAATGGCCGCAACAATTGCTGGCGTTACCGATACGCATGGCGGCTCGCCGATTCCCTTTGCGCCGAGTGGCGCCATGGGCTCGGGCTCTTCAATCATGACCGCAACAACGTCTGGAGCATCAAGGGCGGTGGGGAGGAGATAGTCAGTGAAGCTTGGGTTTCGCACAACGCCATTATCGGTGATGATTTCTTCCATCACCGCTAGGCCCAAGCCCTGAGCGATTCCCCCCTCGATCTGGCCGATCGCGGAGAGCGGGTTCAACACTCGTCCCACGTCTTGAGCGGTCGCGATTTGAACGACCTTGACAAGGCCAAGGTCAACATCGACGTCCACCACGGCACGATGAGCAACAAAGGCGAAGGCCACGTGACAATTGCCTTGTCCGTTTTCGTCGAGGTCCTCTGTCGGTCGATGGTGATGTTCGAAGGTGTAGTGGAAATCTTTGCCAGCAGTTGCGTCGGCTACAGAAATACGAAAGTCGCCCATTGTGTCAACGACGTCGGTGTCAACGATCGCAAGACGAATCGGGTCAATGCCCGCACGTGCTCCAACATCCTGAAAAAGCATCTCTCGGACATGTCTGCAGGCGCCATCTACAGCGCCACCGCTCATCCATGTCTGCCGCGAAGCCGATGTGGAACCCGCGCTCCCGATGGTGGTGTCCATGCGCTCGAGCACCACATCGTCTACGCCGAGCAGCGTCGTGGCGATCTGCGTCGCCAATGTCACGAATCCTTGACCGACCTCGGCCGTTGCGAACTTGATTGAGGCGACACCGTCTTTGAGGCTGCAACGTGCTGTTGCGAAGTCGTCGAAACCCTCGCTGTACATCAAGTTCTTCATCGACACACCCCAGCCAACGCCGCGGCGGATATGGCGCCTATCGGCGGTGCGTCCGGCGCCTCCAGGAAGGGTCAGAAGGTGTGGTTCGTCGGGCATGTCGGGTGGCAAGGGGATCGCTGCTGTTTCGCGAATACAGCGTTCAACTGGAGCGACACTGTCCATGGGTTGGCCGGTGATGAGCAAGTCACCGTGGCGCATCGCGTTGCGCAAGCGAATGGTGACGTGATCTACACCGCACGCTTCCGCGAGCTTGTCCATCTGACCTTCGTGGGCAAAACAAGCCTGAACGACACCGAATCCGCGCATTGCTCCACAGGGCGGATTATTGGTTCGAACTGCGTATCCATCCACTACTGCGTTGTCGCAGCGGTACGGGCCCTGCGTATGGGTAATACCGTTAATCAGCACTGCGGGAGACGTGCTGGTGTAGGCGCCACCATCGAAGACCATACGTGCTTCGATTTTGCGGATGGTGCCGTCGCGATCGGCGTGGTGACGCATCCAAATGCGAGCGGGGTGGCGATGGACGTGGCCGAAGAAACTTTCCTCACGGCTGTATTGCATTTTGATCGGCCGTCCCGTCCGAAGAGCAAGCAGGCAGCAATGCACTTGGAGACTGATGTCTTCGCGCGCGCCGAACGCGCCGCCCACGCCGCCCAGCACAAGCGTCACAGCCTCTTCGGGGAGAGCGAGACACGCAGCAATTTGACGCCGGTCCTCGTGAAGCCATTGGGTCGCAATGTGGAGTTCCACCGAGAGGCGATCGGGACCGGGAATCGCGAGTGCGGCCTCTAAGCCGAGAAATGCCTGATCTTGCATGCCAATGTCGTAGGTGCCTTCGACCACGATGTCGCCGGTCACGGTGGCGTCGCCTCGCACGATGCGCTGATGACGAAAGACATTGCCTGATTCGTGGATAGGGGGTGTGGCAGGGTCGAGACACTTTTCGGGATCGCTGAGTGGAGGCAGAATCTCGTAGACCACATCGATGGCGGCGAGCGCCATGCGGCACGTCTCGGGGTGATCGGCCGCAACGGCCGCAATGGGTTCTCCCATGTACCGCACGACGTCTCGCGCGAAGACCGGTTGGTCAGATTCAATGAGGCCGTACGTTGCCTTGCCGGGCACGTCCTCAGCGGTGATGACGCAGGACACGCCTGCGATAGTCAGTGCCCGCGAGATATCCACGGACACGATGCGAGCATGTGGGTGCGGCGATCGGAGTGTCGCACCCCACAACATGTTTTCCGCCCACATGTCAGACGAGAAGGAAAACTCTCCACGGACCTTCGCTCCACCATCTGGGCGTAACGCGCTGGAGCCGAGTACGTTGCGCTGGCGGGTGTCGATGGCGATGTTCACGCGTTGCCTCCTCGGGTGCGGATCGTCTCGCGGACCGCTTCGAAGATGCGTCCGTATCCCGTGCAACGACACAGATTTCCCGAGATGGACTCCTTGATCTCTTCATCGCTGGGATCTGGTGTGTGCTCGAGGAGGTGATGGACCGCCATGATCAGTCCCGGCGTACAGAAACCACACTGGACACCACCGGTGTTGACAAATGCCTCCTGTACATCAGTCAGCCCTCCTTCGGAGAGTTGCTCGATCGTGACGATGTCGGCGTCTCCTGCACTGGCGGCCATCACAAGGCACGAACAGACCGCTGCTCCATCCATAAACACCGTGCAACTGCCGCATTCACCCTGTTCGCACGCACCTTTTGTGCCGGGCAGCCCAAGACGCTCGCGCAACACGTAGAGCAGGCTTTCACCCACCCAAGCGTCACGCACTTCACGAATTTTCCCATTTACGCGAAGCTGATAAATCAATTGTTCAGACATTGTTGGAACGCTCCAGGAGTCTTCGAGTGAGTACCGTCACCGCGTGACGGCGATACGTCGCAGTGGACCGGTGATCGTCGATTGGCTTACTTGCAGCAGCGGCAAGGACAGAGGCCTCCTGTGCCACGACGGGCGAAACATGCCATTTGGGGGCATGTTGCATTGAGGCCGCGACGTGCGTTTCCGCTTCGGTGCATCGAATGATGGTGGGGCCAACCGACCCGAGCGCAATACGCACCTGCAGTTTCTCTGCATCAACTACCACACATGCCGAGGCGACCGAGATGACCATGGCATTACGCACGCCAACTTTTGCATACCCCTGAAAACCTCGAGTAGGGCGAATACGAACACCCATAATGAGCTCGTTTGGTTGTCGTACGGATCGCTTAGGTCCAACCATGAATTCAGCAAACGGGATGGTTCGCGAGCCGTGGAGGGAGCGTAATTCAACTGTCGCTTCGCATGCGGAGAGTACAGGCAGTGCATCGCCTGCTGGTGAACACGTGCCGAGGTTGCCACCGATTGATCCCGCTGCACGTATTTGTGGTGAGCCCACTGTGCGTGCTGCTTGGGCGAGTGCGGGGAGTGCCTCAGCAAGCGCGCCATTCTCCATTGCCGCATAGGGCAAACCCGCTCCGATAACGATCGATCCGTCGGCGTCGATCCACCATTGACGGAGCTCCTCAAGGCGTCGTAGCGACAAGACATCGTGGGGTGCTATGTGTCCGAAGTTCATTGCGACCATGGCGTCGGTGCCGCCCTGAAGCGGCAGTATCCCCGGGCGTTCCTCGAGCGCGTGGAGTGCCTCGTCGATACTTCGTGCATTAACAATCGTCATTCCGTGCCGTCCCAGCCGGCGAACGCATCGATCATTGCTTCGACATCGCCTAATGGATACAGAATCGGGCAGGTAGCGCCGTTTTCGAGGTAGCGGCGCACGTGCTGTCGAGCTTCGTGAGGCGTGCCCGATGCGGTCAGCATCTGCACAATTTCGTCAGGTACCAGGCGCGATGCGCGTTCAACCTGCTCGTGAGTTGCGGGCCACGTCAGGATTTCGCCGACCTTGTCAAGCAGGCTTTGCGGCACACCAGAAGCCTTCATAATGTGTGGCTGTTGCCCGAGGTACTGGGTGACCATCATCCGCGCCATATCAAGGGCTGTCGCACGATCTTCGTGCACGCTGCAAACGACAAGCTGCGGGCGATCGATATCGGCGACCTTGCGACCCGCTTTGTCCGCGCCTCGTTGTAGCGCCTCAATCGCTTGCTGGTTGTAGTCGGGTGAGACGAGGTAATTCAAAACAACACCATCGGCGATCTCGCCGGTGAGTTCCATCATTTGCATACCGGTCGCACCGATGTAGAGCGGTACATCTTTCGGACGTCGGTCTTGGTAGACATAGTCGAGTTCGACGCCGTCGAGTTGAACGAATTCGCCGTTGAAGGTAACGGTTTCGTTGTTCAGCAGGGCACGCACTGCGGTGACAATTTCACGCATCGCACGAAGTGGCTTTGCGCGAGTGATACCCACCTTCTGGGCCAGGGGATCCCACCATGCACCAATGCCGCAAATGACTCGTCCTGGCGCGAGATCGTCAAGCGTGGAGAATGTTGCCGCCAGACGCGCCGGGTTACGACTCCAGCAATCCACCACGCCAGATCCCACCTTGATGCGTTCGGTGACGCTTGCAAATGCAGCCATCGGTACGGTGGCTTCGCGAACCAGACGACTCTCCGCTTGCCACACTGCTTCAAAACCCTGTTTTTCGGCGTATTGCGCATAGTTCATTCCGTCACGAATGGGATGCGCATCCTGCAGGTAAATCGCGGCACGAATCGTGCCATCGCTATTTTTCGCCCGCGGATCAATTGCTGCGGAGTTCGAGGTGGTCATGAGCGCAACCTTTCGTGTAAGCGACGAGCTTGTTCTGCTGCTCGAGCGCGAATTTCGTGAATGTCGACTTTCGTGGGAAGCCCGTCTTTCAGCACTGTCTCTCCACCGATAGCGACTTCAACGGGTCGTACGCCGGGCGTGAAGGCCAGATGCCATGGTGAGTGCATGTTGTCGTACGACCACACAACGCGATCATGTCGGGCATCAGGAAAGAGTCGGTAGCCATTCTCTAGCCAGCTCCATACGGTCTCCGGATTCTCCGTGATGTCGAATTCGCGAAGTTTGACATAGGCAAGACGGGCTTCGTCCAGCATGTCGGCGCCAATGCCATCGGTGCCGAGAATGATCGGATTGGAACGCTGCGTCGGCTTGGCGTACCCAACTCCATTGTTCATGTTCGAGCGGGCATTATGTGCAATAAACCCGGGAAGATCACGGTCGAGGTGTACCGCATGTACGAGCACCCAGTTGTCCTGGGCGAGACTCTCCAGACGAGCGCCCGCTTGCGAATCGTTCGGGCCTTCTGCCACATGGATATGAACACCTACACCATGCCGGGCGGCGAGTTCGGCTGCCTGTTCAAGCGTGTCGGTGGAGCACGTAAACGTGGCATGCACACCCACCATGCCGTCCGCACCTGACGCAAGAAAACGTTCACATTCGTCGAGTCCGCGCCGCGCCGCTCGCGTGCTGGGCGAGAGTGGATCGACGAAATGCACGAGCGAGCCATCGTCTGCCCATCGGTCGGTGACGCCATAACAGGTATTTACACGCACACCGACGTCGCGACACGCCTTGGCGATTGCTGACAGCGATCCTTCAATCGCCATAGGCGACTCGTGATGGTCGAGAATGGCGGTGGTGCCGCTCATGAGGGCCTCAACCGCACCAAGTGCCGCAGACCAGTAGATCATGTCGAGATCAAGAGCAGCGTCAAGACGCCACCAGACGTCCTCGAGAATCTCGTCAAAATTCTGTGAGGAGCGTGGCGGTGCAGGCATACCGCGGGCGAGAGTGGAGTACAGGTGGTGGTGCGCACACACCAAGCCAGAGGTCTGATTCGGGGCGAGCGTCAACCGCGTGTCAGTCATCGCAATGTTCAGTCGTCGGAGTCGCTTGAGGTTTTTGGCTTGAGTGGCAACGTATTGCGCCAGCGACCGTCGTACTCTTTCAGTGCCTGAGCAACTGCTCCAGCGGTAGGTACCAAACCGATCTCGCCGACACCCTTGATGCCATAAGGCGAGTCGGGTTGAGGGGACTCAATCAGTTGTACAGAGATCTTGGGAACGTCTTTTGCGCGCAGGATATTGAGACTGCGGAGTGTCTTCGGAATCGGAAATCCAGTTTCCGGGTCGCTGGGGAAGTCCTCGCTCAAGGCGTAACCGAGCCCCATGTGCACGCTTCCTTCGATTTGGCCCTCGCACAGCTGCGGATTGATCGCTTTGCCCACATCATGGGCAGCGACTACGTGTTCGATTGCGCCGTTTTCACGATTGACAACAACCATTTGTGCGGCATATCCAAATGTGGAGTGAATGATGGGGTGCTCGACACCGGGATCGCCCAGTTTGGTCGTCCAGTCCACGCGGTATTCGCCCACATGGTCAACATCAAGAGTGCGTCCTGCCGCTATGGCTGCTTCACAGGCAGCACGTACGGCACCTGCACCCATCAACGTGCCACGTGATCCAGTGGTTTGGCCAAGTCCGAGCTCACGAGTGGTATCGACGATGACGTCGATTGCTGACGCCGGTACGTCGAGTTCACTGACGGCCACCTGAATCGCCACGGTATTGATCCCTTGACCCATCTCGGTCCACCCGTGGCGGACTTCGATTCGTCCGTCGCTACGAAAGCGAACGACTGCGCGTGTGATTTCCTTAAAGCCATTCCCGAGTCCGCTGTTCTTGAGTCCGAGTCCTAGTCCCACAGCGTGGCCAGAATTTCGAGCGTCGTCATACGCGGGTTTGACGGCATCGAGGCATGCCGAGGCGCCGAGACAGCCATCGTCCATGATTTGGCCAGGACCCCACACCATGCCGGGCATAATCACGTTTCGCCGACGGATAGTCCATGCGTCGATTCCCACTCGTTCTGCCAGGCGATCCATGATGCCTTCCATCGCGAATTGTGCTTGATTTGCCCCAAAACCTCGAAAGGCCCCGCAAACGGGATTGTTCGTGCGGGCTGCCGTCGCCTCAACGTCGATATGCGGGACGTGATACGGGCCACTTGCATGCCCTGCCATGCGCTCGAGCACCTTCATGCCCACGCTTGCGTACGCGCCGCTGTCACCAATTGCGCGAACGCGAAGGGCCGTAAGTCGGCCATCAGTGTCGCAACCCGCCGTGTAGTCCATCGTGATGGGGTGACGCTTGGCATGCATCAAGAAGCTCTCTTCGCGCGACAACGTGCACTTCACCGGTTGCTTCAGAAGCCACGCCGCAAGTGCTGCGTGAGCCTGATTGCTCATGTCTTCCTTGCCGCCAAAAGCGCCGCCATTGCTGATCAACTCCACTGTCACCCGACTGTTGTCGACACCAAGTACACGGGCGATGTCGTTGCGGTCGTCCCAGATGCCCTGTCCGCCCGAGTAAACGTGGAGGGACTGCCCGTCTGAAGAGGGAACGGCGAGTGAGCTCTCCGGTTCCAGAAATGCATGCTCGATTCGTTGCGTAGTAAACCGTTCAGTGACGATATGCGCTGATGCTTTCAGCGCGGAGTCGACATCGCCACGCGCATAGGCGCTCGTGCTCAAGACATTGTCGGACGTACCCCATACGGCGACATCGGTGGTGGTTATGGCGTGGGATGGATCGGTGATGGGTGTCAATGGGTCATACGTGACCTCAATTAGTGCGGCCGCGGCTCGGGACTGTTCACGCGTGTCTGCGACGACGATTGCGAGGACATCACCTGCGTAAGACGTGCGACCGCCAACAGGAATCATGACCGGCCAGTCCTTGTAGATAATCCCCACATACAACTCACCGGGAATATCGGCAGCAGTGAAGACGGCGCGGACACCGGGCGCCTGAAGCGCCGCAGTGGTGTCGATCGCGCGAATAGTGGCGCGTGCATGGGATGTGAGATGCAGCGAGGCGTGCAACAGGCCCGGCAGGCGGATGTCATCGACGTAGCCGCGATCCCCTAAGGCCAAATCGTGTGCTTCATACTTGACTAGGCGTTCACCAATTTTTCCGATGGGGGAGTCGGCAGGTTGGTGACCTTGTGCCACCATCTCTATGGCATCAAGAATCTTGACATAACCCGTGCAACGACAGAGGTGCGCTCCGAGGTGACGCGCCATATCGGAACGTGTGAGCGACGCACCCTTCTTGTCGATCTGAGCCTTCGCGCGAACAACAATCCCCGGTATACAAAATCCGCATTGCAGTCCACCGCAAGCTGCAAACGCGTCGGCGTACCGTTGACGTTCAGCTTCATCGACTCCCTCAAGTGTGATGACGGTGCTCCCAGCAACTTTGTCCAGGCTGGTCTGGCAACTGACCACCGCTTTGCCGTTGACGAGAACAGTGCAACATCCGCATTGTCCGCTGGGCGAGCAACCGTCTTTGGGTGACGTGATGTCGAGTTCTTCGCGTAGAGCGGCGAGGAGATGAGGATGTGAGGAACGCACCGTGACTGGTGCGCCATTCACGACGAATTCGATTCCTGGTCCTGACGACACGCTCACCGGATAACGCCCCCTTGTCCTGTCTGCACCTTACTGGTATTGGAGAAGGGTTTTACAGTTTGTTAATGCCTGAGGGGGTTGCCAGACGTACACCGCGCTGGCTGGTGATGCGGTCGTAGACCTCGGGCCGGCGATACCGCTCAAAGTTAAAGAGCGTCCCGGTGTATTGAGCGCACCAGTCGAGGTCGCAACTTGCTACGACAAGCTCATCGCCATTCGTCACAGCCTTCGCGAGGATCTCGCCCGAGGGCGCAACGATCATCGAGTCGGCGAGACTGTCGACACCTTCTTCGACACCACCTTTGGCGACTCCAACGACAAACGTTCCGTTTTGATATGCGCCGCTTTGCATGACGAGTGCGTTATGAAAACCTTGCAGCGGATCCTGAGTGGGGTCTGGAACATAATGCAAGGGCGTGTTGTATCCGCAGAGAATCATTTCGACGCCCTGAAGGCCCATGACCCTGTACGACTCCGGCCATCGCCGGTCATTACAGATCATCATGCCGATACGGCCACCAAACGCATCCCACACTCCGAACCCGTCGTCACTTGGCGTGAAGTAATAGCGCTCCGCATGTTGAAAGGGACGATCAGGCTCATGTGTCTCGTGACCAGGAATATGGACCTTTCGGTACTTGGCAACAGTGTTGCCAATCGCATCTACGAGGATCTGGGTGTTGAAGCGTTGTCCCGAGGGTGTCAATTCGGCGTAACCGAGACAAAAACCAATACCGAGTCTTTTGGCCTCATCAAACAATGGCTGCGTCACTGGTGAGGGCATTGCAGTTTCGTACCAGTGATCTGCAGTTGCGATGTCATCGACGAACCAGCGCGGGAAGAAGGTCGTTAATGCAAGTTCTGGATACACCAGCAGTTCGACGCGTGCATCTGCAGCCTGATGCAGTAACGCGATAAGCCGCGAGACAACGAAGTCTCGCTGATCGTTCCGTTGGATGGGTCCCAGTTGAGCCGCACCGACGCGTAGAACTCGAGTCATTTGACCTCCGTGTGCCAGACCCGATCGTATTACGCGGAGAACTCGGTACTAGCAAGTTCCAGCATCGTTGCAAGAAGAATATTCGACCCGGTAATCAGGTCCGCCTCGTCGGTGTGTTCGGCGGGATTATGGCTAATGCCGCGAACACTTGGCACGAAGATCATGCCGGTCGGGCACACGCGCGCAAACATCTGCGCATCGTGTCCTGCGCCAGACGGCATGCGTTCGACGGTATTGCCCTGACGCTGTGCGTGTCGTTCCACGATGGAGACGACGCGCTCGTCGAACACGATGGGTACGAAACGGGCGAGGACTCTGGCGCTGATACTGACGCCTTCGCTTACGGCGAGTTCAGCGAGAAATGCTTCAATTTCGTGTTCGGCTTGGCGCAGCAAGAATTCGTCGGTATTCCGTACGTCGATAGTCATCGTGGCCGATCCTGGTACCACGTTGACCAGATTTGGCGTGAGGTCGACCTTGCCAACGGTGCACACTTGGTTGCCGCCAAAACGAGTTGCCAATTTCCGCAGAAAAACGGTGATCTCACCCACCACATAGGCCGGATCGTGGCGCAGCGCCATGGGGGTGGTGCCCGCGTGATTGGACTGTCCCACGATCGTCAGTTCACGCCACGAAATGCCCTGAACGCCGGATACGGCCCCGATGGTGACGCCGTGTGCTTCGAGGAGCGGCCCTTGTTCGATGTGCAACTCGACGAAAGCGTGCGGACTGGGACCCGGGCATGGCGCGCTTCCCGCATATCCGATGTTTTGCAATTCGTCGCCCAGTCGGGCTCCATCGATCGCGAGGGTATTGAGCGCCTCCTCGGTCGACATGCCACCGACATATACCAGTGATCCGAGCATGTCTGGAGCAAACCGTGCTCCTTCTTCGTTGGTGAAGAACCCGACGGCCAGCGGCCGAGCGGGTGTAATGCCTGCCTCTTGCAAGGTTTCAATCACCTCTAGGCCTGCGAGCACCCCGAGGTTGCCGTCATATTTGCCACCGGTACGTACGGTGTCGATGTGGGATCCGGTCATCACCGGTGCGCCTGTCCCGACGTTCCACGTTCCAATCACATTGCCAACGGCGTCGATTCGCACGTCAAGATCGATTTCTCGCATCCAGTTGACTACCAGGTCACGGCCGATCCCGTCTTCGGCAGTAAGTGCGAGACGACAACAACCACCGTTGGGAATCGGACCGATGTCGGCAAGTGACATTAAACGATCCATGAGCCGCCGGCCGTTGACGAATGGAGCTGTAGTAGTGGCCACTCTTGGAGTGTAGTGATGGTCGGGATATCGATGCATGAAAGACTGTTGTCATGGCGATGATTAACCGCACTCGACTTTCCTCGGCGATCGCAACAGAGCTTGAGCGTTTTCGTGAGCGGCATCCAGGATCACGTGAGCGAGCCCAGCAGGCGAGCGACTCACTGCTGTCGGGCGTGCCGATGCCATGGATGACCCGGTGGCCCGGTGAACACCCAATCTTCTGCGAAACAGCTAGCGGCGCACGGTTCACGGATGTAGACGGCAATGAATTCGTTGATTTTTGTTTGGGCGACACGGGTGCGATGACCGGACACGCGAAAGGGGAGATTGCGGACGCGATTGCCAAACAGGCACATCGGGGACTCACCACGATGCTGCCAAGTAGTGACGCGATCTGGGTCGCAAACGATCTCGCGAATCGATTCGGCGTCCCGAAGTGGCAATTCGCGATTAGCGCGACCGACGCCAATCGTTTTGTCTTGCGTTTTGCCCGCCATTTGACCGGACGTCCGCGTGTTGTTGTGCACGATTGGTGCTATCACGGCACGGTTGACGAAACGCTTGTCATCTTGAATGATCAAGGCGAAACGGTGAGTCGCCCCGGCGCCATCGGCCCACAGGTGGATCCCGCTCTTACGACACGGGCCGTGCCGTTTAACGATCTTGACGCCCTCGATCGAGCCTTGGCGTTCGGGGACGTGGCTGCAGTACTCATCGAACCGGCATTGACCAATATCGGCATTGTGCTACCCGAGGCCGGTTATTTGGAGGGTGTCCGTGCCATCACTCGTCGTCATGATGTTTTGCTCGTCATTGATGAAACCCACACGATCTGTGCAGGTCCAGGAGGGTGTACCAAAGCGTGGTCATTGGATCCCGATTTTGTCGTTATTGGGAAGACCATTGGCGGCGGCATTCCCGTCGCGGCATACGGCATGTCAGCGGCTGTTGCAGCGGCGCTCGAAGATCGTCTGCAAGGAGACGACGTTGACGTGTCTGGGGTTGGAGGAACGCTAAGTGGAAGCGCTTTAGCGATGGCGGCAATGCGGGCGACGCTCTCTACGTCGCTTCTCGACGAGCAGTTCGCCTATTCGATACCGCTTGCAGAACGTTGGGCCGGTGGTGTCGCCGATGTCATCGCGGAATTCAATCTTGATTGGCACGTTCAACGACTGGGATGTCGTGCCGAATACTGGTTTGGCACACCACCACGGAACGGACACGATGCGGCGGCGATGGTGGATCACGAGTTGGAGACCTACTTACATCTCGTGGCCCTTAATCATGGAGTACTACTTACGCCATTTCACAACATGGCCCTCATCTCACCGGAACATACCGCAGATGACGTAGACCTGCACACCGAAGTATTCCGGGAGTCTGTTGAGGCGATTCTTTGAGCCTGTCGCTGGAGCTGGTCGATCTCTTATTCGTGGTCGTTGTCGTCTTCGCCACCGCATACGCACAGACGGTGGTCGGGTTCGGGTTTGCCCTCCTCACGGTGCCGGTGCTGGTGTTGCGCCTCGACGTTCAGGATGCGGTGGTTCTCTCGGCGACACTCGGAACGGTGAGCAGCGGATTGCGCTCACGCGCGCTGCGCGTAGATCGCGACCGGCGACTCGTTGGCCTGTACTTGAAGTCTGCGCTGCTGGGTGCGCCATTCGGTCTGCTGATGTTCCTCTATGCAGACCTCCGTTTGCTCAAGGTGGTGATTGGTCTGAGTGTTTTTGCAGGCATCCTCGTGATCGTCAGAGGTACGGACCTGCGCAACGTGGGTCCGGGTTTGGAGCGAACGATGGGATTCTTAAGCGGCGTGCTATTGACATCGACATCGACAAATGGGCCGCCGCTCGTGCTCGGCCTGCAGTCGCGAAAAGTTTCGCCCGATGTGTTTAGGGCGACGATCGCAACGATCTTCTTCGTACTGGGAGCTGTGAGCGTGGTGACGTTCGTCGTGGTTGGGGCACTCACTCAGAGCATCATCGCGCAGTCGGTTTTTGCATTTCCAACAATTGTGTTGGCAAACCGTCTCGGCCTGGCGTCGGCACGGCGAATCCGACCCGAGTCGTTTCGTGTGCTGGTACTCGGTCTGCTGGCGCTCGCCGGTGCAAGCTCGATCGTCTCGGCGATTGGCTCCTAGCCGAACAGGGAGGACCATTCGTCTTGGGTTCGGGGACCGAAGACGAAGTTGTGGCGCAATACGGACTCAAGCTTCTCCGACTCCTGTGGCGAGTAGAAGTGTCCGGGATGGATCATCGTGTCGGTCGAAAGTGTGGCCAACTTGCGGAGACTCGTGTACATCGCGGACGGATCGCTTCCAGGCAGGTCAGTGCGTCCACAACCATCGAGGAAGAGTGTGTCGCCCGAGACAAGTCGATTCTGGACAAGGAAGCACTGACTACCCGGGGTGTGTCCAGGGGTGTGGACGAGAGCAATGTCTATCGTGCCGACGCGCACAATGTCACCGTCCTCGTGGAGCACGAGCGACGATTCGTCAACACCTGTTGTCTTCATCACCCATTCGCGCTCGTGTCGATTGATGTGTACGGGGACATCGATCTGATCGAGCAGTTCGTCGATTCCTTTGAGCGAGAAACCCATCATCGAACCACCGATGTGGTCGGCGTGATAGTGAGAAGCCAAAGCTCCAACTACGGACATGTCGTCTTGTGCGGCAATCGAGACAAGCTCGGACGCTGCGTAGGCGGGGTCCACGATGACGCACTCGCCAGTATTGCGATCGCCAATGATGTAGGCGAAGTTGACCATTTGCCGAGCAATGGGATCCGTGGTGGCGAAATCTCGACCCGAAAGTAGCTGACGAAAATAGAAGGAATCTGACTTTGTGTGAGGAGCGTCCGGTGCAACTGACATGAGGTGACGATACCTGCCTACGATGACTGCATGTTAAAAGACGACGATCGCATCATCGTTGACGGTGTGCCGGTCGAGATTGGCTCGGCGATCGCCTCTTCCTTCTGCGAAGGCGACCGACTCTTCGGAGTCGACAGTGGGCGTTTGTTGCATGTGCCACGGGACGTCAACGAGCGTGTGCGCGCAGTAGTGGATCGTTCGATTGGCGCGTTCGCACAGTTGCAGGAACTTGGACAAGATCGTGTGACGCAGTTTTACCTTGAGTTCGCGAGGTCGCTCCGCACTCCTGCAGTGTCACGGCAATTGATCACTGCCAACCACGGTGACGTTGTGCGTGCAAAGGCGAAGGGGAGATCGACAACGAGACTGGAACTTACTCCGACGATGTTGTCCGATATGGCATCGGCGCTCGATCTTTGGGCATCAGCCAAGGACCGACCCAATGTGGCGACAGAAATGCTCGACCATGGTGGATGGCGAATCGAGGTTGTTCGTGCTCCGCTTGGGGTGGTCGCGTTCGTGTTTGAGGGTCGCCCGAATGTGTTTACCGACGCCACCGGTGTGTTGCGTATGGGCAACACCTGCGTGTTTCGCATAGGCAGCGACGCTCGTGATACCGCGGCCGCGATTATGGAGAGTGCGCTACGTCCCAGTCTTGCGGCGGCCGGACTTCCATTAGATGCTGTTCTGCTTCTTGAGGAGGCTTCTCACGCGTCAGCGTGGTCGCTGTTTTCACAACGCGGCGTCTCGTTGGCAGTCGCTCGCGGCAGCGGCGATGCAGTACGCGACTTGGGCGCCGTTGCCCGTCAATCTGGCGTGACGGTAAGTCTTCATGGCACGGGTGGTGCGTGGATGGTGATCTCTCCAGATGTCGACATTGACCTGATTCACAATGTTGTTGCGCACTCTTTGGATCGGAAGGTGTGCAACACCACCAATGTGGTCGTGGTCGTTGGTCACGAGCCCGACGCGCGACTCGAGGCCGTTGTACGAGGAGCAGAAACGGCGGCCCGCAGTCGAGGATCGACCGCGGTGATACACGATGTGACGGGTCTGTGTGTATCGAGTGATCCGCGCACACAAGTGAAACCTGGCTCGTTGGAGGTGCTAGCAACTGAGTGGGAGTGGGAAAACGATCCCGAGATTTCCGTCGTTCATGCGGTAACGCTGGAGGAGGCCGTCGTCCTGTTCAACACGTATTCGCCGAGATTCATTCTGTCGCTGTTGACCACCAATGAGCAGGAGCATTCATTTGTGTGGGCACACGCCCGGGCACCGTTTATTGGGAACGGCATGACCCGTTGGGTAGATGGTCAATATGCACTTCACCGTCCCGAACTTGGTCTTGCCAATTGGGAACTTGGCGCGCAGATCGGACGGGGTGCAATCTTGTCCGGCGGAGACGTGTTTACTGTCCGATACCGAGCTGAGCAGAGTGATTCGCATCTCCATCGGTGAAAACCCATGTTTAACGCATTACTCCATTCACTTTCCCATCGTCTATGGCGTTTCTTTGAAATACATGGCGCCATAGGTCCGACCACCACACGTGGACGGAGATTTGGCTCATTCGGAGATCGCAGCGTGGTGTGTTTTCCTCAGACCACGATCTTCAATGAGCGTTACATCCGAATTGGCAATGACACCATGATCGGTCCGCATGTTGCATTGTCGGCTGGAATGGTTGACGGTCAAGAATGTGTAACTGACCCAGTCGTCGTTATCGGCGACCGTTGCCTTATTGGTCGGGGTAGCGGCATTGTGGGTCATTTTTCTATCGTCATCGAAGATGATGTTTGGACGGGTCATCACGTCTACATCACCGATCAAAATCACGGTTACGAGCGCACTGATGTGCCGATATCACGACAAACGCAGGCAGAACGTCCGGTCCGAATAGGTGCCGGTAGTTGGATCGGGGCGGGGAGTGTCATCCTCCCCGGGGCGCAAATCGGCAAGCATGTAACGATTGGTGCGAACTCGGTCGTGACAGGCGAGATCGCGGATTATTCGGTCGCAGTTGGCTCGCCAGCTCGGGTGATTAAGCGACGTGGTGTTGACGGTGTTTGGGAGTCGGTTGCATCGTCAGACTGACAAGTCGCGTGGCGGCGAACACGCAGGCATTCGATTGTCGTTAGCGAACGTCGTAATCTTCTCGCTTAACGGGAGGCCATCCACTTGTGTCTCGGCAAATGGTGCATTCGTGCCCTTTTCGAGCAGTGCGGCGTAGTCATCCCGATCACTGAGGTACGTCTGATAATCAGCCAGCCACAGCGGAACGATCGCCTGACCCTTGTCGTCCGTGGGCTCCTCGCTGGCGATGCGGGAGACCATGACTCGCAAGATAGACGTTGCTTGTTTGACTAGTGAGGCTCGTTCGGCTAGATCGGAATCACTCGTAATCAGTCGATAATCGGCGAGTTCGTTTATCTCTTCTTTGGCGCTGATGCAGAGTAACTCCGCTCGATCTGCCCAGGCCCCATCCCCAATTTTGTTGATGGACTCACGTGGTGAAAAAACAAGCGCATAGATCCACATCGCGAGCATGGCAACGACCACGAGTGACAAGCCGGTCCGCTTAACGGCGGTAATCGCAAGCCCGGGCACGGTGCCGATCGTACAATCGAACGGTGTCGGTTGACGGGTCCTACGAAAGCGATCACAGGATTCGGCCGGGTTTTTTTCGTTCGCTCAGGCTTCTTGCAGACCTGACGCGAGCGCACAGGGGCATGTTTGTAATTGCTGTATCAGGGGCAGCGGTGTATGCCGTGTGCACCGTCGCCTCAAGTGTCGCTGTGTCGTTCATGGTGGACGATGTCATCATCCCTGGTCTTGCTGGCGAACCCTCGTGGAGGGCCTTTACATTTGGATCAGCACTAATCGTCGGGATCGGGCTTCTTCGTGCCGTCGGCGTGGTCGTACGTCGTTCATTCGCGGGGGTAACCCAATGGTGGACGGTCAAGACTTTCGCGATGGAGGTTTCGAGAAAGATCGTGGCTCAACCACCGCAATGGCACCGATCGCATTTGACGGGTGACGTGATAGCTCGAGCGGGCGTCGACGCGGAGGCAGCCACCGCGGTGCTTGCACCACTTCCGTTTGGAACGTCGGTCATTGTGCTCTTGATCGTCTCTGGAGTGTGGCTTGTCCTGACGGATCCAGTCATGGGGTTTGTCGCGCTGCTTGTCATCCCGGTACTCGTAGCCATGAATGTGGTGTATCACCGACTTGTTGAGCGCCACTACGCAGATGCGCAACAGCACTTGGGCGAGTTCTCCGAAGCCGTCTACGAGAGCCTTGAAGGGCTTTCTGTGGTGAAGGCGTTTGGCGCCGAATCGCGTGAAACAGCGCGCTTGTCGGATATTTCGATTCGCTTGCGCGAGGCGCGAAGCAGGGCGGTGCGCATACGGGCCAACTTTGAAGGAGTGCTCGACTCATTGCCGTCTCTCGTCAATGTCCTATTGCTCATAGTTGGTGCGTATCGCGTACAGGCGGGATTTCTGAGCGTGGGAGAGGTCTCGGGTTTTATCTATCTGTTTACGCTGTTGGTGTTTCCTCTTCGCATCATTGGCTATGTCCTGAGTGAGGTGCCACATTCATTGAGCGGATGGTCACGCATTCGTGCGATATTGGATGAGCCAACACTTGAGCACCCGTCTTCCTTCCTGAGGCACACCACAGGTCCCGTTGGTGTGCGATTCGACAACGTAAGTTTTAGCTACAGCGGTTCATCACTCCATGCCGTGAGCAACATGTCGTTTTCCATACCCGCGGCACAGACGACGGCTGTGGTGGGGCCAACTGGGGCGGGGAAGAGTTCCTTGCTGCGACTCATTGCGGGAAACGTACGCCCCGACTCTGGTCGCGTAGAGGTGCAGTCGTCCGCGATCGCGATGGTCTTTCAGGACGCATTCTTGTTTGCCGGCACGCTTCGCGACAACATAACGATGGACTCATTGTTGTCGGACCAGGAGGTGTGGGAGGCCCTACGAGTCGCGGTACTGGATGAATTTGTGCGGTCATTACCGGAAGGTCTCAATACTGAGATTGGCGAGAGGGGTGTGTCGCTCAGCGGGGGCCAACGCCAGCGTGTGGCATTGGCACGGGCGATTGCGCGCCGCGCATCGCTACTCGTCATGGATGACACCACATCGGCTTTAGACCCAGTGACGGAGACACTGGTGTTGAAGAACTTGACCGGTCTAGAGCCACGACGCACCATCGTGATCGTGGCGACGCGACCATCCGCTGTGGCCCTCGCCGAGCATGTGCTCTTCGTTGCTGAGGGAAAGTTGCGCGATAGTGGCGCCCCACAGGACCTTCTTGCTCGAAACACTGCGTACCGGGAATTGATTGCGTCCTACGCCGCAGATCGACGATCGCATTCGGATACGCAGCAGGATCCTCAATGAGTGATGTCCCAGCTATTGAAGGTCGCTTCGAAACAGCGCGTGTGATTGGCCGGGGCGTGCGTCGTGCTCCAGTGTTTGGTGAGGGCCTTGTCGTTACGGTGCTACTTGCGTTACTTGGCACGAGTGGTCGTGTCGCCGTACCAATCCTCATACAACTTTCGATCGACAATGGTTTCGGCGGCGAGCAGGTGGACGTCGGCTCTATTACTCGAATCGCTCTAATTGGTGCAGGAGTCATCGTGGTCGCAGCGTTTGCTCTGCGTACTGCGGCTACACGTCTTGGAATTCGTGCTGAACGAGGTCTCTTTGCGCTGCGCATCGGACTGTTTGATCACATTCAACGCATGAGTTTGGCAAGTCATAACGAAGAGAAGCGCGGATCGCTTGTATCACGAGTGACGAATGACATCGAAACGATGACGCAGTTTTTTGCATGGGGAGGTTTAACGCTTCTCCTGAGCGGCACGCAAATCATTGTTGTGGGCGCGGTCATGATTGCGTACGACTGGCGTCTTGCGCTCATCGCGTTTGTAGTGTCAGCGCCGCTCGTATTGGTTCTGCGCTTTGTTCAATCGCGATTGGTTGTCGCACATCGCCGAACCCGCGAGCGGAATGCGGAGTTCCTCGGTGAGTTGAGTGAGACCATGGCGGGTATTGAGACATTGCAGGCCTATGACGCTGTCGATGGCCGAATTCATCGGATCGGCGAACGCGCCGATGCCAAGGCATCAGCACACATTCGAGCGGGAATTATCGGCGCATTCCTTTTCCCATCGGGCGAGGTGTTTGCCGTGTTTACCGTCGTGGCCGTAATCGGCGGCGGGTTGCTCCTAGGGCCGGGAATGGGATTGACCGCAGGGGCGCTTGTGGGCTTCGTGTTTCTCACCTATCGCTTTCTCGAGCCGATTGCGGAGTTCACAGAGGTGATTGACCTTACCCAAAGCGCCGTTGCCAGTATGCGTCGAGTGTTGGCAGTGTTGGATTCGCCAATTGGACCACCTCCAGCCGATTCTCCCATCGCGTTGCCGCAGGGACCATTGTCCATTGCGTTTCACCAGGTGAGTTTTGGATATGCATCGCGTGAAGGCGGCGAGGATGACGAGCCAGTACTCCACGACGTATCGCTGTTTGTTCCGGCCGGACAGCATGTGGCCTTGGTGGGCGAATCGGGGTCCGGTAAGACCACTATGGCCCGTTTGATTGCGCGTCTCGCTGATCCAACTATTGGTCGAGTGGAGATTGGTGGAGTGTCATTACGAGATGTAGACAATGATGACCTTCGTCGTCGTTTGATTGTTGTGCCTCAAGAGCCCTTTTTGTTTTCGTCAACTATCGGAGACAATGTCCGATTTGCTAGACCCGATGCCAATGATCAAGACATCTTGGAAACGTTTGCACGACTTGGTTTGTCTGACTGGCTTTCGGCGATGGAGTTTGGGATGTCCACACATGTTGGGCAGCGTGGCGGGGCATTGAGCGCCGGCGAGCGTCAACTCGTGGCTCTTGTGCGGGCCGCAATCGTCGACCCGAGCATTTTGATTCTTGATGAAGCCACGTCATCTGTTGATGCTGTTACGGAGGTGCGCATTTCCCGAGCCTTGTCGATCCTCGCTCAAGGTCGAACAACAATTTCAATCGCCCACCGTTTGAGCACTGCCGCTCGTGCGGACCGAATCGTTGTTCTCGAACGCGGTCGTATCGCCGAAGACGGATCACATGCCGAATTGCTGAATACGCCGAGCCGATATCGCGATCTGCACGCGGTATGGGTGCGTTCAACAAGTCTCTGACCGATAGTGAGGGGAGTTGTGCGCCATCATGGTGGTGTGGTTACTCGTCTGTGGGCCTCGTTTCTGGCCATCCTGTTGCTTGCGGGTTGCAGCAGAGATGAGGAGGTATCCGCACTGTGTCGCCGTGCGCCAGAGTTCGAGTCATCGCTTGTTGCGGTGAATGAAGGTTTGGCTGAGCTAGGAACAGCATCGTCAGTGGTGCTGCAAAGTTCATTTGCGGTTCTCCTCGACACCCTTTCCGTAATGTTGGAGGTGCCGCCACGGGAGGCTCGTTCAGACCTCGAGACGGTTGAACGTGCGTATCGTGAGGTGTCTATTGCGTTGAGAAATGTCTATTGGGACACGTCGTTGGCCGTGAATGACACCAATGTACGAATCTCCTTAGAGAACTTGTCACGCAGTGACAACGTTGCCGCACTTGAAGACATCAAAGAGATCACCGCTGATCTGTGTTTGGAAGAGATTTCGTCGGAAGTTCCACTGCTCGATGGGGATTCGACGACCTTGCCTGCTCCTGTGCCAGTCGTCGAACCACTCGAGGAGTACGAGTTTGTTTTTGATGATGAACCCTCCGCGATGGCTTCCTACGGGTATCTCATTGCCGGCGGTCGGTCGGTGTCGCTCACTGAGTCCGAAGCAACGTGTGTGGGGAAGTCGGTCACGGATGCGGCACAGAACAGTGTCTTCGATGACGAACAGTTCGAGCGCGTGGTAGACGAAGCCATGGCTCTGTGTGGCGTGGATGGATTTGCACCCATCACGACATCGACTACTACACAGTAAGTACGCTGACGGCCATGGAGTTCATCCTGATCAGACATGCGGAACCCGAATGGGTGAAGAATGGTAAAGCAGTAGTGGATCCGCCGCTTTCGCAGCGAGGATACGACCAGGCCGAATTGCTTGGAAAGCGGCTGAAGGATTCCAATTTCGACCACATCTACACGTCGCCGCTGATTCGTACGCACCAGACGGCGGAGCCCACTTTGGGAGCACTTAA
>Ga0164293_10000900_pt1 | contig 24825 bp, 21 predicted proteins | sample GEODES118metaG_FD_111487 | JGI IMG/M metagenome (GOLD analysis project Ga0164293, IMG submission 111487) | Eutrophic lake water microbial communities from Lake Mendota, Wisconsin, USA - GEODES118 metaG | ecosystem: Environmental > Aquatic > Freshwater > Lake | place: USA: Lake Mendota...
GTGAATGTCCAGATCCTGGTCAACGCCATCAACGAAGCCATTGGTGCGAATGGTAAGACGATCAGCTGGGCAACAACATGCAATACGGTACAGGGTATCGACAAAGACATGGTTCAGCTCGTGCAGGATATGAATGCCGGCAGCATCGGAGCCTTGCTTGTGCACGGAGTTAACCCTGCTTACGATTATTACGATGCGAAGAAATTTGCGGATGGGTTGAAGAAGGTGAAGTTTTCTGTATCGTTCGGCGAGAGAGAAGACGAAACCACCCAAATCTGCAAATACGTACTTCCTGATCATAATTTCCTGGAAAGCTGGGGTGATGCAGAAGCAAAATCGGGTTATGTAAGTTTCATACAGCCCACCATTTCTCCATTATTCAAAACCCGCCCATTCCAGACTTCCCTGCTGAAGTGGAGCGGCAATAATACTGAGTACGGCGATTATATGCGCAAGTACTGGCTGACCAAACTGGGAAATCAGGAAGCTTTCGATAAGGCATTGCAGGATGGTGTATTGGAATCACCTGCTGCTGTGGCTGCCGGATCATTCAATGCAGGCGCAGTTGCAGGTGCGGCTGCTGCAGCGGGGTCTGCCAAAAAAGGCGGCAAGGCTGAACTGGTGATCTATCAAAAGAATACCATCGGTAGTGGTAAAGAAGCCAATAACCCCTGGTTACAGGAACTGCCGGATCCAATCACCAAGGCCACCTGGGATAACTATGCAGTGATCTCCTATGCAATGGCCAAAGAACTCGGTATTGTGTTGGATGATGTATATGAAGTGGAAGTAACCAAGCCCGTGATCACTTTGAAAGTGGGTGGCAAGGAGATGAAACTCCCTGTTCTGGCTATCCCCGGCATGCATCCTAACGTTATAGCTGTTGCGGTTGGTTACGGAAGGCATGAAAAAGCAGGTCGCGCCGCGGCTAATGTGGGTCAGAATATTTACCCCCTGGTAGGATTTAACGGAACCACATTTGACTATGCAGTGGGCGATGTGAGTTACGAGAAAACAAATGATGTGTATAAGGTAGCCTATACCCAAACCCACAACCAATATGAAGGCAGAGCGGATGTGGTAAGGGAATACAATATCACAGAATTCCGCAAGAATCCTGAGGTGGTGGCAGATGTGAAGAAGCATCTTGCGGAAGACTACGCAAAAAAAACCGGCGATTACAGGGTTGAAGGTACTTTGTACCCAGACTTTCCCTATCCCGGACCTAAATGGGGCATGAGCATCGACCTGAACAGCTGTATCGGCTGTGGTGCCTGCTCAGTGGCCTGCACTGTGGAGAATAACGTAGCCGTTGTTGGTAAATCGGAAGTGCTGAGGATGCATGAAATGCACTGGCTTCGTATAGACCGCTATTTCGCAACCTATCGCGATGATTCGGGCAATGACGACCTGGACAATCTGAACGTGGTGTTCATGCCAATGCTTTGTCAGCATTGCGACAATGCTCCATGCGAAAACGTTTGCCCGGTTAATGCGACCAATCACAGCAGTGAAGGCATCAACCAGATGGCCTACAACCGTTGCATCGGTACAAGGTATTGCGCTAACAACTGTCCTTATAAGGTTCGTCGTTTCAACTGGGCTGATTATATGGGTGCCGATAGCTTCGCGGATAATCAGCGCCAGGTGCTCGATGATTCTGTGATGATGATGAACGACGATCTCACCAGGATGGTGCTGAACCCCGATGTGACCGTAAGGTCAAGGGGTGTGATCGAAAAATGCTCATTCTGCGTACAACGTTTACAGGCAGGAAAGCTGGAAGCCAAGAAAGCCAACAGGCCAATCGAAACCGGACATGAAGGCAAATGGGATGTGAAAGCGGCTTGTCAGCAGGCTTGCCCAACCAGCGCCATCGTATTCGGTAATGTGAACGATAAGAATAGCGCCATCTCAGAAGTCAGGAATGGTAAAACACGTAATCTGGTTTACCATGCCCTTGACCAGCTTCATGCGCTTCCAAGTGTGAGTTATCTCGCTAAGATCAGGAATACGGACCGTCATGTAGGTGTAGAAGCTGACGGACATGCGAGTGGTTCCGAGATCTTGACGGGTGAGAAAAAGGAAGGCGCCCATTAGGAAATGTGGGTAATGTGGTGAATGTGGGTAATGTGATTAATAAAACAGCCAATTAGCTAATTAGACAATAGTATATCAAATGAGTTTGATCAAATACGAATCGCCGATCAGGGAACCGTTAGTGGACGGAAAAAAAACCTACCACGATGTCACTGAGGATATCTGTCACACGATTGAGGCCAAACCTTCGCGCCTTTGGTACATCGGTTTTGGAATATCCCTCGTGTTCCTGTTGTTCGGGGTCTACTCTGTTTACCGTGAAGTTGTTTACGGTATCGGTCAGTGGAACGTGAACCGCACCATCAACTGGGGTTGGGATATCACTAACTTCGTATGGTGGGTAGGTATTGGTCACGCGGGTACGCTGATCTCAGCGATCCTCCTGTTGTTCCGCCAGGGCTGGAGAACAGGTGTTAACCGAGCAGCTGAAGCGATGACTATTTTTGCGGTAATGTGCGCCGGCCAGTTCCCGATCTTCCACATGGGAAGGGTATGGGTGGCATTCTTCACGCTTCCTTATCCAAACACACGCGGACCGTTATGGCCCAACTATAACTCCCCGCTGATGTGGGACGTGTTCGCGATCTCAACTTATTTCACCGTATCCCTGCTGTTCTGGTACTCAGGTCTTATTCCTGATCTGGCTACGGTGCGGGACCGCGCGAAAACTAAATTCCGCAAACACTTTTACGGTATCACTTCATTTGGCTGGACAGGTTCCACCAAGCACTGGCAAAGGCATGAAAGCCTTTCCCTGGTACTCGCGGGCTTATCGACCCCCCTGGTACTCTCGGTGCACACGATTGTATCGTTCGACTTCGCCACCTCGGTCATACCGGGCTGGCATACCACCATCTTCCCTCCATATTTCGTTGCAGGGGCCATCTTCTCCGGATTTGCCATGGTGCAAACGCTGATGCTGGTGGCACGTAAAGTGATGAACCTGCAGGATTATATCACACTGGGTCACATCGAAGCGATGAATAAGGTGATCGTGTTGACCGGTTCTATTGTGGGTGTTGCTTATCTCACAGAATTGTTCATGGCATGGTACAGCCAGGTTCCTTATGAAATGGACATCTTCTTTAAGTATCGTATTGCAGGAGCTTACGGCTGGAGCTACTGGCTGATGATGACCTGTAATGTGATATCGCCGCAGCTTTTCTGGTTCAAAAAACTTAGGCGCAATATCCTGTTTACTTTCATCATGAGTATCGTAGTGAACATCGGTATGTGGTTCGAACGTTTTGTGATCATCGTTACTTCTCTCTACCGCGATTATCTTCCATCTTCCTGGTCTGTTTACTACAGGCCAACCATTTGGGAAGTTGGTTTTTATGTGGGTACGTTCGGATTGTTCTTTACCTGCTTTTTCCTGTTCGCCAAGTACTTCCCGGTGATCGCTATTGCGGAGATCAAGCACGTACTTAAAACAACGGGTGAAAGCTATAAGGCCGACATGGCGCCATTGGAGAAAATGGATGTGGATAAATTCTATCATGAGACCCATCACGATGATCATCATGAAGGGGGTACCGTAACCGTGAAGCATCATTAAAAGCATTAATCGTAAAACACGATACATGGCAGTTAAAAAATTTGTAGTAGGTAGTTTTGATGACGAAAAAGTGCTGTTCCCGGCAGTCTCCAAAGTGAGAAAAGCCGGTTACAAGATCCACGATATCTATACGCCTTTTCCAGTTCACGGGCTGGACCATGCGATGGGATTGAGAGAGACGAGTCTTCATACAGCAGGTTTCATTTTTGGCCTTACAGGAACTACCACGGCGGTGTCATTCATGACATGGTCTTTCACGAAAGACTGGCCCGTGAATATCGGTGGCAAGCCGAATTTCGCCCTTCCAGCTTGGATCCCCATTACTTTCGAGTTAACGATCCTGATGGCAGCGGTTGGTATGGTGCTTACATTCTGCTATCTCTGCCAGCTTGCTCCAGGTATCAAGAAGCATCATTTCCATCTCCGCGCAACCGATGATCTGTTTGTCATGGTGATCGAGTGCACCGCAAAAACCAATGAAGAAGAAGTGAAGAACTTCCTTGCAAAGGCAGGAGCCCAGGAAGTCAATACCCAGGTGGCTGAAGACGGATGGTGGATCGGTAGGTACGACAGGGAGCAGAAACTCTATAAAGAAGATCAGGTTATCGCATAAAGAGATCAATGAACATGAAGAAACTTACAATCATAACGCTGGCTGCAACATCCATCATGGTTATTGCCATGAGTTGCGGTGATGTAAAGCGCACGCCAGGAAAGGATTATATGCCAGACATGAGACAGAGCCGGGCATACGAGACCTATTCTGTAAGCCCCGTTTTCAAGGATGGCCAGACCAATCGTGAACCGGTTGCAGGTACCGTGAAGCGTGGGGATGTTTATCCTTTCCATGTAGCCAAAGATGCGATTGGCGATACCGCGAATTATTATGCATCCCGCGCAGTAAATAGTCCGCTTCCTGCGATGGATGCTATTCAAATGAAAGAAGCTGAAAGGCTTTACCTGATCAACTGTGCCATTTGCCATGGAGCTAAGTTGGATGGCAACGGGCCCTTGTATAATGGCGGAGATGGCCCTTACCCTGCTAAACCAGCTACCCTGGTGGGCGATGCAAAATATGAGAGCATGCCTGAAGGCCAGATGTACTATTCTACCACTTACGGGAAAAACCTGATGGGTGGCTATGCATCGCAATTGCAACCGAAGGAACGCTGGATGGTGATCACTTATATCAAGTCCAAGCAGAAACCGGCAGCAGCGGCAGTAGCAGAAGCTTCGGTAACAGCAGCAGCTACCCCTAAATAAAATCATTTTAGAAAGTATTAATAAGATCCGATGATCAAGCAACAATTTGAAGTTACTCCGGGATACAAGAAATGGTCACTTGGACTGTTGGGCGTAGGCGCCCTTGTATTGTTACTGGGGATTTTTTTCCTGGCATTCAGTAAGGACGAGCATAACCAGACACGTTTCTGGGCAGTACTACTGCAAAACAGCACGTTCTTCCTGCTGGTAGTGAACGCCAGTATGTTCTTCATCTGTATCACTACCCTTGCGATGGGCGGATGGCAGGTAGCTTTCAGGCGGGTTCCGGAAGCCATCTCAACGTTGGTTCCCGTGTTCGCCGTTCTTGCGCTGATCGTATTCCTGGGAATTATTTTCGGTCATCAGCATCATATATATCATTGGCTGGATAAAGAACATGTGGCCCATGATCCTATCCTGAAAGGGAAAAGTCCGTTACTGAATCCAACCTTCTTCCTGATCTGGACGGTGATCACGCTGGTAGTTTGGACAACGGTGGGTGCGAAAATGAGGAAACTTTCTGAACGTACAGATGAGCCGATCGCAGCGGAGGAAGGCCAGGGATTTATTTGGACCAACACGGTTTGGGCTTCTGTATTTCTGGTGTTTTTCGGCCTCACTGTGGGGTCTACTATTCCATGGTTATGGCTGATGAGCATTGATGCACACTGGTACTCAACCATGTACAGCTGGTACACTTTCGCCAGTACGTTCGTGTCAGGCATGTCGCTCATCGCATTGTTCGTGGTTTACCTGAAAAACAATGATTATCTCGAGTACACCACAGACGAGCAGCTGCATGATCTGGGTAAGTTCATGTTTGCCTTCTCTGTCTTCTGGACATACCTATGGTATTCACAGTTCATGCTGATCTGGTATGCGAATATTCCTGAAGAAACTACATATTTTAAACCACGTATGCAGGGACCCTACAGGGGCGTGTTCTTCCTGAACCTGATCGTGAACTTCATTTTGCCATTCCTGCTGCTGATGCGGAGGGGATCAAAAAGAAATTATACAACCATAACATTCGTTGCGGTGTTAATTATACTAGGTCATTGGATCGACTTTTTTCAAATGGTAATGCCGGGTTCAATGGGTGAACATTATAGCTTAGGTTGGTTCGAATTCGGTATACTTGCATTGTATGCCGGTCTGATCATGCACTTTGTGGGTAAGGGTTTGAGCAGCAGACCGCTGGTTCCGAAGTACCACCCGTTCCTGAAAGAAAGCATCATCCACCATACCTAACTTGTTGAAGAGAAACTGGATTATTAAACGAATTATTAAAACAGTAGAATAAAGATGTCTGGTTATTTTATCCTAGCAATCCTCGGCCTGGCCTTCCTGGTAGTTTTCCAGATCGCCAAAGCCAGTGAATACGTATCCGTGCTGAAAGGGGAAGAGAAAACGTTCCAGCAGAATAATCGCATCAACGCGTTTCTGTTTATGGCATTCCTGGTTCTCGGATTGATAGGTGCGTATTGGTGCAATGAGCTGTTTTACGATAAAACATTGCTCGGTAAGCCTTCCGCATCTGATCACGGAGAGAAGATCGATGTAATGATGTGGATGACCATTGCGGTCACCGGCGTTGTTTTTGTGATTACACAGATCCTATTGTTCTGGTTCTCATGGCGTTATCAGTACACAGAGAAAAGGAAAGCTTTTTACTATCCCCACAATAACAAACTCGAGCTGCTCTGGACCGTGGTACCTGCCCTCTTCCTGACCGTGTTGGTCGGTTTTGGTCTGTACTATTGGATGGGCATCACAAAAGATGCGCCTAAAGAAGCCCAGGTTGTTGAGATCACTGGCAAACAGTTTAACTGGTTGGTCCGCTACCCCGGGAAGGATGGCGTACTGGGAAGAAAAAATTACAGGCTGACAGATGCATCAAGCGGAAACGCCCTTGGCGTTGATTGGGAAGATGCATCCAGTCACGATGATGTAGAAGTTTCAGAGGTTCACCTGGTGGTTAACAAGCCCGTTAAGTTCGTGATCAATGCGCAGGACGTTATCCACGATGTAGGTTTACCCCATTTCAGGATGAAGATGGACGCAGTACCGGGTATTCCCACCACGATCTGGTTTACACCGAAGATCACTACCGCAGAAATGAAGAAGATCACCGGGAATAAAGATTTCGTTTATGAGATCTCCTGCGATCAGATGTGCGGTTCAGGCCACTATGCCATGAGAGGCATCATTGTGGTGGAAACACAGGAAGAATATAACGCGTGGCTGTCAGATAAGAAACCACAGTATGTTACGGTGAAAGAGGCTGCCCCTGCAGCCACACCTGCAGCAGCTGTGGATAGTGCGGCAGCCAAGCCTATTGCGGCAGTTAAATAAATTGTTTTAAAACGAATTGAAAATCAATCCGATGAATGAGTCAACTTTTCAAGGTCAGCAGGTTGTGACAGACACACAAAGTCACGTGCATGATACGCACCATGAGCATCATCATCACGAAGAGTCTTTCATCTCCAAATATGTGTTCAGCCAGGATCATAAAACGATCGCGAAGCAATTCCTGATCACGGGTATGATCTGGGCCATCATTGGGGGTTTGTTCTCCGTGCTTTTCCGACTGCAATTAGGGTACCCGGAGGCAACGTTTCCCTTTTTGGAAGATATTTTCGGAAGATGGGCGCAGGGCGGTAAGATCAGTCCGGATTTCTACTACGCACTGGTGACCATGCATGGTACCATCCTGGTATTCTTTGTACTGACGGCGGGATTGAGCGGAACCTTTGCGAACCTGCTTATTCCTTTGCAGATCGGTGCCAGAGATATGGCATCACCTATGTTGAACATGCTTTCTTATTGGTTCTTCTTCGGCGCATCAGTGGTTATGTTCGCCTCCCTGTTTGTGCAAACCGGCCCTGCATCTGGCGGGTGGACCATCTATCCTCCGCTGAGCGCATTAGGCCAGGCTTCTGATGGCTCCAAGATCGGCATGGACCTCTGGCTGGTGTCGATGGCCCTGTTCATTGTATCATCCCTGCTGGGCGGACTTAACTATATTTCTACCATCTTGAATATGCGTACCAAGGGTATGAGCATGACGAGACTGCCCCTGACCATCTGGGCGATCTTCTTCACGGCTATTCTTGGTGTATTGTCTTTCCCTGTGTTACTTTCAGGTGCGATTCTGTTATTGTTCGACAGGAACCTGGGAACCAGTTTCTATTTGTCCGACATTGTTGTGAAGGGCGAGATCCTGCCTAATGAAGGGGGTAGCGCCATCCTTTTCCAGCACCTGTTCTGGTTCCTCGGTCACCCTGAAGTATACATCATCCTCCTCCCTGCCATGGGTATGGTGTCTGAGGTGATGAGTATCAATGCCAGAAAGCCCATTTTTGGCTACCTGGCGATGGTCGCTTCCCTGTTTGCGATCTGCGTACTGGCCTTCCTGGTTTGGGCACACCATATGTTCGTTACGGGTTTGAATCCATTCCTGGGTGCGTTCTTCGTGTTGTTGACCTTGTTGATCGCGATACCATCCGCTATAAAGGTGTTTAACTGGCTCACGACATTGTGGAGAGGTAACCTGAGGTTCACCCCGGGAATGCTTTTCTCCATCGGCTTTGTGAGCTTGTTTATTTCAGGTGGCCTGACCGGTATCTTCCTGGGTAACTCAACGCTGGATCTCCACCTGCATGATACTTATTTTGTTGTGGCGCATTTCCATATTGTAATGGGTGTGGCTTCTTTCTTCGGTATGTTCGCGGGGGTCTACCACTGGTTCCCGAAGATGTACGGCCGCAACATGAATAATACCATGGCCTATATCCATTTTTGGATCACGTTGGTAGGTGCTTATCTGATCTTCTGGCCAATGCACTACCAGGGATTTTCAGGAATGCCCCGCCGCTACTATGATTATGCGAACTGGGAGTCTTTCAAACAGTTTATTGAGCTCAACAGGTTCATCAGTACAGTAGCTATGGTTGTTTTTGCCGCACAGCTTCTGATGGTGTTCAACTTCTTCTATTCTATATTCAAAGGCCGTAAAGTGACTTCCGAGAATCCATGGGGCGCAAATACCCTGGAGTGGACCACACCGGTTAATCCCGGTCATGGTAACTGGCCTGGCGAAATTCCTGAAGTACACCGCTGGGCGTATGACTATGGAAAAGATGGACGGAATTTCATTCCGCAAACGGAAGAAGTGAGTGAGCACGAATCAAAACATTAAATGAGATCGTTCTAAGGAACGGTTCAGATATTTGACAACAGTGAATGATAAAGTGGAAGGGGCTGAGCAGGATATTTCTCCTGTGAAGCAAAAGCTCAGGGATTATTTTCAATTGATGAAGTTCACCCTGAGCTTTACTGTAGTGTTTTCCTCGGTGGTCTGCTACCTGCTGGCGCCGGGGATATCGTTCGACTGGGTCCCAGTTCTTTTACTTTTCGTAGCAGGAATGCTGATCACAGGATCGGCGAATGCGATCAACCAGGTAGTGGAGAAAGATACCGATGCGCTGATGAAGCGCACATCCGGCAGGCCGGTGGCGTCAGGTCGGATGAGTGTGGATGAGGGTTGGACATTTGCTTTGATCGCGGGTACGATCGGCGTGTTCGCGATGGGGTATTACTTTAACTGGCTTTCGGCGGGTATTTCCGCTTTCAGCCTTTTTTTGTATGCGTTCGTATATACGCCCCTTAAAAAAAAGCATTCCATCGCCGTTTTGATCGGTGGCATCCCTGGAGCTTTACCCTGTCTCATCGGCTGGGTGGCCGGAACTGGGGAGCTGAGCATAGGAGGCTGGATCCTTTTTTCGATCCAATTCTTTTGGCAGTTTCCGCATTTCTGGGCCATTGCCTGGGTGGCATACAACGATTATGCTAAGGCCGGTTTCAAGTTGCTCCCTGATAAAGGCGGGCCAACCAAATACGCAGCCGTTCAGGCGTTGTTGTATTCGATGATACTGGTTCCCCTGGGTGTGTTGCCTTATTTTTGGGGAATAACCGGATTGGTTTCAGTGGTGATCGTGGCACTGGCTAATGTGTTCATGATCGTTCAATGTGTGAGGCTTTTCAGGGAGATGGATGTAAAGGCGGCAAGAAGGGTAATGTTTAGTTCTTATATATATCTGCCAATCGTGCTCTTGGCGTTACTGGCAGATAAGGTATAATTGACGAATTGACGGATTTGCGGATTAACGAATTCGCCAATCCGAAAATCAGTTAATCCGAAAATTAATATGAGTGTAGCTGTGCAGCAAAGAAGTAAAATACATCCCCATAAATTCACCTTGTGGATCGCTATTGGGAGTATATTGATGATGTTCGCGGGACTAACGAGCGCATATATTGTGAAGCGTAGCCAGGCGAATTGGGCCTTACTTGAAATACCGGTCGTTTTCTGGTACTCTACTGCAGCGATCGTGCTTAGCAGTGTAACCATATTTCTGGCTTCAAAGTCTTTGAAAGAAAGGAATTTGTACAGGTACCGGAACTTGCTGGCCATTACCGCTGGGTTGGGAATTTTATTCCTGATACTGCAGGCGATCGGTTTCGCAAGTTTTGCAAAACAGGATATCCGGCTCATAGGAGCTGGATCTAATGCATCGTATAGTTTTTTATTGGCCATTGCCATGCTGCACGGTGTGCATATGCTGGGTGGTGTTGTGGCATTGGTGGTGATTTACATTAAGGCGAGGAGTTCGAAGGTCCGGAATTACAGTGCCGTACCGATTGAGGTGGTATCAACATACTGGCATTTTGTAGATTTTTTATGGTTATACCTTATTGTGTTCTTTAGCATGATGAGATAACTGAATCTTTTGTTCAGAGAACCCAAAATATGAAATAAAACATGGCAACAGCAGCAACAGCGGATACGAAATGGTGGGGCGGGGGCAGAAGCCCGTTCAATGTGGAGTATGGTAAACTGATGATGTGGTATTTCCTCATGAGTGACGCGTTCACTTTCGGGGCATTCCTGATATCATACGGTACCATTCGATTCAGCCAAAACTATTGGCCCGATCCAAACCACGTTTTCAATGCTTTCCCGTTTGCAGGACATGCCAATCTTCCGCTGGCATTCGTGAGCCTTATGACCTTCATCCTGATCATCAGTTCAGTAACCATGGTGCTGGCGGTACATGCCGGACATCACATGGATAAGAAGGCCGTGATCAAATGGATGGCCTGGACGATTGTTGGTGGTATTGCATTCCTTGGCTGTCAGGCCTGGGAGTGGACGCACCTGATTACTGGTCACCACCCCGTACTGATCGACGGTGTTGTTTCTGAGATCGGCACTACCGTAAGTCGTAATCCATGGGGCCCTGAAGTTCCTGGGATGATGCATGATGGGATGGCCGTTTCCAAAACCGGCCCTGTGGCATTTGGCGGCTACTTTTTTGGCATCACCGGTTTCCACGGCTTTCACGTTCTGTCCGGTGTTGTAATCAATATCATCATGCTGATCATGACCATCAACGGTGTTTTTGACCGTAAAGGTCATTACCAGATGATCGAGAAAGCCGGCTTATACTGGCACTTTGTTGACCTGGTTTGGGTATTCGTATTCCTTTGTTTTTATCTTTTATAAACTCATTATCATATGCATCAGTCAAATACACATTCACCTGAAGTAACTTTTCATCACGAGCCAGCACCTGCTGGGGCCTTTATGAAAAAAGTGTTGCGTACCACGGTGATCCTGTCGGTCATCACGCTGATAGAACTGGCCCTTGGCTTTGTGATCTATTTCATGCACAAAAATCCTGATCACAGCACTGCCCTGATATTGTTCATCAAAGGGGTGATCGTGATCCTTTCTCTGGCAAAAGCATTCTATATCGTTGGTGTATTTATGCACCTTGGCGATGAAGTTCGCAACCTTATTATGACGATAGTTGTTCCTCTATTGTTATTCGTATGGTTCATCGCAGCGTTCCTCTGGGATGGTAATGCCTGGAAGAATCTTAGGAATACAGACGCCGGTCACAGACCATATCCCGAAAAGCAGATCGTAGCTCCGAAGGATGCGAAGAAGCCGGGCATTGAATAAATTATGTACTGCATAGTATTCATTAGAATATTTGTCCCGGTACATCCGGGACATTTTATTTTTTAGATATGAAGAAAAGAACTTTTCTGGCTATTTCCGTTGCTGTATTGCTTCCACTCGTGTCTTTCTGGATCGTGAACAGTTTAAGCAGAACGGCTGTTATCATGCCGAGGCATTATTTCCCCGATACGGTGATGGCTGTAACCAGAGAGGGCAAAACCACTATGGACACCGTCTGGCACAAAGTAAAGCCGGTTGAGCTGACCAATCAATTCGGAAGGAAAGTGACCCTGAATGATAAGGAACTGGAGGGGAAGATTCTGGTAGTGGACTTTTTCTTTACTTCCTGCCCATCGATCTGCCCCACACTGACACGGAGTATGAAAAAAATTCAGGATGCCTTTAATAAAACAGATACCATCCTGAGATATGTATCCATTACGGTAGATCCGGTGCGCGACTCTGCGGCCAGGCTCAAGGCATATGGCGATAAGTTTAATATCAACCATGATACCTGGTGGATGCTGACCGGTGAAAAGAAAGATGTCTATGATCTCGCACTGAACGAGTTCAAGGCGAACATCGCGCAGGAAGAAGGGGTTGACACCAATTTCATCCATACCGATAAGTTTTTCCTGCTGGATAAGAACAGGGTAGTACGGGGGTGGTATAGCGGATTGGATAGTGCGCACCTCGACAGGCTGATCAATGATGCGGTTTTGCTGATGATGGAGAAGGATAAGAGTAAGAAAAGAAATTTATTTAGAAAATAGATATGGGTATGAATAATTTACTGTCAGCGGCAATTAAGAAGGATGACAAAACAGCAAAGCTGTTCATTTTTACCGTGTCAGCCGTTGTTTTCAGTGCCGTGGTGATACTGTCCAAAGTCAAGCTAGAAGCAGACCTGGGGTTCAACGTGCATGTGTTCGCAACGATCAACGCAGTGATCAATTCTATGGTATCGATTTTACTGTTGGCAGCATTGAACGCTGTGAAGAATAAGAACTATGTAGCTCACCGTAACCTCATGATGTCGGCCATGATTTTATCTGTTTTGTTTCTGGTCTCATACATCGCCCATCACCTGCTATCAGGGAATACAACTTTCGGCGGTACCGGCGCGATCAGGCATGTATATTTCTTTATCCTGATCACCCATATTTTCCTCGCTGCGGTGATCCTGCCATTCATTTTATTCACGGCATACCGCGGGCTAACTGCTGAATATCCGGCCCACCGTAAGCTCGCCAGGATCACATGGCCCATTTGGTTTTATGTAAGTGTAACCGGCGTAGTGGTATATCTGATGATCAGCCCGTATTATACGTAGGTTCATAACACTACAGCGCCTTCAGCCAATCGGTCATTTCTTTCAGCATTACGGGCGACAATGTCTGTTCTATGTCGGCGTACTCTGCCGGTAAGCCAATTTTGGCTTCCTGAAATAAATGATTCAGCCCCGGCAATTCTTTGATCAGGTATTTTTTATTTCCTGCTTTGTCCAGCGCCTGTTTGATCATTGGGAGATTTTGAGAGGGAGATACCTGCAGGTCCAGGGAGCCATTCAGCGCCAGTACAGGGATCTTTATCTTATGCAGTGATGTTGCCGGATCATAGGCCAGAAAATATTTCATCCAGGGCTCATTCAGTGCCGCGTATTGATTTTGAAAAACTATTTCAGGCAAACCCTTTTTTACAGAATCCGGAAGGTTCCGGTATAGGCGGGTTAATGTCGTTTTGAATTCATTATTGATCACACTGCTGTCTTTTCCGCTGGTCACGACAGCCATAAGTTCTTTCATGATGTCCCCACTGGCTTTGATATCAGGCTCTGATGCCCCCATCGATCTTGCTATGAGTTCTCCCTGCAATTGAATAATATCTTTGCCCGGTACGCCCGGCCCTGCCAGCAGCACCATATAAGCGATATCCTTTGACTGGGCGGCAACCATGGGTGCAATGAGGCCGCCTTCGGAGTGCCCGATCAGTCCGATCTTTTTTGGATCGATCTCTTTCCTTGTTTTGAGATAGCTCACGGCGGCCATTACATCCCGTGCGAAATCTGCCGAACTGGCCTCTTTGAAATTTCCTTTTGATTTGGCAATGCCGCGATCATCATACCTTAAAACGGCAAAGCCATTTTTGGTAAGATGATCAGCCAATACCCAGAACGGTTTGTGGCCCATCAGTTCTTCGTTTCTGTCTTGCGGCCCCGAGCCGCTGATCAGTACCACTATCGGGAACCTGCCTTCCGCTGCAGGGAGTGTAAGCGTACCGGCCAGTGTGATGTTGTCTTTCGCGTTTAAAAAACTGATTTCTTCCGAAATGTAAGGGAATGGCGCTTTTGGCTCCTGTGGTCTTTTTGCTATGGTGGTCTTTTCAATTTTAGCACGGCCTAACTGCAGGGGTAAACTGCGGCCGTTTTGCTTGAATGTTCCATCGATCAGGCTATCTTTCAAAACACCCGCATACTCAATGTTTGCCATGGTGGTTTTGAAGCTCAGTTCCCGCTGGCTGAATTTGACCCATTGTAAGGGAAGTGGTGTATTGTTTTGGTCGAGGCTGATCAGTTTACCCGTGTAGCCGGTATCGGTTTTTGTAAAATGTAAATTCAGGCGTAATTGACTGGAGCCCGTTTTCAACGCTCCGTACCAGTCGCCTGTGATGTCTTGCGACTGGAGCTTTTGAATGGATAAGACAACAAGGATTAAGATCAGCTTTTTCATAGCGACAGTTCTCTTGATGGATCCCAGAATTTTTCTTGAAAGTTCACCACTTTTTCATCTTTCACCTCGATTTTTTCTTTTCGAAGTAATTCTTCCATAAGGGTGGGCGTGGCAAAATGATGTTTGCCGGTAAGCATCCCGTTTCGATTAACTACCCGGTGTGCCGGCACGGTAGGGTGAACGTTATGGGCCGCGTTCATGGCCCATCCTACCATTCTGGCAGAGAGCTTTGTGCCCAGGTACTGGGCAATCGCTCCATAAGAGGTAACGCGGCCTTTAGGGATCATCCGGACCACAGCGTACACATCGTCAAAAAAAGAAGTGCCGTCAGTACTTGCTTTTTTCATGTATCAGGTTGAGGGTTTACGTATTTTGAAAAGGCAAGCTACCAAATTTTATCCCGGAATTTTAGTCATTCACATAACCCGTTTGCCAGTGCACGCAATAGGTTGACATCGGCTTTCGTGCAAGTGAAACCCAGCTAAGCATGCAGGCACACCTGGGAAAGCGAAGATCGCTATTCCGATCACAAACGACATTAAGTGCTAGTCTTGTTTTTTTGCAGTAATTAAACTCCCTTCGGGGAGTTCTTTATTTTTGGGCCTTACGCTTTCTCCGTCTCCCTTTTTTGAAGCAACTCCGACTTCCTCGGTTCGGGAACGTTTTTATATTCAAAGGGGCATTCAAGGCAGCCATTACCGCAACAGGTCCCTTTGGTAAGATGATAGTGGGCAGTGAGCACCATATAACCCAGTTCGTTATAATAAAAATCAACTCCTTCCTGCAAATTTTTCTTCATAGGCTGTGGCACAATAAAAGAGAAACAAAGTTGGATGGGGATTTGTTCAGCGCTCAGGAAGATTAAATCAGCCTGTTTACTTCTGATGCGGACTTGAGCAATTCTTTCAGTTCCTGGTCTTTTTCAGGCAGGGATTCTGTCGGGAGGGAGAAGCATATGTAGTGAATCCTGTTACTGCCGGCTATGTCTAAGCTCTCGTAATGTGTTTTAATGTATAGTTCCGGCCCCCGGGTGTTATCTGCATACACGTTTTTGCAAGCAGTATGAAGGGGCAGGCCGTACATGTTGATCACAAGCAGCGTGAATTCAAATAGATCCGGGGAATCCGTTTTAAGGTGAATCAGGCCGCCGGGTTGAAGAATTTGCTGATAAAGTCTCAGGTATTTGGGGTGAGTCAGCCTTTTTTTAGCGTGGGATACCCTGAGTTGAGGGTCAGGGAAAGTGATCCAGATCTCCTTGACCTCACCGGGTTCAAAATAATCCGTGATCTTATCGATATGGGTTCGAAGGAACGCTGCGTTATCCAGGTTTTCACTAAGTGCTTTCTTGGCGCCCACCCAGATGCGGTTTCCTTTTAGATCGACACCGATGAAGTTTCTGTCTGCATGCATGCGTGCAAGGCCAACAGTATATTCTCCTTTCCCGCAGGCCAGTTCAAGGGTAATGGGTGAATGGTTGGAAAAGTGATCTTTCCAGTTTCCTTTAATGGCCTGCGGATATTGCAAAACATTCCGGAAGCCTAAAATTTCTGCGAATCGGATCAGTTTTTTTTGCCCCATAGGGCGCAAAGATAGAAAGGAGAGTAGTTCCGTTTCGTTTTATTCACAGAAAACGATATCGAGATCCAGTGCAGCAATGTTTCTGTTCGCATTGAAGGTGTAGAAACCAGTTGCCCATCAGCATGGCCCGTTTCTTGATTTGTTGGTCATGGTTTGTTCAGCAATGTGGAGTTTACCGTTGACCATAATGCTTTCGACACACATGGGGTTGTATTCCCCACTGATGTCGATGCGTGTAATGGTAGCAACTTTAGATTGCTTGGTGGAAGGGATGGAGGTGAACGAGAGACAAATAAGGCAAGCGAATAACACAGGAGCAATGATCCTTTGTGTCATAGAGATCGGTTTGGTTCAAAAAATGTCTTTGTCTCCGGTTAGGGTGAGGCCAGGATATACTGAAGATTGGAATTATCAAACCTTAAAATCGTTTATACGTGGATGTGAATACTTAATGTACTCTGCAACGAATTATTGCAGTTGCGGAAAGTAGATAGCTTTTATCCCGTGTGAAAGTGAGGGGGTTTTTCAGCTTTTGAACTTAGAGAATGCGATTACGGCATTTAATCCACCGAATGCGAATGAGTTAGACAAGGCATGATTGATCACCTTTGGCCGGGATCTGTTTGGTACTACATCCAGGTCACACTCAGGATCTACCTCCTGAAAATTTGCGGTGGGGGGGAGGATATCGTGATGAATCGCCAGCGATGTAATCACGGCTTCCAGGGCACTCGTTCCGCCAAGTACATGTCCGTGTAACGACTTCGTTGAACTCAGGGCGAGTTCGCGGGCATGTTCCCCGAATACTGTTTTAATGGCACCCACTTCCATGGAATCGTTGACGATCGTTCCTGTTCCATGGGCATTGATATAGTCAATGTCTGTTGGCTGAAGGCCGGCATCTTTTAATGCCTGTCGCATCGCTTCTTCAGCGCCTGTTTGAGATGGTTTGGTAATATGTGATGCGTCCGAGGTCATTCCGAAGCCAACGATCTCGGCGTATATCTTTGCGCCTCTTGCCTTGGCTGATTCAAGTGTTTCGATCACCATCATGGCTCCGCCTTCACCGAGGGTCATACCTTGTCTTGTTTTCGAGAACGGCCTGCAGGTATCCGGTGCTACAACGCGAATGGCTTCCCATGATTTCAGGTATCCGTAGGTTGTTGGTGTCTCACTTCCGCCCACTAAAGCCGCGTCACAGATCCCGCTGCGAACCAGCCAGAATGCGTTCCCGAGGGCATGGTTCGATGATGCACAGGCAGTAGTCATGGTATATGCAGGTCCGGTTAGTCCAAATGCCATAGAAACCTGGCTGGCGCCCGCATTTAGCATGATCATGGGAATGCTGAAAGGGTGCACCCGACCTTTTTTCTCGAGATAGAGATCAGACAGTGCTTTGTCGTGCTGCGTTTCACCGCCCATGCTGGTACCCGTGATCACGGCAGTGCGGGCCCGGAGTTCAGGGCTAAACTCGATTCCGGAGTCTTTTACTGCATGGCGTGCGGCATACAAGCAGAACTGCGCGAAGCGGTCGAGCATATCCAGTTCCTTTTTTTCGAAATGCTCGAGCGGCACATAGTTCTTTACTTCTGCAACAGTAGCGATTTTGGTCAGGGAAGGGTCGATGGCTGTGAGCGGGCCTATGCCTGAGCGGCAATTGACCACATTGTCCCATACCTCGGGAACGGTGTTACCCATGGCTGAAATAATTCCCAGGCCGGTGATCACAACTCTTCTACCCTGCATATAGAATTAATTACTGGTGCTGCCAACAAGTTTTGATAGGCTATCAACGGCTTCTTTTACCGTTTTGATCTGCAGCAGTTCCTGGTTGGGAATGCTTACTTTAAAATGATCTTCAAGTTCGCTGATCAGCTCAACGGAATCCAGGGAATCCATGTTGAGGTCTTCAAAACTATCTGTAATGTTTACTTCATTTGCGCCGATCCCTTTTTTCTCTGCGATCAGCGCCCTTACTTTTTCAAAAACGTCTTGCATGGCTGTTCAGTTGGTTATTCGGCAAAGTACTTAAAAGTCGTGAGAAACCGGGGAGGAACTCTGTGCCAGGGAGGGGTTTTAGGCTGAAAATCCGGGCTCTATACCCGGTTGGTTGCAGTGCTACGTTTCCCGATAGGGAATGACCAAATGTTCCATACCTCCAGTCTTTTCCTTTGTCACGGTTTGCATGGTCACTTGCTGAATGTGTGAAAACGGCCAAAAGAACGAGGCAATCACAAGACCCTTCCCTTTTTAACTGCAACTTCTGAACCTTCTGCGAGGAAAACCGAAACGGGCTCTTCGTGCTGGAGAAATGCAAATTCGGGCCCATAGATATCCAGAAAATCGACGTTGATCGAGTAATCAAGTGTTTTGTATACTTCCCACCGCGGGTGCTCAACACCGTATTCAGAAGTCTTACCCGGAGCGGACTCGGTATAACCCCAATAATGTTCCGTGATAAACTCCTCTTCGCTGCCAGGTTTAATAGGCATTGGATGATCATTTGTTGTCACGGTGAAGGAATTCCATTTTTTCTTCTTCCATTGATATTCCACTTTCCATTCGTCTTCTTTCTTTTTCCAGGAATGTTTCATGGGCAGGGTCTCATAATGTTCGTTGTAGAGGGTATTGGCTACAAAGGTCAGGGCTGGTTTGGGAACGATCTCTTTGATGAAAACCACACCGCGCTTCCACGCTCCTGCATCCAGGTGTTGGACATAAAACCGCAAATTCACTTCTTCAAAATTAACATGGAAGGGGATCTTGACACCGAGCAGCTTGGTTTCCATGAACATAAAGCCGATCAGGCTCACGTAACACCGACCCTGCCAAAGATCCAGTTCTGTCTTATTTGGAAGATACTTCAGCAACTGTTTTTCATCAATACTGTAATTTGCCATTGCCAGCTTACGCCACTCGGCCGTCAGAAATGTGTTGGGCATACATTATAAACACGAAGCGCGGCAGGATGTTTATGAAGAGTATGGAAAGATGTGTTTATGGTCTGCTTATCTTACAGATTTGAGCCGCCATTACCGATGAAGGTTTTATACGTTAATACAACTTCACCATCTTCCCCGTTTTCGCGCTCTCGTAAATGGCGAGAACGATCTCGACTGACTTGCGGCCTTCAGTGCCGTTGATTAGCGGCTCACCATGGCTGTCTACTGCACGTATCATGTCTTCGATCTGGTACTGATGTCCAAGGGTGTTGAGATCGCCGGGATTTGCAGCACCGCCCACCATGCTTTTGGGGGTCAACATGAGATCATGCATTGCCTGATCTGCATCCGTCTTTTGTTCAAATTCCCATTTGATCAACGAGCTTTCTTCCATCACGGCCGAGCCAGCTGTTCCCATCAGCTCTATCTTTTTCAACGCACCGGGGAATATCGCCGTAGAAGCCTCAATGTTGCCTAAAGCACCGTTTGCGAACTTCAGTACGGCCACCACCGTGTCTTCCACCTCAATCCCTTTGTGCTTCCGGTTTGCCGTAAAGGCCTGTACGGATGCTACCGGACCCATGTACCATTGTAGCAGGTCCACCGAGTGGATACCCTGGTTCATCAAAGCGCCTCCGCCATCGAGCTCCCAGGTGCCTCGCCATGCGGCGGATTTGTAGTATGCGGCACTCCGATACCACTTCACATAAGCATTACCCAGCACCACTTCACCAAAGCGTTTTTCATCCACAGCTTTTTTCATCTGTATACTGGCTTCGTAGAACCGGGAAGGAAAGATCACGCCGATCTTTACGCCAGCCTGCGCTGCAGCGTTGATGATCGCATCACATTTTTCCAGCGTTACTTCCAAAGGTTTTTCTATCAGGCAGTGTTTTCCTGCCGCGATGGATTTCAGTGCGGGGTCCAGGTGAGCACCTGAAGGTGTGCAGATGCAGACGATGTCAATCGCGGGATTGGCGAGCAGATCTTCCAATTGGTGGTAGGCTGTGCAATCATACTGACTGGCAAACGCCTCTGCTTTCCCGGGGTTGACATTATAGACTCCTTTGATCTTTGCATTGGGGATGTCGCCGATCGCTTTGGCATGAATATGGGATATCATTCCGGCTCCGATGATCCCGAATCCGTAGGTTCTGTAAGTCATTATTATTCTTTTCTATTCAATAATATTATCGGAAGGTTGAGGCCAACCCAAGCTACTTTCTGTACTCATCTTTGTGAATCCCCATTTTGTGGAAAGGGATATTTTCGAACCCGGGGATCATCTGGAATACTTTAGCATCGGGCTTCAGGCTGAAATTCTTGTTCTTCATGTCAACAAAACCGGGATCTTCTTTAGTGACCCAATTGTTTTTAGTGTCCATCTGCGCGTACTGACCGCCCATGAGGTGAAGCGGTTCTTCCGGCCCGCCCACAATCAGATTTCCTTCAAGCAGATTGCCCCTGGAACGCATGCCCTGCCATTCTTTGTCCTCCCGGATCTCATCGAGGTAAGGCAGAAGCGTGGGATATTTTTCTGAATAGGGCGGCACACGAAAATTCACTTCTTCTTCCAGCCTTTTTCTGATCAGTCCATTTTTCCCAAGCATGGTTTTTGCCTCTGCCATGGCCCAGGTATAGTAGTGGGCGGAGATCACGGCAGTATGGCTGATGGGATTGATCACTATATTGTTTTTCATTACCAGTTCCCAGCCCGAATTGCTGAACAGTACGCCATGATTCGTTTTCATGTTATTGAACACATTGCCAAATACAAGCACATCAGTGGATGAATCGTCACAATAAATGCCCATGGTCATCCTGTTTGGATTGCCGCAATTATCGAGGTAATTATATCGAACCACATTCCCCCTGTCGCTCGGATTCCGGCCGATATACCAGGGAGACGTATCGTTTGAGTTGAGCGTAACATCATGGATATGGTTGTACTCAAACAGGTGTTCATTGCCATGCACGAAGATCCCCTGCCAGTCTGAGTTGTAAATTTCATTGTTCGATACCGTGTTTCCGCAGCCATCCACATTGATGCCGGCCCAGATGAATTTATTTCTCCTGTTGTAGTCGTGTATCCTGCAATTCTTCACATAACTGTTCCCGTTTGTAAGCGTTTTTTTATCGCCACCACTCAGGAACACACCGCCGCTGCCGGTGTTATAGATGTCGCAACTCAATATTCCATTGTTGCTGCCTGCGTTTCTGTTCCATGCGTTGTTGAAGTAGAGATGATTTTGCAGACTGCCGATCACCCCAGACTGAGGCTCACCCACATAGTCGTCTACCGAACTGCTCTCATCGAGCAGTCTGGCGCCCTGACCCATGAAAATACCACAAGTGCCAACGTTCCTGACCGTGCATCCCGCTATAACAACGTTTGTGCAATTCTCCATATACACGCCGATCCCCCGGCCCACTTCAACGGTCATTCCCTCGATCCGCAAATGACTCGCGCCTTCTATGGCGATGATGGGTTCTTCCAGGATGGAGACTTGTACTTGGGCATTTTGAAGACTGGATGTCGGCCATAAATAAAGCACTCCGATTCCTTCGTCTACATACCATTCTCCCGGTTGCGTCAATTCCTCCAGTATATTGATCGCGATGTATTGTTGATAGTCTAGCCCCGAAGCAACGCCATATAGATGTGGCCTGAAGAGCTTGATCTGTTTTTTGACTGAGTCGATGTACTCTACAGGCGAATAATCATCTGCAAATCCATAATTAAAAGTGCCTTGTAACCAGATGTTTTTCATCCCGCTCCATCGTGCATGCCTATCGTCGGTATAGTGAAACAAGGGTCCGCGGTTCGATTTATCACCTATTCGAGGAACAGAACCTTTATCTACCACTTTCCCAATTTTGATATTACCCGCGTCAGGATAGCGAGCCAGGGTCATGGGTTCACCGTTCACGAAAAGTTCAAGGGGCGCCGGAACTACCGGCAATGCATGACCGTATTGTATGTGTCTGCCGAAATTTGTAATGCCGATATTTTTAAGATCGATGCACCGAACCTGTTTTCGGGCAGCGGGATCAAGCCGGGCAAGGATATTCTTGTCTTTCACCAGCTTAAATAGATCTGCTTGTAACGACTTACCACCCGTGATGTGGACTTTTTCTCCGGGTGCGGCAGCCCATACCGCAGGACTGCCCTGCTCTCCACCATCTTCCTTGTTCAGCGCCAGGCCCCGTTCGAGGTCGTATATGCCCTGGTGCACGATGATCTTCGGGTTTTGTTTTCCGCGCCTTAAATTTCTTGCCATTGTTTTTGCCGCTTCGAAACTGGCCAGTGGTTTTTCCTTAGACCCTGAATTGGAGTCTTTACCGTGTTTGGCAATGTGGATCTCCTGTGCAGGGGCAAATTGGCAGCAAAGAATCGAAAAAAATAGGGTGGCGAAGAAAAGATATGTTTTCATCAATTAAATGTCCGTTCTGCCGTCAAGGTACAAAACTATCAGGTGTTGAAGGTAAAGAGAGCGGGTTTGACAAGGGAAATCGATTTCGTTACATAGCGTCTGAAATTATCCTAAGTTTAAGGAGGGAAGCATAGTCCCCCCTTATTTAAAGACCCAATTGTATTCATCCCGATCAAAGGGAATCAATATGAAGAAATATTTTTTTGTCATAGGACTTGTTTTCATGATCGCCTGCAGCAACATGGATATGCCGCCGGATGTTGCTGAGGTATACCAGGGCCTGCCCGATCAGATCGATTATAATAAGGACGTGAAGAAAATATTGTCTGACAAATGTTTTTTATGCCATGGCCCGGATGCTAAAAAGCAGAAGGCTGATCTAAGGCTTGACATCGCGTCTTTTGCTTTCGCCAAAAAAACAGAATCAGGATTAAAAGCCATCAGCCCGGGTAGTCCCTCAAAATCGGAAGTGGTGCATCGCATCCTAAGTAATGATCCGGAGTACCGGATGCCGTCTCCCGAATCACACCTCGAATTAACTCCGTATGAAAAGGCCGTTTTAATTAAGTGGATCGATCAGGGTGCGGAGTATAAACCGCACTGGGCCTTTGTGGCGCCGAAGAAAGAGGATGCGCCAGATACAGAAGAAGAAGGTTGGGTTAAGAACGACATCGACAAGTACATCCTCAGCAGCATGGAAGAAAAGAAATTGAAGCCTGCGGCGGAGGCAGACAAGGAAACGCTGATCAGAAGGCTAAGTTTCGATATCCGCGGCATCTCTCCGGATGTCGAAGAGATCGACGCTTTTGTTGCCAGCAAAGATCCAAAGGCATATGAGAAGTTGGTTGATGGATATCTCGCATCCGATCATTACGGGGAGCGAATGGCAGCTTACTGGCTGGATGTGGCGAGGTTTGCCGACAGCCATGGATATTTGGATGATAAGCACCGCGATATGAGTCCCTGGCGCGAATGGGTAGTCAATGCCTACAACAGGAATCTTCCGTTTAACGATTTCGTCACCTGGCAAATGGCAGGCGACCTGCTGCCGAATCCTACCAAAGAACAGATACTCGCCACAGGGTTTAACCGGAATCATAAACAGAATAGTGAGGCAGGCATTATCGAAGAGGAGTTCAGGGTGGAGTATGTGGCAGACAGAACAAATACGCTGGGCACAGCCATGATGGCCATGACCTTAGGCTGCGCAAAATGCCACGATCATAAATATGATCCCCTGAGCCAGAAAGAGTACTATTCCCTGTTTGCATTCTTCAATAGCACGTTTGAAAAAGGGGGTCCCAATTATGGAGATGATATGGTGGTTCCGGGGCCTACGTTGTTGTTAACGAGTTCGCAGCAGGATGCGCATATCAGGGAGCTCAAAAACAAACTCGTATCGCTGGAAAAAGCTGAGGCCGAGAAGGTCGCAGCCTACGTGGCCAGCCAGAAGGTAGCGGGAGAAGCAGAGATCTCGAGATCACTTGCTGCCAAAGTAGTGGCAAAGTTGAGTTTCGATAAGACCATTGTGAAAGACGAAAAAACATCTTTGTTTGTGAATGAGGCCGACAAATCCACCAATCCGGTTTTCCGAAAAGCTGATTTTGGAACGGGCAGAACGGGGAAGTCGCTCAAGTATAACGACCAAACGCGCGTCATGTTCCCTGCAACGAAACTGGGGTATTGGGAGCGCTATGAGCCTTTCTCATACAGCCTCTGGGTAAAGGTCCCTGAAGTGTATCCGCTGGCTACCATTTTCTATCATTCAGAGAGTCACCGCTACGGCTACCAGGGATATGATCTGCTGCTGGTCGACAATAAACTGAATTTCAGGCTGAGTCATAATTACCCCCATGATGCCATAAGTGTGATGGCTACAGATCCCGTAAAGCTGAATGAGTGGACCCATGTGGCGGTGAGCTATGATGGAAGCAGCAAGGCAAACGGGGTTGCCATCTATATCAATGGGAAGAAAGTTTCAACCACTACCAAATATGATCAGCTGGTAAAAAATATTCGCCAGAACTACAGCATCCATAAGGGGGCGCTGAGTGGGGTTATCCTCGGGGAGAAATCCCTTGACAGATCTATGCCAAATGGCGAAGTTGACGAGTTCCATATTTTTTCCGATGGGTTAACGCTTAACGAGGTGGGGTATCTGGCGGGTGAGAAGTCATTTCCCCTGAAC
>Ga0164293_10000901_pt1 | contig 24791 bp, 20 predicted proteins | sample GEODES118metaG_FD_111487 | JGI IMG/M metagenome (GOLD analysis project Ga0164293, IMG submission 111487) | Eutrophic lake water microbial communities from Lake Mendota, Wisconsin, USA - GEODES118 metaG | ecosystem: Environmental > Aquatic > Freshwater > Lake | place: USA: Lake Mendota...
CCCACATTGTGGTGGCTCTTGATGGTCACCGCCTTCTTGCTCTTGGCGCCGCCGCTTTCAATCACGTCGGGGTAGATGGTGCCTTGGGCCAGGAAGGTGGCGCCCTTGTGACCGCTACCCCCTGTTTTGAGCTTAGCCGCCTCAGCCTTGAACACATCGACAAACAGGCCGCCGATGATCTTGCGCTTGTGCTCGGGCTCGCTCACGCCGGCCAGCTTGCCTAGGAAAAGATCGCTGGCTTCCACCCGGATGACCTTGGCATGCAGGCGCCCTTCGAACATCTCCATGACCATGTCGCCTTCATTGAGGCGCAGCAGCCCGTGATCGACAAACACGCAGGTCAGTTGGTCCCCAATGGCGCGGTGAATGAGCGCGGCCGCCACCGAGGAATCGACGCCGCCGGACAGGCCCAGGATGACCTCTTCGCCTCCCACCTGCGCACGAATGCGGGCCACCGCCTCGTCAATGTAGTTGCCCATGATCCAGTCGGGGCGCGTGCCGCAGATGCCCAGCACAAAGCGCTCAAGCAGCGCCCTGCCCTGCAGCGTGTGAGTGACCTCGGGGTGAAACTGCACTGCGTAGAAACGGCGCGCCTCGTCGGCCATACCGGCAATCGGGCAACTGGGCGTGCTGGCCATGACTTTGAAGCCCGGGGGCAATGCGGTCACCTTGTCGCCATGGCTCATCCACACCTTGAGCATGCCGTGGCCCTCGGTGGTGGAGAAGTCTTCGATGCCTTTGAGCAATTCGGTGTGGCCATGGGCCCGGACCTCGGCGTAGCCGAATTCACGGGTGTTCGAGCCCTCGACCTTGCCGCCTAATTGGTTGGCCATGGTCTGCATGCCGTAGCAGATGCCCAGCACCGGAATGCCCAGCTCAAACACGGCGTCGGGCGCGCGGTCGTCCACTTCGTACACGCTGGCGTGGCTGCCCGAGAGGATGATGCCCTTGAGCTGGCCGTCTGCAGCGAATTGGCGCACCCAGTCGCTGCTGACATCGCAGGGGTGGACCTCGCAATACACATGGGCTTCGCGCACGCGGCGGGCGATCAGCTGTGTGACTTGCGAGCCGAAGTCGAGGATGAGGATTTTTTGGTGGGACATGGGCATGGTTTTCGATTCAGGCCGGGGGCGCAAACACCGCTTGCAGCGCTCTTAGGGTTTTTTCAAGGGTGCTGGAGTGCAGGGTTCCAACCTTTTTGCGCAGGCGCACCTTGTCCAGGGTTCGGATCTGGTCGAGCAGGATCAGCCCTTGCTTGTTCTGGAAGGTCAGTGGAATGCGAAAGGCCGCGGCGCGCGCACCCGTGGTCATGGGCGCCACGATCACGGTTTTGAGATGCTGGTTGAGTTCCGGCGGCGAGATGACCACGCACGGCCGGGTCTTCTGGATCTCACTGCCCACTGTCAGATCGAGCGAGACCAGCCAGATGTCCCCGGTATCCACCGTGGCATTCACCAGCGCAGCTCCGCATCGGCCTCATTGGCAAACTCGGGCCAGACCGGGGCCTCCTCGGGCTCGGCGGCCAGGCGTTGTGCGTCCTCGGCCCAGCCGGCGCGTGGGTGCGGCTTGCTGGGGCGGATTTCAATCACGCCCTTGTTCAGCGTCAGCTCGGCAGTCTCGCTCAGGCCGGCTTCGAGCAGCAGCGGTTTGGGAATCAGCACCCCATGGGAGTTGCCCATTTTGCGGATTGCGACTTGCATTTCTCAGCCCTCGGTTAGCACAATGTTATCACCAGAGACCGCCATTCAAAACGCTGGGAACAGCCCTGAAGAAGCCCGACCAACAGCGCCTTCAATCGGCCCGGTAATTCGGCGCTTCCTTGGTGATCTGTACATCATGCACATGGCTCTCGCGGATGCCGGCCGAGGTGATCTCGACAAACTCGGCCTTGTCGTGCATCTCATCAATCGTGCCGCAGCCGCAATAGCCCATGCTGGCGCGCAGACCGCCGGCCATCTGAAAAATGATAGCGACCACCGAGCCCTTATAGGGTACGCGGCCTTCGATGCCTTCGGGCACCAGCTTGTCGGCATTGGGGTTGCCGGTGCTGGACTCCTGAAAGTAGCGGTCGGCGCTGCCCTGCTGCATGGCGCCGATCGAACCCATGCCGCGGTAGCTCTTGTAGCTGCGACCCTGGTAGAGCACGATCTCGCCGGGCGCCTCTTCGGTGCCGGCAAACATGCCGCCCATCATCACGGTGCTGGCGCCTGCGGCTATGGCCTTGGCAATGTCACCCGAATAGCGGATACCGCCATCGGCGATCAGCGGCACGCCGGTGCCTTTGAGTGCGGTGGCGACGTTGTCGATGGCCATGATCTGCGGCACACCCACGCCAGCGACGATGCGGGTGGTGCAGATGGAGCCCGGGCCTATGCCCACCTTGACCGCATCGGCCCCGGCCTCGACCAGAGCCAGCGCGGCCGCGCCGGTGGCAATGTTGCCGCCAATCACATCGACCTGCGGGTAGTTGCGCTTGACCCAGCGCACCCGCTCGATCACGCCTTTGCTGTGGCCGTGGGCGGTATCGACCACGATGGCATCGACACCGGCCTTGACCAGCGCCTCCACCCGCTCCTCGGTACCCTCGCCGACGCCAACGGCTGCGCCCACGCGCAGCCGTCCCGCCGAATCACGCGCGGCGTTGGGGAAATTGAGCTGCTTGGTGATGTCCTTGACTGTGATCAGACCCTTGAGCTCAAAAGCCTCGTTGACCACCAGCAGGCGCTCGAGCTTGTGCTTGTTGAGCAGGTGCTTGGCCTGCTCGGGCGTGGTGCCTTCAGGCACGGTGATCAGGCGCTCGCGTGGCGTCATGATTTCGCTGACCTTCTGGTCGTAGCGGGTCTCAAAGCGCAGGTCGCGGCCAGTGACGATGCCCACCACCTTGCCGCCATCGACCACCGGGAAACCCGATACGCCCAGCTCGTCGCTCAGCGCCATGACCTGGCGCACCGTGGCGCTCGGCGTGATCACCACCGGGTCACGCAGCACGCCCGACTCGTAGCGCTTGACCTTGGCCACCTGCGCCGCCTGCTCCTGGGCGGTGAGGTTTTTGTGCACGATGCCGATGCCGCCCTCCTGGGCGATGGCAATGGCCAGCCTGGCTTCGGTCACGGTATCCATGGCCGCCGAAACCAGGGGCAGGTTCAAGCGCACATTGCGGGATAACTGGGTGGAAAGTCGGGCGTCCTTGGGCAGGACTTGGGAGTAGGCGGGGACCAGTAAGACGTCGTCAAAGGTCAGCGCTTTGCCGAGGAGGCGCATGGGGGATCTCCAAAAAATCGATTGTACCTATGGCGCTCGCCCCTGCTTGGACCCCGGCCGCCTTGAAGCCACCTTCGGCCTGGGTCCGGCGCTCAGTAGCCTGGCTTGGCGCCCGGCCTGCGCTTGGCAAACAGGCCTGCAGTGCGGGCGCCCTGCCCCTTGAAGCGCTCGCGACGGGCCACCTTGGGGTCGACCCGCAGCGGCCGGTAGACCTCCAGCCTATCGCCGTCCTGCAAGGCGGCGGCAGGCGTGCAGCGGCGCCCCCAGATGCCCAGCAGCCAGCCGGGAGCGTCCGGTGCCCCGCCATCCTGCAGGCCGATACCGCAGGCCTGCAGCGCCTGGCTGGCCCGGGCGCCCTCGGGCAGATCGATTTGGAATTCCTGAACCTGGCGCGCAGCCAGGCAGCGGGCGACAGTGATGCGCATGGCTATCTGGATTACGCCGCCCTTCAGCTGGCGTCGTAAACCTGGTTGGCGCGCTTGACGAAGGCATCGACCAGGCTACCGGCGATCTTGTCGAACACCGGGCCAACCAAAGTGGCCAGGGTCAGGCTGCTGAAGTCGTAGCGCAGGCTGAAGTCGATCTTGCAGGCGCGCTGACCTTCGCCTAGGGGCGTGAAGTCCCACTGCCCTTCGAGCTTGGAAAACGGGCCTTCGACCAATTCCATCAGGATCTGCCGGCCGGCCACATGGGCATTGCGGGTGGTAAAGCCCTGCCTTATGCCGCCAAAGGAAATGCCGACCCGCGCCGTCATCGCCTGCTCCTCGTGGCTGAGCACACTGGCCTGGTCGCACCAGGGCAGAAATTGGGGGTAGCTGTCCACATCCGTCACGAGCGAAAACATCTCATCGGCGCTGAACCAGATCAGTACGGACTTGTGAACGGTTTTCATACAATCGGCAGTTCTTTCCATTGTATGACCCGGTGGACAAGCCACCTCGCATGACCCAAAAACCCACCGACAAACGCAAGCGTGAACCCGCCAACGGCGGACGTATCGCCGAGAACAAGCGCGCCCTTTTCAACTACCACATCGAGGAGCGCTTCGAGGCAGGCATGGTGCTGGAGGGCTGGGAGGTCAAGGCGGTGCGCGCCGGCAAGGTTCAGTTGACTGACGGCTATGTGGTCATCAAGGACGGCGAGCTTTTCATCATTGGCTGCCAGATCAATCCGCTGGGTACCGCCTCTACCCATGTCAGGCCCGACTCGGTGCGCACCAAAAAGCTGCTCATGCACAAGGACGAGATCCGGCGCCTGGTGGGCAAGACCGAGCAAAAAGGCTACACCCTGGTGCCGCTGAACCTGCACTGGAAGGCCGGCCGCATCAAATGTGAAATTGCCCTGGCCAAGGGCAAGGCTGAGCACGACAAGCGCGACAGCATCAAGGAGCGCGAGGGCAAGCGCGAGGTCGAGCGCGCGATGAAGTCGCGCCAGCGCTAAGGCTTTGGCCTGCTTGGCTCAGCGCAGGTGGCGCAGCGGGTGCGCCTCGGGCGCCACCGGGCTGATGAAAAACTGCGCCACCTCCGCCGGGTCAACATCGGCAATATGTGCCGGCTTCCAGCGCGGCTGGTGGTCCTTGTCGACCGCCAAAGCGCGTATGCCTTCCACCGTCTCGCTGTCAGCCACCGGGCGGTGGTGAAAGCAGCGCCAGACCATGTCCCACTCCATCCGCAGTTCGTCAGCCAGATCCATGCGGCGCGCCCGCCGGATTTGCTCGAGCGTGACATGCAGCATCAGCGGCGAACGCTCGCGCAAGGCTGCCGCGGTCTGCTGGCTCAGCGCATCACTGCCAGCATCGAGCGCAGCCAGAATCTGCGCCACCGTGGGCAAGCAAAAAGCGGCCTGCAAAACCGGCGCAAGCGTGGCGCCGGCGCCAGTGTCAGGCAGGCGCTCCTTCAGGAAGGACAGGGCTTGCTCAGCGCTCACAAAGGCGGTGCTGGCCAGGCTTTGCCAGAGCCCGGCCTGCTCGCTCGCGGCCATGCGCGCATCGGCCAGGCCATAGGCAATGGCCGCATCGGCGGCAATCACCTCGCCGGTCAAGGCCAGATACTCGCCAACCGCGCCCGGGCAGCGGCTGAGAAAGTGACCGCCCCCGACGTCCGGGAACAGGCCTATCTTGGTCTCGGGCATGGCCATCTTGGTTTTTTCGGTCACGATGCGCAGTGCGATGCCCTGGCACAGGCCCATACCGCCACCCATGACCACCCCGTCCATAAAGGCCACGATGGGTTTGCCATAAGTCTGTATCAGGTGGTTGAGCGCGTATTCCTGGGTGAAAAAATCATCCAGAGCGCTGTCACCCGCTTTGGCGGCGTCATGAAAGAAGCGAATGTCGCCGCCAGCACAAAAGTGGCCGAACCAACGCTCCGGAGTGCCGGCCGCGCCTGCCTTGTTGCTGCCGCGCAGGGCCACCAATTGCACCTCAGGGTCGTCGCGCCATTGCAGCAGGGCCTGGGTAACATCGCCGATCATGCCCAGCGAAAGCGCGTTCATCGCCTCAGGGCGATGCAGGCTGATCAGCCCGACGCTGGTGCCGCGCTCGGCCAGCACATGCAATGGCTTGGAATTGTTCATCTCCAGACTCCTCAGCTTTTTCGTTGTCGCATCCCGACCCACTCGTTGGTCACCAGCGCGCCGATGACCAGCGCGCCACCGGTGAGCACGGTGGAACTGGGCGTCTCGCCCGCACCGGCCCAGGCCCAGGCAATGCCGAAAATCACCTCCAGCAGGGCCAGCAGTGAGATTTCAGGCGCCTTCAGGGCCGAAGCGCAAAGCACCGAAAGCACGCAGGGAATGGCCAATTGGGTCAGACCCAGAAAGGCCAGCCAGCCCAGGTCATGTGCACTGGCCGACCACGGCAAGGCCAGCGGTAAAGTGGCCAGGCTGGAGATCACGGCGCCGACCAGCACCGCCGGCACCAAATCGATGTTTTGGCCCTGCGCCTGGCTGCGCTGCACCAGGGTCCAGTTAATGGCGCCGGCAATCGGCACCATCAGAGCCACCAAGGTTCCGGCCAGTTGCTGCGCCTGGCCAAGAGCAAGCTGTTGACCATGCATCCAGGCGATGCCGGCGCCAGCGACCGCAATGGCCGCCCAGGTGTGCGCGGCGATGCGGTGCCCAATAAATACACGCGCGACGACTGCCGTCAAAAAGGGGCCTATGGCCAAGGTCACCAGCACATTGGCCACACTGGTCAGGGTCAGCGCCAGCATAAAGGCGGTGAACATCACGCTCCAGCACAGGCCCGACCACCACAAGGTCTTGCCGGCGCTTGCCATGCGCGCGAACACGCTGCGACCCTGCATCAATGGCAGGATCAACAGCAGCGACAGCGCGGTAAAAAAGCTGCGCCAGAAGGTGATCTCAAAGCTGCGCGCCTGCTCCAACTGGCGCGTCACTACCCCGGCGGTCGACCACAACAGGGTCACCAGTACCATGAGCCAGACGGCGCGACGATGGGTCAGCTTCATAGGGGCCGCCGGTCAAGCCTCGCGGCTGGCGCGCTTGCGCTCGTGCTCTTTGAGGTAACGCTTGCGCAGTCGGATGCTTTTGGGCGTGATTTCCACCAACTCGTCGTCCTCGATGAATTCAACGCCATACTCCAGCGTCAGCTCGATAGGCGGGGTGATCTTGATCGCATCTTCCTTGCCGCTGACGCGGAAGTTGGTCAGCTGCTTGGTGCGGGTGGCGTTGACCACCAGGTCGTTATCACGGTTGTGGATGCCCACAATCATGCCCTCGTATACCGGGTCGTTGGCCCTGACGAACATCCGGCCACGGTCGTCGAGCTTGCCCAGGGCGTAGGTGAAGATCTCGCCGTCGTCCATGGAAATCAGCACGCCGTTCTTGCGGCCACCGATGTCGCCCTTGTGCGGCTCGTAGCTGTCGAAGATGTTGGAGATCAGGCCCGAACCACGGGTGAGGTTGAGGAATTCATTGGAAAACCCAATCAGGCCCCGTGCTGGAATGCGGTATTCCAGGCGCACACGGCCGCGGCCATCCGGCTCCATGTTCACCAGCTCGCCCTTGCGCTCGCCCAAGGCCTGCATGACGCCACCCTGGTGGGTTTCCTCGATGTCGGCGGTCACCATCTCAATGGGCTCATGGCGCTCGCCGTCGATGTCACGGAAGACCACGCGCGGCTTGGAGACGGCCAGCTCGTAGCCTTCGCGGCGCATGTTTTCCAGCAAGATGGTCAGGTGCAATTCACCCCGGCCCATGACCTCGAAGACGCCCTCTTCGTCGGTTTCCTTCACCCGCAGGGCCACGTTGTGTTGCAACTCCTTTTGCAGGCGGTCCCAAAGCTGGCGGCTGGTGACGAACTTGCCCTCACGGCCAGCCAGCGGGCTGGTGTTGACGCAAAAATTCATGGTCAAGGTGGGCTCGTCGACCTTGAGCATGGGCAGCGGCGCTGGATTGGCCACGTCGGTGACAGTCACGCCGATACCAATGTCGGCAATGCCGTTGATCAGCACAATATTGCCCGGGCCGGCTTCGGTGACCTGCACGCGGTCCAGGCCCTGGAAGGTCAGCACCTGATTGATGCGGCCCTTGATGGCTTTGCCGTCCGGGCCTTCCATCACTACCACGTCTTGCATGGGCTTGATGGTGCCCTGGCTGATGCGGCCCACGCCAATGCGGCCCACAAAGGTAGAAAAGTCCAGCGCCGAAATTTGCAGCTGCAGGGGTGCTGCCGGGTCACCGTTTTGGGCCGGTACATGCTTGAGCACGGTGTCGAACAGGGCCGACATGTCTGGGCCCCACTGCTCACCGGGCGCGCCCTCGGTCAGAGATGACCAGCCGTTGATGCCCGAGGCATAAACCACCGGGAAGTCCAGCTGCTCATCATTGGCCCCGAGCTTGTCGAACAGATCAAAAGCGGCATTGATCACGGCGTCGGGCTTGGCGCCGGGCTTGTCGACCTTGTTGACCACCACGATGGGCTTAAGGCCCAGGGCCAGGGCCTTCTTGGTCACGAAGCGGGTCTGGGGCATCGGGCCCTCCTGAGCGTCGATCAGCAGCACCACGCCGTCAACCATGGACAGCGCGCGCTCGACCTCACCGCCGAAGTCGGCGTGGCCGGGGGTGTCGACGATGTTGATGTGGGTGCCCTGCCACGACACGGCGCAGTTCTTGGCCAGGATGGTGATGCCGCGTTCTCGCTCAATCGCGTTGTTATCCATCACCGTGTCGACGATCTTCTCGTGCTCGGCAAAGGTACCCGACTGACGCAGCAGTTGGTCCACCATGGTGGTCTTGCCGTGGTCAACGTGGGCGATGATGGCGATGTTTCTGATGGGCTTGCTCATAGTTACTTCCTTCAGGCCACGGCTTCTACAGCGTGTGGCGCACTTTCCAAAATCTGTTGAATTTCGATCGGGCTCAACAAACGGCCCGGTATCAGTTCGCCGGCCTTGACGTGGGCGGTGCCCAGCAAGGCATTCGGCTCCTTGCCGTACACCGCTACTTGCGGCGCATCTAGCCAATCACCCCGGCGGCGCAGGCCACTGAGGAAACGCCCGGAATTGTCGGCATCGAGCGTGACCGGGATATGACCGGTCAGCAGGCAATCAATAGGCCGCAAGGCAGCCAGGCGCGCAGCCTCGTCCATGGCCTCGAGCTGCTCCAGGCTCAAGCACTGGGACAGCTCAAAGGGCCCGGTGGCCACGCGCCTGAGCAAGCTCAGGTGCCCGCCGCAGCCCAGCGCTGCTGCAATGTCCTCGCCCAGGGTCCGGATGTAGGTGCCCTTGCTGCAATGTACCCGCAGACGCACGAAAGGCGCCTCGCCCTCCAACTGCCCATCGAGCAGGTCCAGGTCATGAATGACCACCTCGCGCTCTTGCCGCTCGACGCTTTGTCCCTCACGGGCATATTCGTAAAGGGGCTTGCCGTCCTTTTTCAAGGCGCTGTGCATCGGAGGCACCTGGCGGATGGGGCCCATGAAGCGGTCCAGCGTCTCGACCAGCTGGCCAAGCGAACATTGCACTGGCCGGGTTTGCAGAACCTGGCCTTCAGCATCGCCGGTGCTGGTCTGTATGCCCAGGCGGATGACGGTTTCATAGGTCTTGTCAGCATCAAGGTGCAATTGACTAAATTTGGTGGCCGCCCCAAAACACAGCGGCAGAACGCCTGAAGCCAAGGGATCCAGGGTACCGGTATGGCCGGCTTTTTCGGCGCGCAGCAACCACTTGGCTTTTTGCAAAGCCTGGTTGCTGGAAGGGCCCAGCGGTTTGTCGAGCAGCAGCACCCCATGCACGGGGCGACGCTGCACCCGTGCACGAGGAGCAGCGTTCATCTCAGTCGGCGTCCTTGGAGCGGGAGGCGACCGCCTTGGCGATCAGTGCGTTCATGTCCGAGGCCCGCTCGATGGTGCGGTCGAACAAAAAGTGCAAGGTGGGCACGGTGTGTATCTGTAAACGTTTGAACAGCCCGTTGCGCAGAAAGCCGGCTGCGGCATTGAGGCCGTCGGCCGCCTCCTGGGGGTCGCCGGTCAGCAGGCTAAAGTACACCTTGGCATGGGCATAGTCGGGCGTGACCTCAACCGCGTTGATGGTGACCAGGCCCACCCGCGGGTCCTTGAGCTCGCGCGCGATCAGCTCCGTCAGATCACGCTGGATCTGATCGGCCACGCGAAAACCGCGGTGCGGGGTAGAGGACTTTTTGCGCATGCGCTGTCAGGGCCGCATCGCCGGGCAGGCGGTGCAGACCATGCTTAGACACCCAAGGTCCGGGCGACTTCCTTGATTTCAAAGAACTCCAACTGATCGCCTTCGTTGATGTCGTTGTAGCCCTTGATGTTCAAGCCGCACTCGAAGCCTTCCTTGACTTCACGTGCATCGTCCTTGAAGCGCTTGAGCGACTCGAGCTCGCCGGTGAAGACCACCACGTTGTTGCGCAGCAGGCGCACCCGAGCGCTGCGACGCACCACGCCCGAGGTGACCATGCAACCAGCGATGGAGCCGATCTTGCTGACCTTGAACACCTGGCGAATCTCGGCGTTGCCGATGACTTCTTCCTTCTTGTCGGGCGTGAGCATGCCCGACATGGCCGCGCGCAGCTCGTCCACCGCGTCGTAAATGATGTTGTAGTAGCGCAGGTCGATGCCATTGTGCTCAGCCACCTTGCGGGCTTGCCCGTCGGCACGGACGTTAAAGCCGATGACCACGGCCTTGGAGGCAATGGCCAGATTGATGTCCGACTCGGAGATACCGCCGACAGCCGAGTACACCAGTTGCACCTTGATCTCGTCGTTGGACAGCTTGAGCAGCGACTGCGACAGCGCCTCCTGCGAGCCCTGTACATCAGCCTTGATGATGATGGGCAGGGTCTTGACCTCGCCAGAGGCCATCTCGGAGAACATGTTCTCCAGCTTGGCCGCCTGTTGCTTGGCCAGCTTGGTATTGCGGAACTTGCCAGCACGGTAAGTGGCGATTTCACGGGCCCGACGCTCGTCGCTCAGAACCATGAACTCATCACCGGCTTGCGGTACTTCGGTCAGGCCCTGAATTTCAACCGGGATCGAAGGGCCGGCCGATTCGGTCTTGCGGCCGTTTTCGTCAAGCATGGCGCGAACCCGGCCATAGGTCTGACCGGCCAGCACCACATCGCCAGCTTTGAGGGTGCCCGACTGCACCAACACCGTGGCAACCGGGCCGCGGCCCTTGTCGAGCTCGGCCTCAATCACCAGGCCCTTGGCCATGGCGTCGATGGGCGCGCGCAACTCCAGCACCTCGGCCTGCAGCAGCACCTGTTCAAGCAGCTCATCCACGCCCTGCCCTGTTTTGGCCGAAACCGACACAAAGGGTGAGTCGCCGCCGAATTCCTCAGGAACCACCTCTTCGGCGACCAGCTCGCTCTTGACCCGCTCAAGATTGGCATCGGGCTTGTCGATCTTGTTGATCGCCACCACGATAGGCACGCCTGCAGCCTTGGCATGCTTGATCGCCTCTTTGGTCTGCGGCATGACGCCGTCGTCGGCGGCCACCACCAGAATCACGATGTCGGTGGCCTGCGCGCCCCTAGCCCGCATGGCGGTGAAAGCCTCGTGGCCCGGGGTGTCGAGGAAGGAGATCATGCCGCGTGGCGTCTCCACATGGTAGGCACCAATGTGCTGGGTAATGCCGCCGGCTTCGCCCGCCGCCACTTTGGCACGGCGGATGTAGTCGAGCAAAGAGGTTTTGCCATGGTCCACGTGGCCCATGACGGTGACCACAGGCGCCCTGGCCACAGACTCGGATTCCTGACCTTGTACATCCTCAGCGGTAAAAGCCTCGGGATCGTCCAGCGCTGCGGTGACCGCCTTGTGGCCCATTTCCTCGACCACGATCATTGCGGTATCTTGGTCCAGAGGCTGGTTGATGGTGGCCAATTGACCGAGCTTCATCAGGTGCTTGATGACCTCGGACGACTTGATGCTCATCTTGTGGGCCAGCTCGCCGACCGTGATGGTCTCCGGCACATGCACCTCCAGCACCTTGAATTCGGCAGGCGCAGCGAAGCTGGTCTCGGAGCGCGCGTCACGATCGCCCCGGCGACCACCCCGGGGGCCAGCGCGCCAACTGCCTCGACCGGGCACCGCTGCAGCGCCTCGGGTCTTGATTTCCTTTTTCTTGGCCGCGTCATCCTTCCAGGTGGAGGACAGATTTTCAGACTTGATCTCCTTGCGAACGCCGGCCGGCGCCGGTGCAGCGGCTGCGCCAGCAGCAGGCTTGGCCGGCGTGCCAGGCGCTTGTGCGGGCTTGTGCAGGGTGCCCTTCATCGCGGCCTTGGCCACTTCGGGCGGAGGCGCGCTGATCACCCGTTTGGGCGCATTGAGCATGGCGCGGATGCTGGCCGCTTCGGCTTCGGCCTTGCGGCGGCGCTCCTGCAGATCATGGGCTCGAGCAGCCTCTGCCTGAAACTCGGCTTGCGCCTTGGCCTTGGCAGCCGCCGCATCGGCGGCATCGGTAGCGGCCTTGACCGCAGCCTGCTCGGCCTTGGCATTGGCCGCTTCGGCGGAGATCGGAGGCGCTGCTGCGGCGGCTTTGGCTTCTTCAGCGGCGCGCGATTCCTGCGCCGCTTTTTCCTGCGCCAGACGCTCGCGCTCGCGCGCTTCCTGCTCTTCGCGTTGGCGGCGCTTTTCGGCCAAGTCTTCTTCCTGGCGGCGCAGCAATTGGGCCTGCCGGCGGGCTTCTTCCTCGCGCCGTGCCAGTTCGGCCGGATCTATGGCGGGCGCTGCTGGCGCTGCCGCAGGAGCTGGTGCAGGCTCAGGGATGGGGGCCTCATCGGCCGGCGCCTCGACACCGTCATCGCGCTTGATGAAGGTGCGCTTCTTGCGCACCTCTACCTGGATCGTGCGTGCCTTGCCGGTGGAATCGGCTTGCTTGATTTCCGTGGTCGACTTCTTGACCAGGGTGATCTTCTTGCGCTCTGGGGCAGCTGTTCCATGGCTGGCCTGCAGATAACTGAGCAGCTTTTGCTTGTCGGACTCCGACAGCGCGTCGGAGGCCGTCTTCTTGGCCAGGCCCGCACTGCTCAATTGCTCGAGCAGCAGCGCGGTGGGTTTATTGAGTTCCGCTGCGAATTCAGCGACGGTGATAGTACTGGACATAGTTTGGATTCCCGGCCTCCATGATCATTGCGCTTGCACTGCGGACTCATCGGCAAACCAATGAGCGCGCGCTGTCATGATCAGGACCTTGGCCTCCTCGGGCGTCTGGCCGGTGATCTCGGTGAGTTCGTCGACGGCCAGATCAGCCAGGTCGTCGCGGGTATGTACGCCAGCCTTGGTGAGGTTGGCAATCAGCTCGGGCGTCAGGCCGTCAACGTCGCGCAGGTTTTGCGATACCTCTTCGACATTTTCTTCCCGGGCGATTTCCATCGTCAGCAGCGCATCCTTGGCGCGGTTGCGCAGCTCATTGATGGTGTCTTCGTCAAAGGACTCGATGTCCAGCATCTCTTGTAGCGGCACATAAGCGACCTCCTCCAGGCTGTTGAAGCCTTCGGCAATCAGGATGTCGGCGATTTCCTCGTCGACGTCGAGCTTGTCCATGAAGAGCTTGCGCGCGGACTCGGTCTCGTTGGCCTGCTTTTGCGCCGACTCGTCGGCGGTCATGATGTTGATCTTCCAGCCGGTCAGCTCGGAGGCCAGGCGCACATTCTGGCCACCGCGGCCAATGGAAATCGCCAGGTTCTCTTCATCAACCACCACATCCATTGCGTGTTTCTCTTCGTCGACCACAATGGACTGCACATTGGCCGGGGCCAGAGCGCCGATCACAAACTGAGCCGGGTCTTCGCTCCAAAGCACGATATCGACCCGCTCGCCGGCCAATTCGTTGGTGACCGCATTAACGCGGGTACCACGCACACCGACGCAGGTACCGATGGGATCGACCCGCTTGTCGTGCGAGAGCACTGCAATTTTGGCGCGCGAACCAGCGTCGCGGGCGCAGGATTTGATTTCCAGCAAGCCCTGTTCGATTTCCGGGACTTCCTGGCGAAACAAGTCAATCATGAACTCGGGCGCGGTGCGCGAGAGCAAGATGGGGGCGCCGCGCAATGTGGCGTCCACCGACATGATGATGGCTCGCACCCGATCGCCCGAACGCAGATTTTCCTTGGGGATCATGTCGCTGCGGCGCAGCCGGCCTTCGACCCGGCCCGACTCAACAATGATGTCGCCTTTGTCCATGCGCTTGACGGTACCGACAAAGATCTTCTCGCCGCGCGACATAAAGTCATTGAGCAGCATCTCCCGCTCGGCATCACGGATCTTTTGCAAGATCACCTGCTTGGCCGCCTGCGCGCCAATACGGCCTATCGGCAGGCTGTCCACCGGCTTTTCAATGTAGTCACCCTCTTCGATGTCGGAGAGTTCCTCGCGCGCATCGCTGAGCAGTTCTTCGCCTTCGGGGTTTTGCAAGCCGGCTTCGTCGGGCACCACCAGCCAGCGCCGGAAGGTCTCGTAATTGCCGCTGTCGCGATCGACCGCGACGCGCATGTCCGTGCCTTCGGGGTAGACCTTCTTGGTGGCCGAAGCCAGGGCCAATTCGACCGCCCCAAAAACCACATCACGCTCGACGTTCTTCTCACGAGAGATCGCATCGACCAACATCAACAGTTCGCGATTCATGTCACACGCCTGCCTTTCCTCTTGACTCAAAATCTTCGTTGACCGCCGGCGTCTTGCTACGACGCCCCTTGAAATCCACCACAGGCGCCAAGCGCGCCTGCGCCACGTCTTCCAGCACGAAGTCCAGCGCCAGCAAGGGCGCTGGCACCTTCTTCTTGGCCGGCTTGTGTCCCATCTTGGCCGGCGCCTCGTCCGACCAGAGCAACTGCCAGCCTTGCTCGCTGCGCGCCAGTTGCCCACGGAACTTTTTCCGGTTGGCAGCCACCCCTGAACCCGCTCCGGCGCCAATCGGCGCCTTGAGCGTCAGGTCGATCAGCTCGCCCTCGAAACGCTCGAAATCCTGCTGCCCCTTGAGCGGGCGGTCAATGCCGGGGGAGCTGACCTCCAGGCGGGCATAGTCAATGCCGTCGACCTCCAACACGAATTGCAACTGCCGGGTGACCCGCTCGCAGTCTTCGGCGTTGATAAAGCGCTCGGAGCCAACCGTCCAAGGCCAATCGATGGTCACGCGCAGCAAACCGCCGCCGGTCCGCTCGATATCGACCAACTGATAACCCAGGCCACCGACCACCTGCTCTACCGCCTCGTGAAGCGCCATCTCGCCGCCACCTCGCTCTTACCATCTAAGGAATGTCTTGCTGCCAAAGTTCAGACTCAGACCCTCAGGGACCCATCAGGGACCCATCAGAGACCCATGAGAGGCTCCAGCAGGAGCACCTCAGGCAGCACCTACAGCAGCAAAAACAAACGACCAAAAAAAATGGGCGGTGAAAACCCGCCCATTTGGTCGTGAAGGCGAGATTGTAGCCTATTTCAGGGGGCCTGAGAAGGGGAAATGCCCAAAAAATGGGCAGTGCCTGCATCGCCGCGGGCGGCCAACCTGAGCTGCCGCTGCGCCTGGCTCAACTCGCTTCCACCAGCATGCGGGTATAGGGGTGCTGGGGCTGGCGCAGCACCTCAAGGGTCGGCCCCTGCTCGACGACCTGGCCGTCCTTCATGACCATTACTTCATGGGCCATGGCCTCAATCACCTGCACATCATGGGTGATGAGCAAATAGCTCAGTCCGCGTTCGGCTTGCAGGCGCTGCAGCAAAGCCAGCACCTGCTGCTGCACGGTGACGTCCAAGGCACTGGTGGGCTCGTCGAGGACCATTAACCGCGGCTCGACCACCAGCGCTCTCGCAATCGCGATGCGCTGGCGCTGCCCGCCCGAAAACTCATGCGGATAGCGCTGTAACAGGCCCGGGAACAAGGCTTCGGTCAGCCCCACTTCCGAGAGCGTCTGCGCCACTTGTTCGCGCCGCTGGTGGGCGTTGAGATGCGGGTGGTGTACGCGCAGGCCCTCGCCCACGATCTCCTCCAGAGTCATGCGCGGCGACAGGGATGAAAACGGGTCCTGAAACACCACCTGAACCTGCCGGCGCAAAGCTTTTTTGGCAGCGGCATCGCCGCCCCAATTCCCCTCACCCAGCTTCAGTTCACCACCGTCGTAAGGCTGCAGGCCCAACAGCGCCAGCGCCAAGGTGGATTTACCCGAGCCCGATTCGCCCACCACGCCCAAAGTGCGGCCCGGGGCGATGGCCAGATCGGCCCCTTGCACCGCCACGAACCGACCCGAGCTAAACCAGCCGCGCCAGCCCGGCTTGGCCACCGGGTAGCTGACCCGCAGTCCGCTGGCTTGGAGCCAGGGTTCGGCCGCCGGCGGCTCGCTGATATTGCGTTGGGGGCGGCTGGCCAGCAACTGGCGGGTGTAGCCGTGCTGCGGCTGTGCAAACACTGTCCCCACCGGGCCCTGCTCGACGATCTGCCCTTTCTCCATGACTGCCACCCGGTCGGCGAAACGACGCACCAGGTTCAGGTCGTGGGTGATCAGCATCACCGCCATACCGTACTGCCGCTGCAACTGCCCCAGCAGTTCAAGAATCTGTCCCCGCAGGCTCACGTCCAGGGCGGTGGTCGGCTCATCGGCCAGCAGCAAGCGCGGTCGGCAGGCCAGGGCCATGGCGATCATGGCGCGCTGGCGTTGGCCGCCCGAAAGTTGATGCGCAAAAGAGCGGGCGCGACGCGCTGGCTCGGCAATGCCGGTTTGCGCCAGCGTCTCGATCGCCGCGTCCCAGGCCTGGCTGCGGCTCAAGCCCTGCTTGAGTTGCAACACCTCGGCAATCTGGTCGCCGATCGAAAACAGCGGGTTGAGCGCGGTCATCGGCTCCTGGAAGATCATGGCGATCTCGCTGCCCCGCAGGCCCCTAAGTTGCTGCTCATTGAGAGCCAGCAGGTCCTGCGGCGGCCCCTGCTCCACTTGCAACAGGGCTTGGCCGCTGACCCGTGCGCCCTGGGCCAAGCCCAGCAGACCCAGCGCGGTGACGGTCTTGCCAGAGCCCGACTCGCCCACCAGGGCCAGCTTCTGCCCAGCTTCAATGTCAAAGTTAATCCCGCCGACCACGGTGTGATCGCCAAAAGACAGGCGCAGATCGCGCACTTGCAGCAGGGGCGCACTCATCGCTCGGCCTTTCTGGGGTCGAGCGCGTCGCGCAGCGCGTCACCCATAAAGGTCAGCAGCAGCAGCGTGGTGACCAGCACCGCAAAGGTCGACAGCGAGATCCACCAGGCGTCGATGCTGTTCTTGCCTTGCGACAGCAATTCGCCCAAAGAGGGCGTGCCGGGCGGCACCCCCAAACCCAGAAAGTCCAGCGAGGTCAAGGCCAGGATGGCTGCGCTCATGCGAAAGGGTAGGAAGGTGACCACCGGCGTCAGGCTGTTGGGAAGGACATGGCGGCTGATGATCTGCCAGTGCGACAGGCCCATGGCCCGGGCGGCGCGTACATAGTCCATCTGGCGGTTGCGCAGGAACTCGGCGCGCACATAGTCGGACAGCCCCATCCAGCCAAACAAGCTGAGCAGGACCAGCAGCAGCGATACGCTGGGCGCAAAAACCGCACTGAAAATAATGAGCAAATACAGCTCGGGCATGGAGCCCCAGATCTCGATGAAGCGCTGAAAAGCCAGGTCGGTCCTGCCGCCAAAATAGCCCTGAATTGCCCCTGTGATCACACCCAGCAGCACCCCGGTGACGGTCAGGGCCAGCGCAAACAACACACTGACCCGAAAGCCGTAAATCAGTTGGGCCAGCAGGTCGCGGCCCCGGTCATCGGTGCCCAGGAGGTTGTCCAGCGTCGGCCTGGAGGGATTGGGCTCGCGGGCGAAGTAGTTGATGGTCTTGTAGCCATAGGGGTTGGGCGCGAACAGGGCCCAGTTGCTGCCCTCGGACAGGCGTTGGCGTATGAAGGGGTCGTGGTAGTCGGTGGCGGTATCGAAGTCGCCGCCAAACACCTTTTCCGGATAGGTCTTGAGCAGCGGCGAGTAGAACTGGCCCTCGTAGCGAACCAGCAAGGGCCGGTCGTTGGAGACCAATTCGGCCGCTAGGCTGAGCAGCACCATCAGGCCAAACACCAGCAGGCTCCAGTAACCCAGGCGATTGCGCTTAAAGCGCAGCCAGGCCCGCCGGGACGGCGATAGGCCGGGCGCGACCGGGCTGGCCGGTGAGGCTTCAGTCAAAGCGGACACGGGGATCGACCCAGACATAGCAGAGGTCGCTGATCAGCTTGGTCACCAAACCAATCAGCGTGAACAAATACAGCGTGCCCAGCACCGCCGGGTAGTCGCGCCGTATCACGCTCTCATAACTGAGCAGGCCCAAACCGTCGAGTGAGAACAGGGTTTCGATCAGCAGAGAGCCCGTGAAAAACGCGCCAACAAATGCGGCGGGAAAGCCGGTCACGATAGGAAGCAGCGCGTTGCGAAACACATGCTTGTAGAGCACCTGCCGCTGCGACAGTCCCTTGGCCCGGGCGGTGATCACATACTGCTTGCGGATTTCCTCCAGAAAGGCATTTTTGGTCAGGATGGCGGTCACCGCAAAGCTGCCCAAGACCATGGCGGTCACGGGCAAGCAGATGTGCCAAAGGTAATCAACAATGCGCGCCCCCCAGGACAACTCTTCCCAGTTGCTCGAGGTCAGCCCGCGCAGCGGGAACCACTGCAACTGGCCGCCAAAGACCACCAGCAAAACGACCCCTAAGACAAAGCCGGGAATCGCATAACCTGCCAGCACCAGCAAAGTGGTGACGGTGTCAAAGCGCGAGCCGGCGCGCACCGCCTTGGCCACACCCAGCGGCACCGCCACCAGGTAGCTGATGAAAAAGGTCCAAAGGCCCAAGCTGATCGAGACCGGCAACTTCTCGATGATCAGCTCGGAGACTGCCTTGTTCTGGAAGAAACTCTTGCCCAGGTCAAAGCTCGCAAACTGCACCAGCATCTGAAAAAAGCGCTCATGGGCCGGCTTGTCAAAGCCGTACAGGGCCTTGATCTGCTCCAGGCGCTGGGGATTGACGCCCTGCGCGCCCCGGTAGCTCAGGCCGCCGGCCTCAGCGCCGCCGCCGCCGGGGCCGGCCTTGGCTTCGGCCAGGTATTGCTCGACCGGCCCACCCGGCACAAACTGAATGACGACGAAGGTCAGCAGCAAGACCCCGAGCAGGGTCGGAATCATCAAGAGCAGGCGTTTGACGATATAGGCCAGCATCAGCGCCTCCACCAGGTAAACAGAGCCCAGGCTTCCCCGGTAACGTAGGGTGGCATTTGCGCAGGCCGGGCCAGCCTTTGTTGATTGAAGGCCATGCGGTGGGTAGGTGCAGACCACTGAGGTATCAGGATGTGGCTGTGCGCAATCACCCGCTCAAGAGCGCGGCAGGCTGGCAAAAACTCCGACTTGGTCTTGGCCGCGACCATGCGTGCGATCAGTGCATCGACCGCCGGGCTGCTGATGCCGGTCAGGTTGCCCGAGTCCTCGGTCTGCGCCGCCTTGCTGCCAAACAGATCGGCGTACTCTTGCCCCGGGCTGTGGGTGCCGCCATAGGCAATGGTGGTGATGTCGAACTCGAAGCGCTGCAGTCGCTGTTGGTAGAGCGCGTAGTCGACTGGGCGGTAGTTCATGCGTATGCCCAGCTTTTCCAGGTTGCGCGACCAGGGCGTGACCACCCGGGCACCGCCTTCGTTGCTGTCAAGGTACTCAATCACAAAAGCCTGCCCTTGGGCGTTGCGTAGCACCCCGTCCTGTATGGTCCAGCCGGCCGCGGCCAGCAGGTCGCGGGCGCGCCTGAGGTTGCCGCGCAAACTGCTGCCCTCATCGGTGCGCGGTGGCTTGGCCATGGGGCCAAAAGCCGCAGCTGGAACCTGGTCCTTCCAGGGCTCGAGCAGCGCCAGCTCAGGCTCGCTCGGCAGCCCAGAGGCCTGGCAGTCGGTGTTGCCAAACAGTCCCACCACCCGCTGGTAAGCGCCGTAAAACAACTGGCGGTTCATCCATTCGTAGTCCATGGCCAGGCCCAGGGCTTCACGCACTCGCACATCCTTGTACTTGTCGCGCCGGATGTTGATCACATAGCTCTGAAAGCCTGAAGGCAGCCTGTGCTTGAACTCGCCCTTGAAGAGCTCGCCGCTGTCAAAGCGCTTGCCCTTGACGCGGCGGGCCCAGTCGCCCGCCGAGAAAAACCGCATCAGGTCGAACTCGCCGGCCTTGAGCGCCTCCAATCTGGCGGTGTTGTCCTTGTAAATCTTGACAGTGATGCGGTCGAAATTGGCCATGCCACGGCGCACGCCCAGATCGCGCGCCCAGTAGCCGGGATCGCGTACATAGGTGATGTCTTTGCCAAATCGCACCGGCCCGATCTTGTAAGGGCCGCTGCCTATGGGAATGTCCATCACCACCTGGTCAAAGCGCTTGGCTTTACCGCCCTCCACGCCCCAGGCGCGGCTAAACACCGGCAGGCCTCCGACGGTCAGGGGCAATTCCCGGTTGGGTTTGCGAAAGCGGTAGCGCACCGTCAGGTCGTCCACCACGTCAATGCCGGCCACGTCTTCGAGCATGGTCTTGTAGGCCGGTGAGGTGTAGGGCCCCATCAGGGTGTCATAGCTGTGTTTGACATCGGCCGCCAGCACCGGGCTGCCGTCATGAAAACGGGCTTGCGGGCGCAGCTTGAAGGTTGCGCTCAGCCCATCTGCGGCCACGCTGACATCTTCGGCCAGCAAGCCGTAGCCCGAGCCCGTCTCATCAAGCGAGCCGACCAGCAGGCTGTCAAACATCACATCGCTCAGGTAGGACGGCGCACTGCCCTTGATGGTGAAGGGGTTGTACTTATCGAAGGTCGAGGCGCGTGAGTTGCTGACCAGGCGCAAATCGCCTCCGCGCGGCGCTTGAGGGTTGACGTAGTCAAAATGCGCAAAGCCAGCCGGGTACTTCAGGTCGCCCCAAAGCGCATAGCCGTGCGCCGCCCATGCGGGCAGCGCGGCCAAAGCAGCCCCCAGTGCAAACAAGACCCGGTCAAAAAACCTCATGCGACAATTCTGCCGCAAGAAGACCGGCAGGCGCCGCACAGGGGAATGCGCTTGCACCTCCAAAGGAATAAAAAATGGGATTTCTGCAAGGCAAAAAGCTCTTGATCACCGGCGTGTTGTCCAACCGCTCCATCGCCTACGGCATCGCTCGGGCCTGCCATGCGCAAGGGGCCGAGCTGGCTTTCAGCTATGTCGGCGAGCGCTTTAAGGACCGAATTACCGAATTTGCGGCCGACTTTGGCTCCAAGCTGGTGTTCGATTGCGACGTCGGCAGCGATGAGCAAATTGCCCAGCTCTTCAAGGACCTGGCTGAGCACTGGCCGCAATTTGACGGTTTTGTGCATGCCATCGGCTTTGCGCCTCGAGAGGCGATTGCCGGCGATTTTCTCGATGGCCTCTCGCGAGAAGCATTCAGAATCGCGCACGACATCTCTGCGTACAGCTTTCCCGCTATGGCCAAGGCTGCGGCCCCCATGCTGCGCGACAAGTCGGCCCTGCTCACCCTGAGCTACCTGGGCGCCATCCGCACCGTCCCCAACTACAACACCATGGGACTGGCCAAGGCCAGCCTGGAGGCTTCGGTGCGCTATCTGGCCGAGTCTCTGGGGCCCAAGGGCGTGCGGGTCAACGGCATCAGCGCCGGCCCCATCAAAACCCTGGCGGCCAGCGGCATCAAGGGCTTCGGCAAGATCCTGAGCGTGGTGGCCGAGACCTCACCGATTCGCCGCAATGTGACCATCGACGATGTGGGCAACGTTGCAGCCTTTTTGCTCAGCGACCTGGCTGGCGGCGTCAGCGCAGAAATCACCTATGTGGACGGTGGCTTCAGTCAGGTGGTCGGCGGTATTGCTGAACCTGCCGCCGAATAAGGCCCGATCGCGCCGGGGCGGCGCTCCCACAGAGCCTTGACAAGGTTTGTGTGGGTGTAGGAGCTGCGCCCTCGCAGCGATGCGGCGGCTGTGCAAACGCCGACATCGCGCCGGGGCGGCGCTCCCACAGAGCCTTAACGGTGTTTGTGTGGGCGTAGGAGCTGCGCCCTCGCAGCGATGCGGCGGCTGTGCAAACGCCGACATCGCGCTGGGGCGGCGCTCCCACAGAGCCTTAACAATGTTCGTGTGGGTGTAGGAGCTGCGCCCTCGCAGCGATGCGGCGGCTGTGCAAACGCCGACATCGCGCCGAGGGCGGCGCTCCCACTGACAAAAGGCTAAAGCATCAGAGCTTGACGCAGTCGGCGCAGTAGCGCACCTTACCCGAAGCGTCGGCCTCTTCCACCAGACCGTGGATATCGGTCTCAAAGCCCGGGCACTGGGCATTGAATTCGCGAGCAAACTTCAGGTAGTCGACGATCTTGCGGTTGAACACCTCGCCGGGCACCAAGAGCGGAATGCCGGGTGGATAAGGGGTCACCAAGCCGACGGTAATGCGGCCTTCGAGGTCATCGATTTCCACCCGCTCGGTTTTGCGGTGGGCGATATGGGCATAGGCGTCGCTGGGCGTCATCGCCGGTGCCAGATCGCTCAGGTAGACCTCGGTGGTCAGACGGGCGATGTCGTACTTGGCGTAGAGCTCGTGGATGTGCTGGCACAGGTCGCGCAGCCCCATGCGCTCGTAGCGCGGGTACTTCTGGCAGAACTCGGGCAGGATGCGCCACATCGGCTGGTTCTTGGCGTAGTCGTCCTTGAACTGCTGCAGCGCGGTCAGCAAGGTGTTCCAGCGGCCCTTGGTGATGCCGATGGTGAACATGATGAAGAAGCTGTAGAGCCCGGTTTTTTCAACAATCACACCGTGCTCGGCCAGGAACTTGGTCACGATGCTGGCCGGGATGCCGGTGGGCGCAAACTTGCCGTTCAGGTCCAGGCCGGGCGTGACGATGGTCGACTTGATCGGGTCGAGCATATTGAAGCCCGAGGCGATCTTGCCAAAGCCGTGCCAATTGGCTGCCCCGCTGCGGGAGCTGTTGCGGGCTGACTCGCCCTTGAGAATCCAGTCGTCAGCCCGGCCTATGCCCTCCTCGGCCAGCGCGTCCGGTCCCCAGACCTTGAACCACCAGTCTTCGCCATATTCGGCGTCGACCTTGCGCATGGCGCGGCGAAAGTCCAGCGCCTCGGCAATGCTCTCCTCCACCAGCGCGGTGCCGCCGGGCGGCTCCATCATGGCAGCGGCCACGTCGCAGCTGGCAATGATGCTGTACTGCGGCGAGGTCGAGGTGTGCATCAGATAGGCTTCATTGAACAGATGCCGGTCGAGCTTGACATGCTGCGAGTCCTGCACCAGTACATGGCTGGCCTGGCTGATGCCTGCCAGCAGCTTGTGAATGGACTGCGTCGCATAGACCACCGACTCCTTAGGCCGGACACGGCTTTTACCCATGGCGTGGTAGGAGCCATAGAAAGGGTGGAAGGCGGCATGGGGCAGCCAAGCCTCGTCAAAGTGCAGATTGGCGATGTAGCCGTCAAGCATGCCCTTGATGGTCTCGGTGTTGTAGAGCACGCCGTCGTAGGTTGACTGCGTCAGGGTCAGCACCCGCGGCTTGACGCTGGCGGCATCGACGCCCTTGAGCAGCGGGTTGGCCGCGATTTTGGCCTTGATGGCCGCCGGCTCGAACTCGGCCTGCGGAATCGGCCCGATGATGCCGAAGTGATTGCGGGTGGGCTTGAGAAAGACCGGGATCGCACCGGTCATGATGATCGAGTGCAACACCGACTTGTGGCAATTGCGGTCGACCACCACCACATCGCCCGGCGCCACCGTGTGATGCCAGACCATCTTGTTGGAGGTGCTGGTGCCGTTGGTGACAAAAAAGCAATGATCGGCATTGAAGATGCGCGCGGCATTGCGCTCGCTGGCACCAATGGCCCCGTCGTGATCGAGCAACTGCCCCAGCTCCTCCACCGCGTTACAGACGTCGGCGCGCAGCATGTTCTCACCAAAGAACTGGTGGAACATCTGCCCTACCGGGCTCTTGAGGAAGGCCACGCCGCCCGAGTGTCCCGGGCAGTGCCAAGAATAAGAGCCGTCCTCGGCATAGTCGAGCAGCGCCTTGAAAAACGGCGGCTGCAAGCCTTCCAGATAGCTCTTGGCTTCGCGAATGATGTGCCGGGCCACAAATTCGGGGGTGTCCTCGAACATGTGGATGAAGCCGTGCAATTCGCGCAGGATGTCGTTGGGAATGTGGCGCGAGGTCTTGGTCTCGCCATAGACGTAAATCGGCACGTCCAGGTTCTTGCGACGCACCTCTTCAATGAAGCTGCGCAGGCTGAGCACCGCCGGATCCAGGTCCGGCCCCGGGGTGAATTCCTCGTCGTCGATCGACAAAATAAAGGCGCTGGCGCGGCTTTGCTGCTGGGCAAACTGCGACAGGTCGCCGTAGCTGGTGACGCCCAGAATCTCGAAGCCCTCCGACTCTATGGCCTGCGCCAGCGCACGGATGCCCAGACCCGAGGTGTTCTCGGAACGAAAGTCTTCATCAATGATGACGATGGGAAAACGAAATTTCATGGCAGCAGGCAGCGGGTGGGCCCGAATTGGAAAAAAGGCGCTCAGTGTACGGAAAACCGGGGCTGATCCATGACAAAGCTGTTTCAAAGCAGCCTTCAGAGCTTTGGTCTGCCTCGCCTTGCCCACCGCCAGAGCCGAGCTTGTTGATAATGCCCCTTTGCGCTGGCCGATGCAGCTTAGAAGTCCCATGCACACCCTCAACGTTCTCGGTTCCGCCCTGCTCCCCTGCTCCTACGACCCGCTGACAGGCTACCTGCGCGACGGCTGCTGCCGTACTGATGAGTCCGACGCTGGCTCGCACCTGATCTGCACCCGGGTCACCGCCGAATTCCTGGAGTTTCAGCGGGCCCTGGGTAATGACCTGATCACCCCCAGGCCCGAGTGGCGCTTTGCCGGCCTCAAGCCCGGCGACCGCTGGTGCGTCTGCGCCAGCCGCTGGCGCCAGGCCCTGCTTGCCGGCCTGGCCCCGCCCGTCATTCTGGAGTGCACCCATATCAAGGCTCTGGAGTTTGTGACCCTGGCCGACCTTCA
>Ga0164293_10000902_pt1 | contig 24781 bp, 21 predicted proteins | sample GEODES118metaG_FD_111487 | JGI IMG/M metagenome (GOLD analysis project Ga0164293, IMG submission 111487) | Eutrophic lake water microbial communities from Lake Mendota, Wisconsin, USA - GEODES118 metaG | ecosystem: Environmental > Aquatic > Freshwater > Lake | place: USA: Lake Mendota...
CCCCCGGTTGGGGTGAATCGCCCGTTCAGGCGCGTGGTCAGAGCGGTCATCGTGCGCGCTTGATCGGGAACGATACGAAAGGTGCTGGCGAACCACCCTTCGGCGTCGATGTTGCTGGGAAAGACATCGCCGCCCTCGAACGCCACGCTGAGCGTATCATCGCCTGGACGATGTCGCACCACTGCGATGTCCTCGGCGTTGGGGGCCTTCGCCCAGACCTCAACACACTCGCGCGATCCCACCGCGCGCGCCGCTTCGTAGCGCAGCCGGAATCGCCCCGCCACCCCTTTGCTGCGCACCGCTCCACTGCCGTCAACGGGCGGCGTGGTACCTGCCGCCCGAAAGCGCACGGGGACACCAAACTCGCTGATGATCTCGTCGATGTCATCCTTGCGGATCTCGTAGCGCAATCCGGTTTTCTGGTCGCGGAACAATACCGAGCCGGCCTGCACGACATCCACTCGGCCACGCAGTACCTGCCCACTCCGCAAGCGCAGTTCGTCGAACGTCATCATCGGGCGCCCCGCCGATCGTGACGCGACGCGGGGATCGCCACCGGCGCGTCGAGCGGGTTGCACGAACATCATACGCGCGGAATCCGCCGAGGCTGGAAGAACCGACTTCGTAATGGAGGGCACCCCTGGTCGTTCCGTCGCAATCACGGGCACGCCACCGGTAATCGTCGAGGGAACGAGTCGACCGCCACGCGTTGGAGTGATGCTGGACGGTGCCACCGGAATGGCGAAGCTACCGGCTGATCCTTCTGGTGCGGATAGTGGGGACTGAACCGTGGATCCGCTGTCACCGCGAACCGGCGCTCCTGCCAGTGCGCCTTGCGCCGGTTCGCTATCAGCGGGCGCGCCGCTGGCGGTGGCAATGGGCGCCGTGATGGGCGTCGGGAGTGACGCCTGTCGCGGGGACAACGCGACCCGCACCAGTACACTCATGGCGATCAGCGCGAGTGCGCCGCCGACGGCTCGGGTGACCCAGTCGACCACGGGCGATGTCGCGACAGACCGAGACGCCCGGTTCGCGGTCGTCGCGGTCGCGGACTTCCCCGTTGTCGTACCCGGTGTGGTAGCCGTCGTCCGTGCGCTCGCCCGCGAAACAGAGCGGCTCCGCGGCCCGCTCCCGGTCGAACGCGTCTTGCGCGGAGCGATCGATCGTGGGAGAGGTGCCGGGCCAGCGCTCTTCGCGGGCGACGGTGCCGCCGCTGCGGTCGTCGGCGTTGGGCGCGTTTGCGTTGGGGCACGTGGCAGTGGCGTCGGCGTCGCGATTGGTTCCGGCGGCGGTGCCACGGTGAGTTGAGACGGACCGATCACGCCAAGCGCATACGCCCACGATTCGAGCGCCCATCGCGCCATCTCCGGCAGGAGAAAGCGCTCGGCACACCATTGCAACAGGAACGGGGACATCATCGCGTTCCAGCGAGCCTGATCCAGGGCAGTCGTCGGGAGGGTGGTGTGCCAACCGCGCCGATAGGCCTCGAGCAGCAACTCGGCATACGGACGGGCATCGCTGCCGGCGTGGTCGAGCAAACGATTGCGTACCACCAGCAACGTCGGCTGATGCCAGTCGACCGGATGCTCCCTGATCAGCGTGCGAAGCGCATCGCGCATCCGCTGGCGCGGATCAAACCCGAATGCCGTCGTCGTCATTCGGCGTGGCTCACGATGTCCCTGCGGGAAGTCGCGTCGCCAGCAGGTCTGCGTTCACGACGCACTGCTGCTGTCGCCCCCAACGGATGATCGCGCTGGTGCGCGTTTCACTTTCCGCCTGGAAACCATCGAGGGTGAACCGTCCGCGCATGCGGAACTGCCACGAGATACGGTCTGTCGTTCCCGCACTCGGCTCTACCACAAACCAGCCATCGGCGGCGAGTGATCCCCGCACCGGGCGCATGGACAACGAGAACTCGGTGGCACCCGGGCGGTGTGCGACGACCTCCTCACTGACTCGCGCGGTGATGAGGGCGCGCGCCACGACATCGCAGTTATCCGTGCCCCGTACCGACCGCACGTATTGCACCACGCGGTAGCGGCCCGCCACGCCCCGTTCGCGTACCGCTAAGGCCATGGCGTCGGCGCGCGGCGATGAGGGCAGGTCGCGGGCACTATCAAGGGCCACGGGCATCGTGTCGGGGCCGGTGGCATCGCCCCTCGTACTGGATGCTGGCTTCGGCGCGATCGACGGTGCGGCTTGCGCTACCGCAGCTGCGGGGCGTTCTGCGGGGCGTTCTGCTGTGCGGCGCTGGAGTGCCACCCACAGCGCGCTCCAGCAGACGATCGCCAAGACCGCGAACACCCCCACAGCGCGCAGTTCGTAAGGTTGCCAGACAGGACCAGGCGAGCCACTCCCCGCGCTGCGCATCGCCTGCGGTGCGGGCCCGACGGCCGGGGCCGGCGCACGGCTTTGCCGCGGTGTGTGGCGTGGGGCTTGGTTCGTTGCATGGCCAGAGGGCCGATGCGATGGCGCCGTGAATCGCGCAGGGGCTGGCCCGTTGGCATGGTCGGCAGGGACGACGTCCGCAGCGTGCATCGCACGCGGAGAGTCCGCGGTCGATGTCAGCCCCAGCGCGACGCCCCAGACATCGACGGCCCAGCGTGCCACTTCCGGCTGCAGATAGCGCGCCGCAATGATGCGATGCACCTGGGCGGCGCGCACGGTGCTCCACGCCGCCGCGGGCTGCGTAGGAGTGCTCTGCGACGACAGCGCAGGGCGCACCATCTGGCCCAGGTCCAACAGGAGCTCTACCAAGGGGCGAAAATCGCTGCCGCAGTGGTCGAGCACCAGATTGCGCTCCGCCGTTGTCAGTTCTCGCTGGCCATGCTGCGTGAGTGGCCATACGGCCAGCACCGCGTCCTGCACTCGCACGAAGGCATCGCCGACCAAAGGCGACGGTGAGTGCGACGGGAGCGGGTCCGGGAACGACGACATGACCAATCAAGCGCTCTAGGTGAGCGGGGCCAACCGAAGCACGCGCGCCGGCAACTCGTCACCGATGCGCAGGCTCAGTCCGGAAACGACTTCGACCGATGTGTTGCGGCGGATCGCCGAGCCATCGGCGGTATACCACGGTGAATCGCTGGTGTTCACCAGCCACCATTTGCCGGCGTGCTGCGCCACGTATCCCCGCGGTGTCCGATCTGCGCGCTCATCGGGAAGGCACCCCACGCGGAGATGCCAGTCGTGCAAGGCCAGGTGGTGCCAGAGCACGAGCAGGTCCTGTTCGTCGACCATTCCTTGCGGCGTCTCACGCCAGAAGTGCGCCGCGAACACCGGGCCGCTGATCCGTTCGTTGCCGGCGAGCGATGTGAACGGGAGTCCGGCACCCAGCACAGTCCACTTCCCGTTGGCAAGCGGATGCAACCGCTGCAGCGTCTTGTACAGCGCCACCTCCCACTCCGCCGCATCGGCCCGCAGCCGAGGGGTATGCAGCCCATCGACAAACGTGCGGGTGAAGCATTGGGCAAGGGCGTGCCCCAGTCGGCGGTACGGAATCAGGATGGGAGTGTGCGGCGGGTTTCGCTTGTCGGTGGCATGCTCGATGAACAGCGCACGCGAACCCATCGAGAGACGCTCGTCTTCCTCAGCAGAGCGCGTGCTGTTGACCCGCTTACCCTGCAACGGATGGCGATTCAGCAGCAACTCATACAGCAGTACGGCAAGGGCGTGCTTATCTGTGGCGATGCTGGGTTGCGCGGTGCCCGCGAGCACTTCGGGCGCAATGTATCCGGGGGTCCCCAGCACGGCTGGCGGTGCAACGCCAGGCACCACCAGCGAGTCGATATCGATGATGCAGGCATCGCCGCTCTTCGGGTCTACCAGCACATTCTTGTTGGAGAGGTCGGCGTGCGCGAGTCCCGCCATGTGCAAGCGTCGCACGGCGCGCGCCAACCGGACGGCCACTTGCAGGCGGGTCAGCAGCGTCCCCGTCTCGGCCTGGGGCACAAACTTTGACGCCTTCCCGCCCGTGAACCATCGCACCTCTTTTTCCTGCTGCGATCCGAACCGATCCGTGAAATAAAAATTCGGTCGATAGGTCGGCGTCACGACGGCCAGCGGGGGCCACACGAGCTGCTGTCGCCGCGCAAACTCGATAGGGACCGCCTGCTCGCCGCTGGCCATGCCGACCGGCCAACAAAAGTAGGGCGCCCAGTAGGCGCCGTTGTTGGCGAGGGCCGGGTTGTAGTTGGTGAGTATGCGGGTGAGGCGATCCATCCGTTCGCGACGGTCGCTCAGCGCGCCGTAGTAGAACCCCACGGCGAACTGCCGATCCCGTGTGAGAAAGACGCGCTTTTCGGCGCCGGTCCCCACCGGTTCATCCTCGAGTTGCAGCGTGCGCCCATCGGTCAGGCGGCAAGTCACCGTTCCCATCGGCAACTAACCGTTGGAGACGGACGTGGCAAACCCTGAGGCAGTGGCCAGGCACAACGTGCGATCGTCGTTTTCCCCACGCTTCTCAAACGCCAGCCATTCCGTGAGGGCGTGCAGTGGATCGGCCGCTCGCAAGACGCTGCCCGTAAACACGGGGATGAGGGCGGTGGGCAACGGGGTTTCACCAGCGATCCCGTCGCGCAGCGTGGTGACCAACACGTGAGCATGTCGCGTGAACGGGTACCACGGATCTTCCACGCCATCGCTGGCCAGCAACACACCACTCACATGGTCGCCGGTCTGCACACGGAGCGACGATTGCAGCACATCGAGTGCGCCATCATCGGGAAGAAAGTGCGTGACTTCGCCGGAAAAATCCCCGGTGGCTGCCGTGAAGGGATGCGACAGCGCCCCGTCGGTGTGCACGACCGCCATGGCGCCGTCACCGACCTGCATCACAGCCAACATGCCGTCGTGCCAGGCCGCCACCAGCAGCGTGGTGCGCAAATCGCGGAGGGCGATGCCGACACGCGCGGCAAACTCCTGCAGGCGATCGTTGGCCATCTGCGCCGCATGGCGCATCGCGGGGCCCAGCGCGTCGCGTGCAGCATGGCCATGCTGCACCGCGTCGCGCAACGCGTGCGTCAACGTGACGGTAGCAATCGCCGCGCCCAAGCGGCTGTACGTGGCCGAGCCGGCCCCGTCGGCGACAGCTGCACACCACCCTCGCGAAAAGTGCACAAGATGGCCGGCATCTTCGCGGTGATCACCGCGGTGCGCATGCAGACGTCCCCGACGCGAGCCGAGCAGCAGCGACCAGCCCTCGGCGCGCGTGTGGGTTCCCGTGGCCTCGTGGACCGCCGCGGCACTGCCCGTCGCGAAGAGCCCCGGCGCGACGGCCTCGAGATGCTCGCGCCACTCGTCAGGGCACCACGGTGCCGTGGGGGCCAACGCGTTCCAGATGGGGCGGGGAGGCGGCTCCGCCCCTGCGGGGGGCGTGGTTGGAGCGGAGGCCGTGTCGGACGTGTCTGGTGTGCCGCTAACGCCTGTGGTCGCAGCGGCGGCAGTGGCGTCGGGTGACGTGATGGGGCCAGTGGGCACGCCGCGATTCACGACTTACGGAACGATCGTGATGCCGGGCGGCGGCGGCGGCAACGTGATGCTGCCTCCGTCGGCCATAGCACCGACTTTGGCACTCGTCTGCTTGACGCTGGCCGACACAAAACGGAAGAACGCCTTGAACGCATCCGGCGACATATCCTGCATCTGGATCACCGTCTCCGTGATCTGCTTGAGGACATCGGTATCGGCTTGATCGCCACACGCCACGGCAATGATGTTGGCCGGGCGGCGCTCACGCAGCTGCTGCGCGTACATCGGCCAATCCACGTCGGTTGGGGCGCCATCGGAGAGCACAAAGACCAGCGGGCGCCAATCCCCCTTCTGGTCGGCGGTCGTCCGAACGATTTCCCGGTCGAAACACTCCAGCAGCAGGCGCAGTCCGTCGCCAAAGTTGGTCGGCCCATTGGCCTGCAAGTCCGGCGGATTGAACATCGCCACTTCCGTGAGCGGCACGATCTGTTGGGCGGCATTCGAGAAGGTGAGCACCGACAGGTACGCACTCTCGATGGCCTGCGGGTCACCCAGCAGATCGCGATGCAGCTGGCGGATCCCCGACTTGACCGACTCAATAGGGGTGCCCTGCATCGAGCCGGACGCGTCGGCAAGGATGTACACGGGCAGACGTCGCGTAGACACGGGAGGACTCGGTGGGAGGGAAAGGAGACGGCCCGGACGCTTTTGCTGCGCGACAGACCAACGCAGGAGTAATGCGCGAACGGGGGCGGCGGTTTCGATCGCGGGCGAAGGTCGCCACCCAGTCGGCAAGCACACAGTGGAGCATGCCCCAACGCAAGACCCCGTAGCACCGAATGGCGCTACGGGGTCGGGCCGCGCGGCGGGCCAAGGGCCCTATGCGCGGTGCTCGTGCGTGGGCCCTAGTTCACGCCACCCACGGAGCTGGCGGTCGAGCTCTTGGCGCCGGTGCGCTGAGCCGGAGCCGCCGCCGGAGCGGTGGTCGGTGCAGGGGCGGCGACCATCGTGCTGTCCTTCTTGGTGCTGTCCGATGCAGCGGTCGTAAAGGCCGGGAACGGCGTGCCGTTCCATTCCGCACGCCCCCACATGGCCGGGAAGTCCTTGGCCATCTGGGCCCCGTACAGCGGCTTGTACGCGCCGTTGTGACAGGTCACGCATTGTGCCTTGGGTGCATCGCCCATGGAGCCGAGGCGAACGGCCGGATAGACCGGCTGCAGCGGTGCGAGGTAGTTCTGGTTCACGTCCCGCAGCATAAGGATGCCGTGGTACGCCGTGACACGCGCCGGTGGCGCTTCACGCCAGCTGGCGAACTGACGGGTGTTGTGGCAGTACGTGCAGTTCACGCCCAGGGAACGGGACTGTGAAATCATGAGCGCATACGTCCATTCCGCCTGCTTCGTCGAGCTGCGATTGGCGTTGCTCGGCGCCACCCCCTGCGTGATGACGCGAGCGCCGTCACGGTCGAGGTAGTGACGCAGGTAGTCCGTCTGGCTGGAGTAGAACCACAGCCCGTTGGGCAGCGGCTTACCCATGTGACAGGTATAGCAGGTCACCCCCGTGTTCTTCACGTGCTGCGAGTAGTTCCCGTTGATGTTCCGGGTCATCTGCAGCATGCGACGGGCCACGATCTTGGTGTACAGCGGCTTTCCGTTGGGTAGCGTGTCGTCCTGGAAGGCCGCCACGTTGTGGCAATACGCGCAGTTGCCGGTACCTGCCACCCACGTGCTCATCGCAATCATGGTGCGGTTGAACTCCGCAATGCTGATGTCGTTGAGCACCTGCACATTCTTCCAGGGAAGCGGCCCTGGCGGAGACTCGCCGGCGGGCGGCGGGCTCTGGGGGAGCTTCACCTGGGCAAACTTGGCCTTCAGGTCACCGCGATCGTAGTTCTGCTCCAATGCCGTACCGCGATAGCCCACCTGCACCGTATCGACCGACGCGTCGCCACAGGCTCCCAGTGTCAGTACTGACACTGGGACCATGGCGCGAAGGACATGACGAAGTCCGTATCTCACTGGGTACCCCCCGCCTTCGTCGAGTCGGTCTTGAGCGAATCAGCCATCAGCGAATCGACGACGATGGGTGCTGCTGCGGTGTCGGGCATGGTTGCGTTCTGTGGCACAACGTACGACGGGAAGGAATCCGGCGCCGTTCCCTGGTAGCGGCCACGGAGAAGCTCCTGCTGCTCCGGCGTGAGCTGGTTCTGCGCCGGATACGGCGCCACCAGACCATGCTTCACACCCCAGAGATACCAGTTATCCACCACCGTTCCGGTGAGCAGGATGCCAATGCCGCCGGTGAAGGTCGTGAGCACGGCAAACCACCACGCCCAGCGGTGAATCGATTCCATGGTGGCGTTGAAGCCCATGCACCACCGCCAGAAGAGCATGGAGCGCTCGGCGGCCGTTCCGCGGTCGGTGATCTGTTCGATTTCCCGCTCACCACCCATCCGAGCGACCGCCAGAATGGTGGCCCCGTGCATGGCGAACAACACGGCAGAACCGTAGAGGAACGCGATGGAGAGGGCGTGGAACGGATTGTAGTAGAGATTGCCGTACCGAATCGAGAACGCCGACGTCCAGTCGAGGTGCGGGAAGATGCCGAAGGGCACCATCTCGCTCCAGCTACCTACGAGCAGCGGCTGGAAGAAGAACGTGGAGTACAAGAAGATCGCGCTCGCGAAGGCCCACGGCAGCTGCGAGCCCATCTGCAGTGCACGGGCGCGTCGGTAGGTGCGGACCCACCAGAGCAGGATACTGACCGTGAGGAAGAAGCCGGCCATGAGGTACCAACCGCCCTGCTGGAGCGGTGGCACGCGCAGGCCGTACTGCGGTGGGGGCGGCTCAAGGGCAAGCCAGGGAAGCTGGCGGATAAACTCCACCGGATCCCAGCCCACAGAGGCCCACATGTTCAGGCCGATGATCTCGAAGGCGATGAAGCCACAGAGCAACGACAGGACACCGGCCGTGCCCAGATACACCGGGCCGATCTGGGCGTCACCGAACTTGCCGGCGAGATACGAGAAGGTGCCACTGCCGGCGCGCCCGCCGGGCGAATCATCCAGCGGAAGGCCGGGCTCGGGGACCGTCCGGACCTGCACGCGCGTGAAGAGGTTCTGGTATTCTAGCATGTGTGCGGGTGACCTCAGGACCAGATCGGAAGGTTGAGCCACCAATTCCACCATTCAGGCCAACCCTTCGTCCACAGGGGACCTGAAATCACGATGCAGATGGCACTCCACACCGCCGCACCAACCGCCAGAAACAGCCCGAGGCGGTGAATGCCGATGGCACCGATCGAGTAGCCGAGCAGGTCACGGAAGAACACGTTTTCCTGCTCACTTGTGCCGATGGGCGTTCCTTTCGGGGGGTTCGTCACCGAGAGGATCAGGGAGCCGTGCATCGCGAGGGCGAGACAGTTCGTGAAGAAGAACGTCACGCCAATCATGTGCGCCGGATTGTAGTGGAAGTGGAGGTACTGGTACCCCACATTCGACACCCAATCGAGGTGCGAGAAGATGCCGTACGGGAACCCATGTCCCCAGGCGCCGAGGAGAAGGGGACGGATGACCACCAGGGTCACGTAGGCCAGCACCGCGCCGCCGTATGCCCACGGGATGTGCATCCCCATACCCAGCTTGCGACTGATCTCAGCTTGGCGAAGCGCCCATGAGCCAAACGCGCCAATTGCGCACAGCGTGATGATCTGCCACAGACCGCCTTCGCGGATCGGTGCCAGCATCAGTCCGTACTTGAGATCTGGTGGCGCGATACTGATCTGCCAGAGATTCCAGGTGGGACCCATCGCCGCACCCCACACGCATAGCAGCGTGCCGAGCGCCACGAAGAAAATCGTGGTCACCCCAAAAAATCCGACGTAAAACGGACCGAACCAGAAATCGAAAAGATCTCCGCCGATTAGTGTGCCGCCGCGCACACGGTACTTCCGTTCGAAACTCAACATCGCCATGGGCGATCTCTCCGAACACTCAGAGTGGGACGAGCGAACAACGTGAGTGCTGCTGGCGCCGGCCGGGGATGACGTCGCACTGACACGTGCGAGTCGTCATCCCGGCAACGACGCACGAATTACCGGCCCGGTGGAAGCGGGGACATCTCCGCCGCCGCAGCCGGGGCTGCCACCCCAACGGGTGCCTGTCCAGCCGAGAGCGTCCCGTTTTCAATCCACGAGTAGCGCTGTGAGCTGAGCAAGATGAAGTGAATGACGAACGCGAGAACGCCAACGAAGCCGGCCACGGCAATCATGACGCGTCGCGGGTCATACATCAGCCAAATGCGATGCATGGTCGCTCCTTAACGGGTGGCGGCAGGCGGAGCCGCGTACTTGGCCTTGAGCGACGCCGGCCAATTCAACTGGCTAAACGCGAACAGATGCATGACCAGAACAGCTCCGGCAATGAACGATCCGATGCCGCCCATGATGAGATGCGGGTCCATGCCGATCCAGATACGATACATAGATGTGCTCCAAAAGCTCAGGAAGAAGTGATTGGCTCTGCGAGCATCAGAACCAGGGACGCCAGCTCCACGCGAGCAAATGCGCCATCACAGCGCCGAGGACCCACGTACCGGTGCCTGCCACCCAGTACTTATTGAAGCGGATCGCCTCTTCCTCGGTCATGCCCTTGTTGTCCATCATCGCCATCGTTACCTCCGGCTCTTCAACGTTGCCGTGCCCGTCCCGCACGGCGGGGGAGGCCGTCCCTGTCGCGGACGGCACACTCTCTAAACTTCGAAGTGTAAACTGGACCTTACGGTTCAATGCGTCAAGAAAAATTTACGCTTTTACGCAGGATTTTTATGGACACCTCGCCAGACCACGTGCCAAAGACCCCTCCGAACGACTGGCCGGACGTCAGTTGGTCCGAATCGCATTTTGTCACCGGAATATTTTGGCATATCCAGCGCCTCGGAATGCCACGTGGCGAGGCGCCCACCCTGCTGCTCGTGCACGGCACCGGCGGAAGCACCCACTCGTGGGCAGGCGTCACCCCGGTGCTCGCCGCCCGCTTCCATATCCTTAATGTTGACCTGCCAGGGCATGGCTTCACCGCCGTTCCGGCCGACGTGGAACGGGTACGCAATCCGTTTACCCTGCCAGGCATGGCGCGGGAACTGGCGGCCCTGCTCACCCATCTCGATGAACATCCGGACCTGGTGGTGGGCCACTCCGCCGGCGTCCCCGTGCTGCTGCGCATGGCGCTCGACGGCACGCTGGTGCCGCAACGCATCATTGGCTGCTGCCCAGCGCTTGTGCCGCCGCCAGACTGGTACGTGGCCCTGCTCGCCCCGCTCGTCGGCCTCCTCGTGGAATCGCAGGCCGTGGCCGGCTCCGCGGCGCGTCTGGCTGCCACCACTCCCATTCTGAAACGCATGCTCGAGAGCACCGGCTCTCCGCTCACCCCCGCGCAGTTGTCCCGATACATGCACCTGTGCAGCCGCCCAGCGCATGTGCATGCCGCCATCACCATGATGTCCCGCTGGGACCTGCCGTCGCTCTTCCGCGACATTGGCGTCCTGCGCGTTCCCGTGCAGCTGATCGCTGCCCGGAATGACCGCTGGATTCCTCTCACCTCACTGCGGCGCGCGCTGGAACGCATTCCGGGAGTGGAGTTGGTGGTCGAAGAGGGAGGGCACCTGTTGCCGGAAGAGCGGCCCGAGGTGGTGATACGCCTGCTGCAGGACCGCAGGCTCTAATCGACGCCCGAAATTATCCCCCGGGCCTCAAAGCGGAATAGCGCGAACTCCTTATAAAGAAGTTCGCGCTATTCCACTTTCTGACAGGCACTCCGGGACCTCAGCTCAGCTGGTTGCCCCTTGCAATGACCGCCGGCTGGCCAGCACGTGGTCCCGCGTCACCGTACTGTCGCCCAGATCGCGCGCATCCCGTTCTGCCGCGTCCCGCAGCCGCTTGGCGGCGGAAATACGAATCAGAATGGGGAAGCCTTCGCATAGCTCGTCGTACACGGCCTTGGCATCGTCATCCCACGGCAACTCCTGATGCAAGCGCGCCGGCGTGGCGTCGATCTTGTCCATCTCCGTGCCCAGCGGGAGGATATGGAACAGGGCATCGAACAGCTGGTTGCACACTTCCTGCACGATGTACGTTGCGCCCGAGTACCCCATGTAGGGCGTACCGGTATGCCGACGGATGATGGCCCCCGGGAACGACGCCGGAATGTACATGGAGCGTGACCCGGCTTCGGCCAGATACATACGCTCGTTGTAGCTGCCAAACATGATCAGCGGCGGCTTGGTCTTGATCGCGTCGCGCACGGCCTGGTTATCCGGCTTCACCCCTGGTCGACGCGCAAAGCTGAAGGTGCAGGGGAGCCCCATCTCCGTCTCGAGGAAATGGCGTACCCCTCGGGCATACGTTTCGTTGGCCACAATCGCGAAGCTGGCCGTGCCGAAAAAGTCCTGCGTGACCGACCGCCACAGATCCCAGAGCGGCTTGATCGTGGTGTGCTTTTCCTTCTCGATGAAGGGCTCGGGATCGAGCCCCAGCAGTTCGCCAAGGCTGCGCAGGAACTTCGTCGTGCTGTGGAGGCCGATGGGCGCCTGCAGGAAGGGCACCTCGAGATCCTCGCACAGCAGGCGCCCGAACTCGCGGTACATGCAGATGTTCACATCGGCATCGACGAGGCGCGGGATGTCCTGCATGTGGCTGCCGAGCGGGAACACCATGTTGATCTCGGCGCCGATGCCTTCCACCAAGCGACGGATCTCGTGCAGATCACTCGCCGTGTTGAAGTAGCCGTAGATGGGGCCGATGATGTTCACGCGCGGCTTATCGCCGGGCTGCCGCTCCCGCTTCTTGGGGCGCACGCCCTTCTTGAGGCCGTATTCTGTCCACAGCCAGTACATGGCGCGGTTGGCCGCCTGCCACTGGTCTTCGTCGATCGTACGCGGCAGGAAGCGCTGGATGTTGGTGCCTTCGGGCGTCACACCGCCGCCAATCATCTCGGCGATCGAGCCCGTCACCACCACGCTCGGCAGTTCGGGGTCGAGTGTGCTGTGCGCCCGCTTCATGGCGCCTTCGGTGCCGTGCTGGCCCAACTCTTCTTCGCCGAGGCCTGTGACCACGATGGGCAACTCGTGCGGGGGCAGGGCATCGGTGTAGTGCAGCACCGAGGTCACCGGCAGGTTCTCGCACCCCACCGGGCCGTCGATCACCACCTGCATGCCCTTGATCGCGGTGAACACGTACACCGCGCCCCAGTAGCCGCCGGCGCGATCGAGATCGAGGATGAGCGTCATCTCAGACCATCTCCTCGGCCTTGCGGGCGCGCGTGAGCTTCGCGATGTGCCGCTTGTAGTGCTCGCGGAACTCCGGCTTGTCCTGCGGCACGTCTTCCCACACCCCGGCCTTGAAGCCGCTGCCCACGTCACCGAAGAACGCCTTCATTTCATCGAAGCGCGCCTTGTTGCCGATGGCGGCGTTCACCACCTGCGCCAGCGATCCGGCCCCGGCGGGGCCCATGAGCGGACGCGCGGAGATGAGGTTCGTGAAGTAGAGCGCCGGAATGGTGAGCTCCTTGGCCTTCTGCACGACCGGGGTCGTGCCGATGGCGAGGTCGGGCTTGAACTCTTCCATGGCCGCACAGTCCTGTTCGAGCGACGCGCGATACTGGATGTGCACGCCCTTCGCTTCGAGCCATTCGCGATCGGCGTCGCTGTACGGCGTGCGCGGGCACGCGGTGCCCACATAGCGCACGTCGGCGCCGCTCTCCACGAGCAGACGCGCCACGAGCAGTTCCGAGCCCTCATAGCCTGACATCGTGATGCGCCCCTTGATGGGCATCGCCGACAGCGCGCCCTTGATGGCGGGGAGCATGCGATTCTTCACGCCGTCGATCTGCTCGCGCGACACGTTGGCCGCCTGGCCGATGTTCTCGAGCCACGCCTCGGTACCTTCGTAGCCCACCGGCGCCGAGCCGATGATGGGGCGCCCCGCCGCTTCGAACTCGCGGTAGGTGGCCACGTAGAAGGGGTGAATGGCGGCGGCCACCACGCAGTCGAGCGCAGCGTACAGCTCACGCCACTCGCGCGTGGGCACCACGGGCCCGGCGGCGAGTCCGAGTCCGTCGAGCATCATGCCGATGCCCACGGGATCGGCGGGGAACATCTCGCCGATGAGCGAGACGGTGGGCTTCTGCGAACGGCCGGCCCGCGGCGCCTGGACGGGGCCCTGTTCGGCCTCGAGACGCGCGTACTTGAGCATGGCGCCCGCCAGCACGTCCTTCGCTTCGGCATGCGTGGGCACGCCGAAGCCCGGCACGTCAATGCCGATGATGCGCACGCCGTTGATCTCCTTGGGGAGAATCTGCAACGGGACGCCCGACGCGGTGGGCACGCAGAGATTGGTGATCACGATGGCGTCGTACAGCGCCGGGTCGGCCATCTGATACACGGCGTCGCGAATGTCCTCGAACAGCTTGCCGGTGACGAGCGTCTCGGAGTTGAAGGGCACGTAGCCCACCGTGCGCCGCGCGCCGTAGAAGTGGCTCGTGAACGTGAGCCCGTACACGCAGCAGGCCGAGCCGCTGAGGATCGTAGCCGTGCGGCGCATGCGCAGCCCCACGCGCAGCGAACCGAAGGCGGGGCACATGCTCTGCGGCTGATCGTGCGGCCCCTTCGGATAGTCGGCCGCGTAGCGATCGAGCACCTCACTCTTGCCCGCGGCGCGCGCGGCTTCGAGCATCTGCTCCTTGCCGGAGTGGCACCCGAGCCCATCGGCCTGCGTGGCGGCCATGTTCACGGCGGTGCCGTCGACCACGGGCAGTGCCTTCCCTGACGCTCCTGACGGGGCAGGCGCCCCTGGGGCGCAGCCCATGCCGCCCGGCGCGTCGGCGTCGTTCAGCATGGGAACTTCAGAGACGTCGTCGTAGACGACTTCCTTTTCGTGTGCCATCGCGCAGACCTCAGACGGTGTCGTAGACGACTTCGAGCGACGGCTTCACGACGTCTTCCTTGCCCACCATGTCGAACATCGTGGCCGGTTCCATCACGAAGTCACGGCCCGTGCTTTCCGCGCTGAAGAGACCGAGCAGCTGGTCCTGCGTCTGCGGCTTGGGCCGCACCGGCGGCGCGTCGGCCACGTTCTGCGCGAGCAGCGCGAACAGCGGGCCCCACTCACCGTCGGGCTTGCCGATGATTTCGTAGCTCGCGCTCTTGCGGCGGATGTCCTCATGCGCGGGAATCGCGGCGAGCACGGGGATGCCGGCGTTGTTTGCGAACGCCTGCGCTTCGCCGGTGCCGTCGTCCTTGTTGATCACCATGCCGGCCACGCCCACGTTGCCGCCGAGCTTGCGGAAGTACTCCACCGCGCTGCACACGTTGTTGGCCACGTAGAGCGACTGCAGGTCGTTCGAGCCGACCACGATGACCTTCTGGCACATGTCGCGCGCGATCGGCAGACCAAAGCCGCCGCACACCACGTCGCCGAGGAAGTCGAGCAGCACGTAGTCGAAGCCCCAGTCGTGGAAGCCGAGCTTCTCGAGGGTTTCGAAGCCGTGGATGATGCCGCGACCGCCGCAGCCGCGCCCGACTTCGGGGCCGCCCAGCTCCATCGCGTACACCCCATCACGCTTGAAGCACACGTCACTGATGGTGACCGCTTGGCCCGCGAGCTTCAGGCGGCTCGAGGTTTCGATGATGGTGGGGCACGCCTTGCCGCCGAACAGCAGCGAGGTGGTGTCCGACTTGGGGTCGCAGCCGATGAGCAGCACCTTCTTGCCCTGCTGCGCCATCATGTACGAGAGATTGGCGAGCGTGAAGCTCTTGCCGATGCCACCCTTGCCATAGATCGCGATGATCTGCGTTTCCTTGGTCACGGGGCCCGTGTGCACGCTCTCGGGCTCGGCCGAGGCTTCGTCACGCACGTTGCTGTGCAGCTGATGCAGACCGTTCTCGCTCATACCGCAGATCTCCAGTCGAGGATCATCTTCACGCAGTGAGGATCACCGAACGCCGTGGCGTAGGCGTCGGCGGCACGCGCCGCAGGTTCGCGGTGCGTGATGAGGCCATCCAGATCGAGCCGGCCGCTGTTGGCGAACTCGGTGATGGCCGTGAGGTCCTGCTCCTTCCATTGAGCCGCAATGCGGATACGCGCCTCGCGCAGGAACGCGGGCGGGAAGGTGAACGACACGGGCTCGCTGTAGAAGCCACCGAGCACGATCTCGCCGCCCGGCATGAGCTTGTTCACGAGCGAATCCATGATGCCGTCGGCGCCCGACACGTCGCAGATGACCTTGTAGCCGCGGGCGGTGTCGTCGTTGGGGTGAATCACGGTGTAGCCGCGCGCGCCGTCCATGCGAATGGGGTTCGTTTCCCACACGACGGGCGCGGGCGCACCGTACAGCACACAGAGGCGCGCGATGAGCCGGCCGAGGGCCCCGTGGCCGACGATGAGCCCCGGCAGCTTGTCGAGGTTGTTCGCCGGGTCGGGCTCGAGGCAGTGATGCGCCGTGGCCGCGAGGGCGAAGAGCGCACCCTTTTCGCCCACATGCTCGGCGAGCGGTATGGTCTTGGCACCGGGGACCACCACCCGAGACGCCTGCCCGCCGAAGAGGCCGCGGGCTTCGTTGAACCCCTTGGACCCCGGCACGTACACGAGCTGCCCAGGCTCACGCCCTGACTCGGCGCCCGCCTCGAGAATGAGGCCCACGCCCTCGTAACCCGGCACGAGCGGATAGGCGAGACCGGGGAAGGGAGGCATACGCCCGGTGAACAGCAGCTTCTCCGTGCCGGTGCTGATGCCGGAGTACTGCATGGCCACCACGACATCGGCTGGGACGGGTTCGACCAGCGTCAGTTCGCGGACGGACAGCTTGGTCGGTTCTTCGAAAACGACGGCGAGGGTATTCACGGGGTGTACAGTGAAGTTGACAGTGGGTGCTGTCAATATCCAGAGAGGAGTGTTCGGGTATTCAGTCCTATTTCACTAGGACGGTTCGGACCAAGCTCCCCAAGAAGGGGGCGGGCGGAAGCGGTCAGGAAAAAGGGGGCAGGGCGGTCCTATCGCCTTCCCCCTGGTCCCATCGCCCCGCGCCGCTGTTCAGCGGATCAATCCCGTCGCGTCAGACTTCCGCCACGATGAGTCCCGTCTGAATCGGGAATCGCGTGGGGAGTTCACGACTCTTCCGGAACCCGGCCGTTTGGAGCATCTGGTGGAGCTCCGACGCGCGACGGGCGCGCCCCTTGCCCATGGCCAGCAGGTAGAACGAGAAGTAGGCGTCGCCCACCGTCTCGGCGCCCTTGGCTCCGGCCAGCGCTTCGGCGATGAGCAGCACGCCGCCCTTGGGCAGCGCCGCGCGCACGCGCTGCAGCAGCCGCAGGACGGAGAGATCGTCGTGGTCCAGCAGGACGCGCACCAGCGAACACACATCGGCGCCCGTGGGCAGCGAGTCTGCATGGAAGTTGCCACCGACGCACTGCACGCGATCGCCGAGTCCGGCCTGTTCGAGCCGCGTACGGGCGCGTGAGGCCACGGCCGGCAGATCGAACAGCTGCAGCTGGAGGTGGTGGTGCCGTGCGCCCACGAGCGACAGGAACATCCCCTCGCCGCCGCCCACGTCGAGCAGGCAGTCGTGCTTGGAGAGGTCGTAGGCGTCGAGTACATCATGCGCGACCGGCGGCAGGGTGGCCGCCATGATCTCCGAGTAGGCTGCCACCCGCGTGTCGTCGATGGCCTGCGGGCGCGGCGCGTCGGCATACGACCAGTACCGCGAGAGCTCCGTACGGAAGTCGGAGCCTTGGCGGAGGAGCGACACCGGATCGGCGAGGTCGTGGTAGGCCATCTTGTGGTGCCGGATGAGCGCCGTGACGCCCACGTTGCGCACCAGCGGAGCGCCCAACGGCCCCAGTCCATAGCGGCCGTGCCGACGCTTCATGAGCAGTCGCAGCGATACCGCTGCATTGAGCAGGCGCTCCGCGTTCGCGATGGCCATGTCGCCGTGCTCGGCGATCTCCTCCACGGTGCGGGCGCCCTCGGCCAGATAATCGAACAGGTCCAGCTCCACGCAGGCATACAGCGTCTGCGTGTAGACGAACCCCGACACCAGGTCGAATACCTTGCGCGACCGATAGCGGGTGATCGGTGCGGTGAGCGGGAACCGGGCGCTCCAGCGCTGGAACTCGTCGGTCGCAACGAGTTTGTACCAGCGATCACGGATGCGCTCGTACCACGTGGGGTCGGGCACCGGGGTGGTCGCCGGCGCCACCGGCGAAACCGGCGTGACATCGGCTGCCGCTCGCGGGCGGTCGGAGGCCGGGACGGTGGGCGCGGAGAGCGCCTGCTCGGGGGGATTCACGGGGACAAACTTCGCGCGGGGAAACGGCGGTGTCAAGAAAAGTGTACACTACCCGACGTTGGCACTGTCAGGATATTGCGACATAGAATGTCCGGTCCTAACGTGTTAGAAACATGGACTTTGCCGGTGACCCTGCGCCATCCCGGCTCGCCGGCCGATTTTTTCAGGATTCTGATGCGACCAGTTTTCCCGTTCAGCGCCATCGTCGGTCAGGACGAGATGAAGCTCGCCCTGCTCCTCGTAGCAATCGACCCCTCCATCGGTGGGGTCATGGTGTTCGGCGACCGCGGCACCGGCAAGAGTACGGCGGTCCGTGCTCTCGCCGGGCTGCTGCCACAGATGAAAGTCGTTCAGGGGTGCAAGTACGGCTGCGATCCGCACTCCACGACCCAGCGCTGTGACGAGTGCTTCAAGCGCCTCGCCGACGGACAGCATCCGCGTTCGCTGCTCGCGCCGGTGCCGGTGGTCGATTTGCCGCTCGGCGCCACGGAAGACCGCGTGGTGGGGGCGCTCGACCTCGAGCGGGCCCTGACCACCGGCGAGAAGGCGTTCGAGCCGGGGCTGCTGGCGCGGGCGCACCGTGGCTTCCTGTACGTCGACGAGGTCAATCTCCTCGAAGACCACCTCGTTGATCTGCTGCTCGACGCGGCCGCCACCGGCGAGAATGTCGTGGAGCGTGAAGGGGTGAGCGTGCGGCACCCGTCGCGCTTCGTGCTCGTGGGCAGTGGCAATCCCGAAGAGGGCGAACTGCGACCACAGCTGCTCGATCGTTTCGGTCTTGCCGTAGACGTGCGTACACCGACGGTGATTGCCACGCGCATCGATGTCATCAAGCGGCGCGACGCCTTCGATCGCGACCCGATGGCGTTCCTCGCGCATTGGCAGAAGGCCGATGCCAAGGTGCGTCGCTCCATCGAGAAGGGGCGCGCCCGTCTGGATGACCTTGCGGTACCGGACGAAATCCTCGAGCGCGCGGCCGCCCTGTGTGCGGCGCTCGGGACCGATGGGTTGCGCGGTGAACTCACGCTGCTCCGCACCACGCGCGCGCTGGCGGCCTTCGAGGGCGCCGACGCGGTGACGCTGGAGCATTTGCGTCGCATCGCGCCGATGGCGTTGCGTCATCGGTTGCGCCGCAACGTGCTCGACGATGCGGGCTCCACCACGCGCGTCGAGCGTGCGGTGTCGGAGTTGTGGGACGCCCCCGCGACTGATGTCAGCGCCACGTCCTGATCTCCCGGGCGGGTTGGGCGCGCTGGCCGCTCTGCTGCTCGCCGTAGACGCACGCGGGCTGGGGGGGGCGGTGCTCGATCATCCCGTGCACGAGCAGGCTCGCCTTTTCGCCTCGCTCGTGCGGTCCTGGCTGCCAGCCGGCGCGCCATTGCGCCGCGTGCCGTCGAGTGTCACGGCCGACCGCCTGTACGGGGGCGTCGATCTCGCATCGACGCTCGCGACCGGCAAGATCGTGGCCGAGCGTGGGGTGCTGGCCGGTGCCGATGGCGGGGTGTTGGTGATTCCCATGGCCGAACGGCTCAACACGTCGGCCCGCACGGCCGTGTGCGAAGTGCTCGATCATGGCGAAATCACCGTGCAGCGCGAGGGGATCGCCGACCGTCACGACGCGCGCGTGTGCGCGTTGCTGCTCGACGAGTCGGTGGACGACGAACTGGTGCACCCGGCGCTCAAGGACCGACTCGCCTTCAGCGTACGCTTCGATGGGCGTACGGGCGAGGAGCTCGAGTGGATGGCCGACGAAACCGAGGCGCATCACTTCGAGACGCTCGTGCGTGAGGCCCGCGTGCGGCTGTCGCAGGTGAGCGTAGACGACGAGTGGGCTGCGGCGCTCTGCCAGACGGCCGACGCCTTCGGCGTAGACTCGGTGCGGGCGACGCTGTTCGCGCTGCGCTGCGCGCGCGCGCTGGCCGCCCTCGACGGTCGTCTGATGGTGACGGAGAAGGACGCGGAGAAGGCAGCCGCGCTGGTGTTGGCGCCGCGCGCCACGCGCTTGCCGCCTCCGCCGCCGCCCGAGGAGGAGGAAGAGCAGGGGGACGAGCAGCAGCCGAACGAGGAGCCGGAGCAGAACGAACCGGAACCGCCCCCTCCGCCGCCGCAGATGGAGCAGCCCCCCGAGCCCCCCGAACCGCCCGAGCAGAAGGACAGCGACGACGACAGCACGCAGCCCACTCCTGATAGTGGTGAGCTGTTGCGCGATGCCGTGCAGGCGGCGCTCCCGCCCAACCTGCTCGCGCAGCTCGTGCAGAATAGCAGCGCGGGATCGATGCAGGGCCGTGTGGGTGAGGAAACGCCCAACATGCTGCGTGGGCGTCCACGTGGCGCGCGCAGCGGCCTGCCGCGCGGCGGGGCACGGTTGCATCTGCTCGAAACGCTGCGTGCGGCCGCGCCATGGCAACGCGTTCGCTCGCGGATGGCGCCGCCAGCCGGTGCCGGCGCACCAGCGCCGCGCGTGGCCGTGCGCCGAGAAGATTTCCGCATTCGTCGCTTCATCGAAAAGACGGGAACCACCGTGCTCTTCGTGGTGGACGCGTCCGGGTCGTCGGCGCTGTATCGCCTCGCCGAAGCGAAGGGGGCCGTGGAGCTGCTGCTCGCGGAAACGTACGCCCGGCGCGATCGGGTGAGTCTCATTGCATTTCGCGGACAGGGCACCGAGGTGTTGCTGCCGCCCACGCGCGCGCTCGCTCGAGCCAAGAAGGTGCTGTCGGCGCTTCCCGGTGGCGGCGGCACCCCCATGGCGCACGCGATCGATGCGGCGATGGAGCAGGCGATCGCCACGCGTCGCGGCGGCAGCTCGCCGCTGGTGGTGATGATGACCGATGGGCGCGCGAACATCGCCCGCGATGGCACGCCGGGGCGGAAGCAGGCGGAGCAGGATGCGTTGGCGGCGGGTGCCCGCTTTGCGTCGCAGCACATTCCGGCGATGTTCGTGGATACGTCGCCACGTGGTGAGGTGGTCGCGCGCCGGCTCGCGGAAGCGATGAAGGCGCGCTATATCCTGCTGCCGTCGGCCGATGCCAAGGCGTTGGGAGGGTTGGTGAAGACCGCGATTCAGATGGCGGAGGGTGGTGGATGAGTGGGGCTGGTGTGGAAACCGTGCGTGTGCCGGGAGTGGTACCCTCCCGCGTCGTCCCCCCGCTCACGGGGTGGCGACAGCGTCTGCATATACTGGTGCGGGCGCGGCATCCAGACATGGTGCAGACCACCGACATCGCCACGCGCGAAACCACGATGCGCGTGGCCGTGCGGTCGTTCCTGGTGGTCGTGGCGTTCTGGTGGAGCACGACCGGGATCGTCTTTGCGCTCGAGCGGAATCCCACCACACGGCTGCTCGGTCTCATCGTCGCGAGCGCGCTGGCCGTGTGGGGGGCGGCGCTCGTGTACCTCGAGCGCGATCGGGATACCCCCTCGGCCGCCCGACGGAGTTTCCTTGGCGGGGCGTTCCTCTGGACGTGGGCGCAGGTGACGTTCTACGGCGCGTGGATCATCGGTCCCGAGTCGTTACGGCTACATATCCCCGCCCAGCCGCCGTCGTGGGGCTTCGCGGTGCAGGCGGTCCTCTCGATGTTCTGGTACCAGCTGGTGATGCTCGCGGTGCTGGCCACGACGGCCTTCATCACGCACAAGCGCGCCAATCGCGTCGGGTGGTGGGCCGCAGCGCTCTTCTGGTGCGTGCACCAGATCGCGAGCATCAACATCTTCCTCGGTGTGGAGAACAGCGGTCGCGGTTTCTTCCCTGAGCCGCTCGTGTTTCTCGAGAGCTATTTCGGGCCGGCGGTGAACAGCTGGTTTCTGCCGTTCACCATTGCGTGCGCGATCGCGTATGCGTTGTACACGGCGTTGTTCGCCATTCGCGGACGGACGCCGGGGTACCGGCAGGCGATGATGCTGCTCACGGTGATCGGGGTGCTGTCGGTGCTGGAGTTGGCGGTGCTCGGGGCGCCGATTCAGTTGCCGCTGTGGGAGGCGTTTCTGGCGGTGAGAGGGTACTGATCGTTTGGTGTGGTGCGTGGGGTGTGGTGTGGTGCGTGCGGGCGCGGCCTCGCCCACCTGCCGTCTGCCGTCTGCAGGTCGTCTCTCGTCCGACCGCTCCCCTCTCAGCTATCAGAACACCGACAGGATGCTCTCGTCGTCGCCGTCATCGAACGGGATGAGTGCTTCGCCTGAATCCCGCGGCGCGGGCTTGGCGATCGGGACTGGTGCCGCCTTGATCGGTGGACGGCTCGCGAGACGCTTTGGGGCCGGCACGGGCGACGGTAGCGGCGCCTTACGGGGCACCGCTGCTGGTGCCTTGGTGATCGCCCGCGGCGTGTGGGCCACGCGTGTCGTGTGGGGCGTGCGCGCCGGGCGCCCGTTGGTGATGACGAAGCTGTTCACCAGATCCTGCAGCGTCTGCGCTTGACTGCTGAGTTCCACCGCAGCGCTGGCGGCTTCCTCGGCATTGCTGGCCACCGTCTGCGTCGTCGCGTTCATCTGGCTCGCCGCGCTCGTGAGCTGCTGGACGCCGTCCGACTGCGACGCGCTCGTGTTGGCAATCTCACCGATCACTTCGCCGAGGTTCTGTACCTGGGTGTTGATCTCGAGCAGCTTGCCGTTGACCACGTGCGTGAACGTGTTGCCCGACTGTGCGTGGCGCACGCTCTCGTCGATGAGCGACGCGGTGTTCTTCGCCGCTTCAGCGCTGCGAATGGCAAGGCTGCGCACCTCTTCGGCCACGACGGCGAAGCCCTTGCCCGCGTCGCCGGCGCGCGCTGCTTCCACGGCTGCATTCAGGGCCAGCAGATTCGTCTGGAACGCGATCTCGTCGATCGTCTTGACGATCTTCGCCGTTTCGGCACTCGACTTGGTGATCTGGTCCATGGCCTGCGACAGCTGCGTCATCTCCTGCACGCCCAGCGTCGCAATGTCACGGGCGGAGCCCGCCAGTGCACGCGCCTGCGCGGCGTTCTGCGCGTTGAGCTTGGCCATGGACGCCAGCTCGGTGAGGCTGCTGGTCGTTTCTTCCAGGCTTGCGGCCTGATCGGCTGCGCCGTGCGCAAGCCCATCGCTGCCGGCGCTGATTTCCCCACCGGCGCCCGCCACTTGCTCGGCAGCGGCAGCCACTTCGGCGAGCGCCTGGTCCAGATTCGTCACCGCGGCGTTCAGGGCGTCCTGCATGCCGACGAACTCCCCGCGATAGGCACCGGCCATCCGGGCCGTCAGATTGCGGTCGGCGAGCTTCTGCAGGACCGACGAGGCGTCGCGAATGGGTACGCTCACGCTGTCCATGAGATGATTGATGCCCGACGCCAGTTCGCTGTAGCTGCCCTGATACCGGCTGGTATCAGCGCGCTGCGACAGGTCACCGTCGGCCGCAGCGGCGTTGAGCCGGCCGGCGTCGGTGACGATGGCGAGCACGTTGCGCTGCGCCGCATTCAACGACGCGATCGACGCCTGGCAGGTGGCGATGATGCCGTTGACCGTGCGCGCCAGTTCACCGAATTCATCGTCCGACGTGACGTTGATGGGTGACGTGGTGGCTTCGAGCTTGCCCGTGAGATCCCCGCGAGCCATGCCGGCGGCAATGCGTTCGATACCGGCAATGCAGTTGCGACTCAGCTTGCTCGCGCGGTCGATGATCGCCCCCATGGGGACAAGGATGGCGCGCTTGAGCGACACGAACGCGAAGCCGGCCGCCGCGAGCACGGCCACGGTCGCCACGACCACCAGCGCACGGGCACTCCCAGCGGTCTCACCGAGTGAAACCAGAATCGCCAGATTGAACGCCACCGCAATCGCGGCGACGGAAAAGACACTGACGGCGATACGACGCGAGACCGACGACGTCGAACTCATGATGACGCACCATCCAAAAAGAAAGGAACCTGCCGCCGGGGTATATCGGCTATAGAAGGGTTTCGGGTGCTTCTTCCCAGAACTGAATGCCCCGGACGCTTTTGGCGTCGTTCGGCTCACGCGGCCGATCGAGATCCCTTCTTCGGTGCGACCACAGAACGGCGTGTCTGCGTGTCTTCGGTGGTGAATGCCGACACCGTCCCCGCGAGATGCTCGGCCCGCTCCCGAAGCTCGACACTGGCCGAGCTGCTCTCTTCGGCGTTGGCGGCGACCGACTGCGTCACCACGTTGATCTGCTCGATGGCAATCGCGATCTGCGAGACTCCCTGGTCCTGCTGCACGCTCGCGGCTGCCACTTCCCCGATGACACTGCTCACCCGATCGGCCTGCTGGGCGATCGTGGCCAGCTTGTCGAGGACCTGCGCGTTGAGTGTCACGCCCGCGGCGGCAGCCGATACCGACGTCTCGATCAACTGCGCGGTGTTCCGCGCGGCGTCGGCGCTGCGCAGCGCCAGGCTTCGCACTTCCTCGGCCACCACGGCGAAGCCGCGACCGGCATCGCCGGCACGGGCTGCTTCCACGGCGGCATTCAGCGCGAGCAGATTGGTCTGGAACGCAATCTCGTCGATCGTCTTGATGATTTTGGCCGTGGAGTCCGCCCCTTCCTTGATCCGTCCGATGGCCTCGGTGAGCTGATGCATGCCCTTTACGCCGTCGGCCGCGTTGGTGCGCGACTGCTCCGCGATGGCGCGGGCTTCCGCGGCGTGCGCGGCACTGGTCTGCGTCATGCTCGTGAGTTCCTGCAGGCTGGCCGCCACCTCTTCGAGTGATGCGGCCTGGCTCGACGCCCCGTCGGCCAGCACGCCACTACTTTCGCGGAGCGCCGCGGCCGTATCGAGAATTTCGCCCGACGACTGCGTGACCTCGCGCATCGTGGAGGCGAGCTCCACGACCGCGGCGTTGAAGTTCGCCTGCACCTCGGCGTTACGCTCGGTGTAGCTCCCCGTGACGCGAACGGACAGGTCGCCCTTGGCGAGTCGCTCGAGTGCCGAGCTGATCTCGTCGAGGAAACGCATGGCCTCACCCTTGAGGAGCTGTTCCACCCGCTCCTGACGGGCGTTGGTCAACGCG
>Ga0164293_10000904_pt1 | contig 24742 bp, 22 predicted proteins | sample GEODES118metaG_FD_111487 | JGI IMG/M metagenome (GOLD analysis project Ga0164293, IMG submission 111487) | Eutrophic lake water microbial communities from Lake Mendota, Wisconsin, USA - GEODES118 metaG | ecosystem: Environmental > Aquatic > Freshwater > Lake | place: USA: Lake Mendota...
AAGCCATTAAAGTGGAACGTGCATTTCCAAACCTAAGTGAATCGCCGTTACTGGTAAATTTGCCTCCAATACTGTTGCAGCTTGAGTTTCCGCTGAATTCCAGATCTGCCACATTAAACTGTAACAGAGGTTTCTTTTCGGGATACAAGCCATCAAATGCAATACGAGGACCGGTAATATAATTCAGTTCCCAGCTTCCATTGAGTGCATTGGCATTACTGGCTGTAGCTGCCGCGAATTCTGCTACTACATTGGTACCCTGATATAAAAAAAGTTTTTTCTCGTGAATACTCCAGCGGTCAACCTTTCCCATTGCTGCTAAGAAAGCATTCTCCATATTGGGATCTGCACAAGCCATTCGGGTTACAGCGAGCGGAGATAGTTTAATCAAATGCTCATTACTTAGTGTAACCGTACCGGTGAGCCGATTACATCCGGCAAAACCTGATATGGTGCGGCTATCGCCATCTGTAAAATTGATATGAGGAACTCGTGCGCCAGTTGCTGCTTTGCCATCAAGGGAAACAAGATCCCATTGCTGAAGAAAGAGTTCTGAAATATTCCCTTCATATTTAGGTGTACTTGTTTTGGTTGAGTTACATCCGGTCATCATGATTGCAATTATGGAGATGAGGAATAGAAAAGGTTTCATATCAATGAATTTGAGTAAAGGTAAATAATCTTTATTCATGAATGGCTTTGCCCGATTTAGATCCAGCTTACTTCTGGCTAGATGATGTTCACTTCCCTTTCCAGCACTACTCCGTATTTCTTTACAACAGATTGTATGATTTCCTCACTTAAGCTATATATTTCAGCGCCGCTGGCTTTTCCGTAATTTACGAGCACCAATGCCTGATGGATATGGCAACCTGCATCACCCCTTCTGAATCCTTTCCAGCCGCATTGTTCAATCATCCATCCTGCAGCGAGTTTTACTTTCCCATCTGTAAGTGGAAAACCAACCATACCCGAATGATCGGCTTTTATTTTCTCGAAAGTTTCTGCAGCCACTTCCGGGTTCTTAAAAAAACTTCCTGCATTTCCCAGTATGGCAGGATCGGGTAATTTCGATTGCCGGATACGGATTACAGCATCTGCTATGGCAGCGATACTGAGTGAATTGATTTGCATACGGTCTAATTCCTCACGGATTGCACCATACGCAATATTAAACGAATGTATTTTTTTAAGCCGGTAGGTAACCGAAGTAATGATAAGCTGATTTTTGTATTTGTTTTTGAAAATACTTTCCCGATATCCAAATGCACAATCCGTCTGGTTAAACCGAATAAGCTCACCCGTCATTAGGTGGATGGCTTCAAGGCTTTCAAAAACATCTTTTATTTCTACACCGTAGGCTCCAATGTTCTGCATGGGTGAAGCACCCACGTTGCCGGGAATGAGCGCAAGATTTTCGACACCTCCATATCCTTTACCGATGCAATACATCACAAAGGAATGCCAGTTTTCGCCTGCAGCCGCCTTTACAAAATAATGTTCCTCATCTTCATGAATCAACTGAATGCCTTTGAGCTGATTTTTGATTACGAGTGCATCCACATCTTTTGTTAACAGCAAATTACTACCGCCACCTAACACGAGTATCGGGTTGTTTTTTGCAATGTCACTTTGAAGGATTTCCTGAATCAATTCTAAAGAACGTGCTTCGGTATAATAGCGGGCTAAGGCATCAATACCGAAAGTATTGAATGGCTTTAGTGATATGTTTTCGTTGATAAGCATAACTGAATTTATACCGGATCTACATCTGCAATAATAACAATTGATTTGAACTGTTTCTCACTTTGAAGCAACTGAAAATGCGCCCGGATCATCTTTTTATAGCGCAATCCCATTCCGGTTTCCTTGGGAAGTTTAATCAGTATTTCCATCAGGTATTGATTGCGTAACCTGGCTACTACCGGAGCGGCAGGGCCAACCACATATTCTTTCAAATCACTCCGTAACAAGGTTGCCAATTTATGAGCGGCTGCCTCTACCCTTTCTTTTTCTTTATGTTTTAGAACAACACTGATTAAGCGGCTGTAAGGAGGATAGAAAAAAGCTTTCCTGTTTTCCATTTCATAAGCAAACATACCTGCATAATCATGCTGCAATACAAACTGCAAAACGGGATGTTGCACGTTCAGGGCCTGAATCATCACTTTGCCGCGTTGTTGTTTTCTTCCGGCCCTTCCACTTACCTGTTCAATCAGCTGAAATGCCCGCTCATTCACCCTGAAATCGGCAAACTGGAGCAATCCATCCGCATCGATAATACCAACAAGACCTACGTGATCGAAATCGAGGCCTTTCACCACCATTTGCGTTCCTACTAAAATGTCGAGCCGTTGCTGCTCAAATTGCAGGATGAGTTGGTCGTGTGCAAACTTTCCTTTTATACTGTCCACATCCATTCGGGCTATCCTATACGAAGGGAAATCGGCTTCAAGTTGTTCTTCGATTTTTTCGGTGCCGAAATTTTTCTCCAACCACTGATTGCCGCCACACTGGGGGCAAACCAACATTCGCGGGTAAGTACTACCACAATAATGACAATGAAGTTTATTGCTATGCTTGTGTAAAGTGAGCGACACATCACAGTGTATACAATGCGGAAGAAAGCCACAGGTACCGCAGATCAGGTATGGGTTATAGCCCCTCCTGTTTTGGAACAGGATCACTTGCTTGCCCGATTCTAAAGTTTGCTGTATGGCTGCTTTAAGTTGAGGACTAAGCATCACTTTACCTTTTTGGACCACCTGCCGAAGGTTGATCATTTCAATTGCAGGCAATTCAATACCCCTATATCGTTCTTCAATCATCACTTTGCCATATTTGCCCAGTTTACAATTATGAAATGTTTCAATTGATGGTGTAGCAGTACCCAGCAAAACCTTTGCTTTAAACAGGGAAGCATAGTAGATGGCGGTATCTCTGGCATGATAACGGGGAGCAGGTTCCTGTTGTTTGAATGAGGCATCATGTTCTTCATCCACAATTACCAATGATAAAGATTGAAAAGGCAAAAAAACGGCACTTCTTGCACCCAGCACTACTTGTACAGCCCCTGTGCGTATGCGATGCCATAGCTCAACCCTTTCCTGATCGTTGAATTTGGAATGATAAATGGCCACATGTCCGCCAAAATATTTTTGAAGCCGCCTGATGATTTGAGCCGTGAGTGCGATTTCAGGTAAGAGATAAAGTACTTGCTCACCTTTACGTATAGCCGCTTCGATAAGTTTGATGTATACGAGCGTTTTACCACTACCGGTAACACCCTGAAGCAAACAAACCTCTTTATGATTGAAAACGTCTATCACTGCTGAAAGGCATTGTTCTTGCGCAGCTGACAATTCAAAGTCAAGCAGGATATTTTTTTCAAGCTGTACGATACGGTCAACCTTGCGTTCTTCTATAATCAGGATCTCCTTGTCGACCAAAGCCTTCAATTGTGCTGCACCGGCACCTGATTTTTGCAGCAGTTCTTTCCTTTTCACTTCACCTTCCGTTTTATAAAAATGCATAAAAGAAAGTAGCAATTCCATTTGTTTGTTGGAAGATTCCCAGTTGTTCAATAGCTGCTCCAATTGACTTTCATCAGCAAATCGTGGGTGAAGTGTAACAAAAAAATTTTTTTTAGCTTTATATCTCTCCGATAATTTTTCCCATGCAAATCCTATTTTTTTATCCAGCAACCTTTTCATCACCTTATACACCTGCCGGTCGTTGAGAAGTAATTGCACTTCGGTGGCGGAAAGTTGTTTCCTGATGAGCAATGCTTCTGCAAGGATAAATTCATCGGCATCGAGTTCGCTGAAATCATCCCCGTATTCATCATTATAAATAAGTATCGTTTCGCTGTTGAGTTTAAAATTTGCCGGGATTGCTGCAGCCATCACTTCTCCTTCCGAACACATATAATATCCGCTGATCCATTCCCAGAGCAATAATTGTTGTTCAAAAATCAATGAATCATCATCAATAACAGATAGCAAAGGTTTGGTTAGATAATCAGGTTTGTTGTGATGGATCCTTTTGATGATCCCGGCATACTTCTTACTTCCCCCAAACATTACCTCCACCCTGAAGCCTCTCTGGAGTTTTGATGCCAGTTCAGGAGGAACTGCATAGGTATACACAATCGGGATGGCCAGTGGCAGAATTACTTCCGCCCATGTACCATAACCGGTTTCGAATAAGGTAGTTTTGGATTGTTTTGCCATCAGTTTGATTTTATCCAACTGGCCTTGTACCGAATCAGCCCGTCTTCCATAATATGATAAACCTTTTCTTTCAAAGTCAATGCATCCGTACCCGGGTCCATTTCGGGTAAAAATATGGCTCTTGATTTACCAGGATTGAGCGAAAATAGGCTGGTATAAGGCATTCTATTGAATCCATCTAATAACAACACCGGTTGAACAGGCGTATTTGTTTCTACGGCAATACGAAATGCTCCATTGTAAAAGTCTTTTAAAGCTCGGTTAGTTTCGTTAAAAGTTCCTTCGGGGGCAATAACCACTGAAATTTCTTTAGCCAGAAATTCTTTTAAGGCGGCTACACTCTTTTTACGGTCGCTTTCCGATTCCCTGTTTACCATTACGGCCGATTTCCGGTAAATAAAACCAAAAACAGGTATTCTGGCCATTTCAGATTTGCCCAAAACCCTGAAGTGCTGATGACGGAAAGCTTTGAGCATGAAGGGAATATCAATGAAAGAGATATGGTTACACACATAAACTACTGCATGCCCTTTTGCAGGTGGGGCTTCGTAAATATTCCGGTGGCGGATTCCCCAAAGGAATAAATTAATATCTGCCCAGAGCGTACATATCTTATATATGGCATTCCCACCCGTATAAATTCCAAAAAAACTGGCCACTACAATAAAAGGTAGCAACAGCAACATGATAAGTATAAATGTTGCAAATGCGTAGAGGGTGAAAAAAAAGCGCCCGATTTTTTGGAACATTGGCATAATACTGCACAATATAATAAAGATGAAGGGTACTGAGGGGTAGATACCAGTATCTTATGATGGGAAGATTTTGAGTAATACCGATTGGACAAACAATATAGTCCAATATCGGCGATCGCCTCATTGTACTATTTGTTTGATACCATCGGCATTTACCACTGTAAGATTTATAAAATATTGGCATATTATATAAATCACATTGGTATAAAATCCAGCGCTGAAAATTTTTCCCGAATTCTTAGGCTGATTGGAGCATAAACCTTACCTTTGCCGTCCTAAATTCTGGATGTTATGTTAGCAGTCGTAAAAATCGCAGGTCAGCAATTCAAAGTGAAAGCCGGAGACAGTTTGTATGTTCCACACATTGAGGGCAAAACAGGAGATCAGGTAGAATTCTCTGAAGTATTGTTTACCCATAATGGCACCACTATCAACAGTGGTACAGAAGTACAGGCAGTTGTAAAAGCAGAAATCGTTAATGACCTGGTTAAAGGTGATAAGGTTATCGCTTTTAAAATGAAAAGAAGAAAAGGTTTCCGTAAAAAGCACGGTCACCGTACGCATTATACCCAAATAAAAGTGACTGCAATCGCATAATCAATTTTGTACGAGTAGTCAAAATTCAAACCATAAAAGATGGCACATAAAAAAGGTGAAGGTTCCGTAAAAAACGGTCGTGATTCACAAAGTAAAAGATTAGGTGTAAAAATATTTGGTGGCCAATCTGCGCTCGCAGGTAACATCATTTTGCGCCAGCGCGGTACTGTTTATCATCCCGGAAAAAACGTTGGGCTTGGAAAAGATTTTACCATTTTTGCACTTACAGATGGTGTAGTAGAATTTAAAAAAGCGAAGGGAGATAAAACGCTCGTTTCCGTTTCTGCCGTTGAGGCTATCGTATAATTTTTTAAGATTTTTTTGGTAATATCAAAATAGTATTTATTTTTAAGTATTATTTACTAACCAATTAAATTCTAAAAAAATGGCAACTGCAAAAAAAGCTGTTAAAAAAGCTGTAGCAAAAAAAGCTGTAAAAAAAGCTGTAAGAAAAGCTGTAGTTAAAAAAGCAGCCAAAAAAGCTGTTAAAAAAGCTGTAGTTAAAAAGGTAGCAAAAAAAGCTATCAAAAAAGCTATAGTTAAAAGAGCTATCAAAAAAGCTGTAATCAAAGCTGCAATTAAAAAAGCTTAATCGCTTATAAAACAGCTGTAAATTTCGTTACGTCCCGGTTCTAACCGGGACTTTTTTTTACGTAAACCCCCCTTTCCTGCTGCATTTGAATGATTCTATCATTTCACTATCTTATACCGGCATCTTCTTCTTTTACACCAGTATTTGTCAGTTTCAGTTTTACTCCTGCAAATAATATTTCATTTCTATAAAGCTTATTTTTGATGCATGGATAATTTTCAGATTGCAGATGCATTTACATTACTTGCCAAGCTCCTCGACATACACGGTGAAAATAGTTTTAAATCCAAATCGTATGCATCGGCTGCATTTGCCATAGAAAAATTACCCATTCAACTCGAAAATATTTCGCCTGAAAACCTTGCTTCCTTAAAAGGCATCGGAACCTCAACTGCCCAAAAAATTACCGAAATGCTCCAAACCGGTAAAATAAAGGCCCTCGAAGAAATAATTTTTATCACCCCGAAAGGCATCATTGAGATGATGCAAATCAAGGGACTTGGCCCCAAAAAAATCAATGCCATCTGGAAAGAAATGGGTATTGAAACAATCGGAGAATTATGGTACGCTTGTAAAGAAAACAGATTGAAACTTTTTAAAGGCTTTGGAGAAAAAACGCAGGCTGATGTGATGTCAAAAATTGAATTCTTCCAAAAAAGCAAATGCAGTTTTTTATATGCGCAAGCCGAAAAAGTGGCTCCTTTTTTTCATGAATTTTTGCAGAAGATTTTCCCCGATTCCAAGATCATGGTTACCGGAAAAATGGCAAGGCAGCTAGAAACAATTGAAGCATTAGAATGGGTGATTGCATTAGAGGAAACAGAAATTTTAAATAACATTTCACCCGTTGATGGGATAACTTTTAAGGAAAAATCGGGTGATGCGTTAATTTTTAGTACTGAAGCCGGTATTGAAATCATTCTTTATCAGGCTACCGCAGAAAACTTTACAGTGTTATCCATTCAACACAGTTCTTCCCCCGAATTCTTTGAACAATTGCCTGTAATTACCACTCCCGTAACTGATGAAGTTTCCTATTTCGCAGCAGCTAAATTGCCTTTTTACCCCGCCATGTGCAGGGAATTTCCTGAAATGGTGCTGAAAAAGACTAAAATACCAAAAAACCTGATTCAGCCGGAAAATATCCGCGGACTTATCCATTGTCATAGCACGTGGAGCGATGGCAGTCATTCTATTGAAGAAATGGCGAAAGCCGCTATTGGTCAAGGATTAGAATATATGGCCATCAGCGACCATTCCAAATCGGCGTTTTATGCCAATGGATTACAGGAAGAAAGAATCATTGCCCAGCATAAAGAAATAGAGTCGCTCAATAAAAAACTTTCTCCATTCCGTATTTTCAAAAGCATCGAATCGGATATTTTGCATGATGGAAGCCTCGATTACAACAACGGCGTACTCGAAAGTTTTGATCTGGTGATTGCTTCTATCCATTCTAATTTAAACATGCCTGAAGAAAAGGCGATGACACGTTTGATCAAGGCAATTGAAAACCCTTATTGCAGCATATTGGGCCATATGACCGGAAGAATCCTGCTAAGCAGATCGGGCTATCCTGTAAACCATCGCAAAATTATTGATGCCTGCGCAGCCAATCAGGTTGTGATTGAACTCAATGCCAACCCAAGCAGGCTGGATATCGACTGGAGGCATATCGGCTATGCTTTAGATAAAAATGTATTGATTTCCATAAATCCGGATGCCCATCATGTGGATGGAATTGCAGATACCCGATATGGAGTTTTGGTTGCACAAAAAGCGATGGTAACTACAACTCAAAACCTGAGCAGCTTTACATTGGAAGCATTCACCTCTTTCATCGAAAAAACAAAAGCAAAGAAAACCTCTTAGCCTGCAAGCGGTATTTTTACAAAGAAACTGGTGGCCTTGCCTAAAGTTGTTTCAAACCATATTTAACCTTCAGCCTGCTCAACAATGCGCTTATACCGATTGGACAAACAATATAGTCCAATATCGGCTATCGCCTCATTGTACTATTTGTTTGATACCATCGGCATTTACCACAGTAAGAGTTATAAAATATTGGCATATTATATAACTCACATTGGTATAATTGTTTATTAGGATTAGGTATTTTGAACGAAAGGCATTATTAAATCCCTATACCTTTTTGACCTGCATTCATAATTTTGAAAATTATCGAATTAAAATTTCGGCTCTGCGATTTCTTCATTTAAACCGAAAGACATACTCATCTATGTACGTCTATAAATATCGTTCTTCGCATTTATGATGAGTTCCTTTTAACCAACACTTAAATAGCAATATTTGTTTGTGTAACTCTTCTAATGGGTGCTACCATTAACATCTTCTGTACATCCACATCGTATTCATGAATATCCTTTAGCCTATTTAATAGAATACAAATATTCATAACAATCATCATTATAAGTAAAGCGTTTTCCAAAACTTATAGCATCAATACCGTAAAATAAATCTTCCATAAATTAATAGCTATATTTATTTGAGAATTAAATATCTAATCTTATCCTTTTTTATCTTAAGCTGTTTTGCTCATTTTTAACCTGGTTCCAAAGTGCGTCCATTTCTTCAAGCGACATATCATGAAGCCAAAGCCCTTTTTCAAGTGCTAATGCTTCCATCCTGGTGAAACGGCTGATGAATTTCTTGTTTGTTCTTTCCAATGCCCGATCGGCATCCACATTTATGAACCTTGCAAGATTAACAAGGGAAAAAAACACATCTCCAAGTTCATCTTCCATATCATGTTGTACACCCGAGTTGATGGCACTCTTAAGTTCTGTTATCTCTTCTTCAACTTTCTGCCATACCTGACCGGTATGTTCCCATTCGAATCCAACCTGCTTCGATTTGTCTTGCAAACGCATCGCTTTCACCATAGCAGGCAAAGATGCAGGTACGCCTTCGAGTATCGATCTCTTACCTTCTTTTAATTTTAGTTTTTCCCAGTTTTGCTTCACTTCTTCATCATTTTCCACTTTTACATCTCCATAGATATGCGGGTGACGGCTGATCAATTTTTCACAAACGCCGTTGATTACTTCATCAAGCGTGAAAGTGTTTTGTTCTCTTGCAATCCTGGCATAGAAAACGAGGTGCAACATCAGGTCGCCCAATTCCTCTTTGATGCCTGGCCAATCATTTTCCGAAATGGCATCAGCCAGTTCATAGGTTTCTTCAATGGTTAGGTGCCGAAGGGATGCAATCGTTTGCTTCTTATCCCAGGGACAATTTTCCCTCAGTTCATCCATAATCTTTACCAATCTTAAAAAAGCGGCAGCGGTTTTTTGCATAAAATTAAACTTTAAGAAAAGAGAATAGCATGAAAAAGATGAATAGTAGAATCATCACAAAAAAGTGAATGACATTTAATATAGAAAATTTGAGAAAAGTCTTAGCCCGGCTTTGTGCATAAAACACTCGCATAGCCTTGTATTCATAAAAAAAGATAGCGGCTACAATCAATATGCTGAAGTATTCTAACCATGCTGCGTGCCAAATATAACTCAGCTCATCCAGGGTCAAGATAAAAAACAACATCACAAAAATGAAAACGTACAGGTGAATACTGAAGATAGCATGGCTTACATAGTATAAATTTTTATGCCTTGAATAAATCATCTTAAGTAATAAAGCGAATATGGGTAATGAAATAAAAAGCATTTGGGGAAATGAATGAAACAGTTTATCGATGAAGGATTGGAGGATTTGGTTTTGATTGTTTTTGTATTTTTCATTCAGCTCAATTCCTTTATGAATCAGGCGCTTCTCCAGCCAATTTTGTTTTTTCTTTCCGGAACTGATCAAGGAATCATATTGAGCCCGGCTGCGGTAACGGTCGGATCCAAAATGCAAACCTTGCGAATTGAGGATACTATCCTTATAATGATTGAACTCCTCCCTATTCATTGCTTTCCCGTTATTGAGTTCGGAGGTAAACTTTTTAAAACTCAGCGAATCCATCTTTGCAAACTCCTTAGCGGTTTTTCCACTGATCTTTATTTCGATGGCATCTTGTTTCGGCACAAAAAAACTAAAAAATATCAGGAAAAATATAGCCGAAGTAAAAACATACATCCTTACCGGATTGAGGTAACTGGCTCTTCTGCCAAGCACATATTCCCGGCTCAAGAATCCGGGCTTAAAGATCAAGTATTTCAGACTGCTGAAAAATTTTCCATCAAAGTGAGTGATATCCTGAAAAAAATGAGTGATCAAATGCCAAACCGATTCATAGGGCTCAATATTCTCCTGTCCACATACCGCACAATATTTCCCTTTCACTTCAGCATTGCAGTTCAGGCAATTTGTAGCTTTCCTTACTTTTAGGTGGCTCAAAGGGAATAATTTTGTTAAAAATAATGAAGTTTAACGGTATCAGGTAAGCCAGGGCGATACCAAATTGACTTTGTTGGGTTATGGTAAAGATGAGTGCTGAATGTTACGGATACTTTCGTTGAGGTTGATTATCTTTCCGTTTATGTTTGTTGCTATTGTATGAAACTGGATCAATTTGCCTAATAGGGCATTTTTGTTTTAATGATTATCAAATGACATATATGAAGAAACTATTTTTTGGATTCTTGCTTTTTTCAGTCAAACTGGTCAGTGCCCAATATTATTATAAAGATCTGGTAAGTAATCAGCAGGTGGTTGCAGATATGAAGGCTTATCGCGAACATAAAGTAAAAAGTATCAAGATCAATAGTTTTGAAAGCGATGGGCAACCCAGTGAAGGTTTCTATTGTGAAAAGAAACTGGCAAAAGATTATCGCAGTTCGGCTTTTTTTACCAAGTCGGATATGGCCGGTAATTCCAAACTTGAAACCTATTTCAACGAGAACGGTCAGCTGCTCAGCACCTACGATAGTTCGATGATGGCAGCAAGCAGCAACCTGTATGGTTATGATGAAAAAGGGCGTATCATAAGCATCGTTTCTGCTGCACGTTCGCGTGATGAAGATTATGTTACTGAGATGCAGGAGCAACATTTATATAGCTATGATGAATCAGGATATTTGAAGCAGATGCTCAAAATAAAGAACAGTACAGATACCTTACTCATCTTGTTCAGCCTCGATGAAAACAACAATGTTTCGATTGAAAAAGACACCCGCACCGGTGCTAAATACTATTATTATTACGATAATAAAAACAGGCTTACCGATGTGGTTCATGTTAGCGAATACACCCAACAGTTAGTTGCTGATTATATCTTTGAATACAACAGTGTCAACCAGGTTACACAAATGACTACAACAGAAGCAGGTGGCAAAAAGTTATATACCTGGAAGTACCGTTATGAAGAGGGTCTCAGGGTAGAAGAACGACTTGTTTCTAAGGAGAGGAAACTCTTGGGTAGAATCAGTTATACTTATTTCTTCAAATGATCTGGCTTTGAATAAAGCCAAACACATCAATTAGAATTCCCTTCCTCAGGGTTTCTGTCTGTATTTGCGCGACAAAAAGTTTACGTTCTGTTTTCAATCAGGGCAAGTGCAGCAATATGAAAATTGTTTTCTTAATTACTAAATTGAAAACAACCAATCTGGTTAATGAATCTTTATCCAACGAAATCATCCGCCTGTTTTCTGGAATTTCAAAAGAGGTCAATCTTGTAAACTCGCATCACTATTTTTTCAATAACTATTTCAATAACGTATTCCCAAGGAACCAGCAAATGGTACAGCGCAATGCGCCATGGCTAAACGAAATGATACCGATTGGACAAACAATATAGTCCAATATCGGCTATCGCCTCATTGTACTATTTGTTTGATACCATCGGCATTTACCACTTTAAGATTTATAAAATATTGGCATATTATATAAATCACATTGGTATGAATTAAACTTTACCTCTTTATTTAGCATAATAAAGCCCCTGTAAAACAAGGGCTTCATTTTTTATTGAAATTCAGAGGGGCTAGTCTGCTATTCGCATTACCACTCTCCTGCTTTTGGCTCTTCCTTCTTCTTTAGAGTTATCGCCAATTGGGAATTGTTCACCATATCCTGCTGCTCTTAAACGGCTGGGATTGATGCCTTTTGAAACGAGGTATTTCACTGAATTCTGAGCTCTTTTCTCAGATAGCTTTTGATTGTAAACTGAATCTCCCAACGTACTGGTGTGTCCTTCAATGGAGATACTCAGTTCAGGGTGACGGCCCATCCATTCTACTAATTTATCCAGTTCTGCTTTATCTTCTGCAGTTAAAGTTGCATCTGCACGTTTGTAGTAGAATACCATTTCTGGGCAGCCTTTATTTTCAACTAATCCGGGTGTATTTTTACATTTATCTTCTTCATCATTTACACCATCTGCATCGGTATCCGGAATGGGGCAACCCTGATAACGTGCATATCCTTTTTCATTCACACATTTATCTTGTTCATCGTTGATTCCATCTCCATCGGTATCCGGAATCGGGCAACCCTGATATTTCGCAATACCCGGTACATCAGGGCATTTATCCGCTGCATCGGCAAGGCCATCACCGTCGCGGTCGGGGCAACCCTCAAGTGCAGCAATACCGGGGATATCCGGACATTTATCCGCTGTATCCAAAATGCCATCCCCGTCACGGTCAACAACTACCGGTGCAGGAGGCGGGGCTACAATAATAGCCGGTTGAGGGCGCTTTACCAAAGGGGCATTGAACCCTATGCTATGAAACAAATGGTTGACTGCCTTGTCGGTAACTTTAACCCTGTATTGTGTATTGAGCACAATGAAAATATCCGGTACAATCTTGAACTGTAAACCCAAACCCAGAGGAATAAAAGCACTAAAAGATTTTCGGTAACTTTGTGCCCCGATACCGGCAGAAATATAAGGAACAACACAATGTTTGTCGGAAAGCAGTTTAAGGTGTGCCGTTGCAGCAGCCTGAAGAAGTAACTGCTCTCTTCCATCAATATTGGCAGCATTTGGCACATCATAGTTTACGAATGTACCATGGAGCATGATATCATAATCCAGATGGTCGCTGATGCCCTTAGTATAACTTAAACCCAAACCCAGCGCCATCCTGCTGAGCTTATAAAACTCATTGGCTTTAAGAACATCAGAAAGTCCGTTTGCCTTCAAATCAGCAGCAGTTTGAAAATCATCCATGGTAAAATGAACACCAAGTGATGGTAATTTCTTATACCCTGGCTGAGCAAAGGATAAAATTGATGCCAATAAGGCAAAAGCAAAAAGTAAATGTTTCTTCATGGCACTTTTTTTGGTATTTACAAAAATAACTGCTAAGTTATCAAAAAAATAAAATTTAAGGGTTTATTTATATACAGTAGGTGCATTTCCGGTAATATTGCTCTTGAAGTTATATTCCTTTTTCAGGGAATTGCTATCATAAACAAATTATTATTTTGAAAAATATTTTTCTCGAAGCAATTTGTCTTCATTATAAAAATCATCATAGAATTTAAGTTTCCCATCTACTGCGGCGCAGGTGAAATAGCGGATATACAGCGGAAGTTTTTGTTTCACCGCAATCCTGTGCCTTTCCTTATTGGCAATCCAGTTTCTAATAGAATCAGCAGTATACTTCAGTGAATCGCCAACTTTGAGATTAATGCTATCATTTCGGGCGATAAATGCGGCCAGTTGTTGCCATTCCTGCACCCGAACACAACCGTGACTGAGCGCGCGCATGCTATTCTTAAAAAGATAACGTTGATTGGTATCGTGGAGGTAAACAAAATAGGGGTTATCGAAATTGAATTTGATCACTCCAAGTGCATTATTGTCGCCACTTCCCTGTTGAATTTTATAGGGAATACCTTTAGAATATTTCGACCAGTTGATAGTGGAAGGATCAATAAGTTCTCCGTTGTTTGTATATAGCTCAAGCCCTTTACGAGCAAGGTAATTGGAGTTTCGTTTCAATCCTGGAAGCATTTCTTTTTTGATGATGCTGGCTGGCACCGTCCATGTTGGATAGATCACCAGATCTGATATAGCACTGGTAAGCTGTGGTGTTGGTGTGGCTGGCTTCCCGCAGATGATTCTCGATTGCAAAACTACAGAATCGCTGTCGTGCAATACAAGCTTGTAAGCAGGCAGGTTCACCCAGATATACTGTTGTGGCATTGAATCGGGTAATAACTTATAACGATCAAGAGTGATCGCTAAACGGTTATACTTTTCCTTATCAGTTAGGTTAAGGTTTTTAACCAGTGCCGCCGAGTATTTACCATCGGGTGTTAGCTTTTTCTTTTTCTGATACTTCGTGATGGCATCAGCCAGTTTTGCAGAATCTGCGAATTCTTTAGGGCTTAATTTCAAAAAATCACTTTCGCTAAGCCGTAGCTGCAGTTCAGCAATAAAACGGAGGGAATCTTTTTCATTCCCTTCTATAAAAGGATATCGTACATAGGTGTACGATTGGGTATCCATAGAATCTACAAATGGCTTCACCAAAGATCTTAACTGCCGGTAACCTTGATGCACCGGATGCATGCATGCAATGATTGCGCCAAGATCTTCATTTTTGAAAAGCCTGTTAAACTGCGGAATAAAAAAACTGCTGTATTTTGTACTATCGGTTAACCAGGAACTGCTATCAGGACTGATACGGCCCTTCTTCAGATGCAATGCTACCCGCATGAAAGCGTCTGTAAGCAAGAGGTCAGCCTTCGTCCACAATGCCGCATCTGCTTTTTTTAGGGAATCTGTTTTAAGTAAAAGGGTAATGTATTTTATATCGTTATAATGATAATCATTTTGAAAAAGGCCATCATAGGAAACCGTATCCAGATATCCAATCAACTGGTTGATAACCGGACGAAATAATCCTTTCTCGCTCCAGAAAGGGAGATAATCATTGCGGTAATAGGTTTCTTCCAATAATTCGGCACAATCAATTTGGAGCGAATCTGAAATCATGCCCTGCTGATCGATGGCCAGCAATAAAGACCTTTGAATTTCGCCTGCAACCACCTGATTGATTGATGCAGGATCTTCTACAATTATTGAAGGGGCTAGTTTTTCAGTTGCAGGTTTGCAAGCTGAAAAACAACAGGTGGAAAACAAAAATAAACTTAGGATATTTCTCAACGAAACCATAATGATACCAGTTCAAATAAGTGATTGATTCCGGTATTTTGTTTTTACTTCAACAAGATAATGAAACCGTTTCATTTTTGGATGGCCATCAAAAAAATCAACCCGAACTCCTGTTAATGTTAACCACATTCCTGCCAAGTTAAATACCCCTACATTTGCAACAGCATTCTACACATGAGATATTATGTCATTGCAGGTGAAGCCAGTGGCGATTTACATGGCAGCAACCTGCTCCGTGAGCTGAAATTGAAGGATCCGCTTGCAGCCATTAGATGTTGGGGTGGCGAAAAAATGGAAGCTGCCGGTGCCGATCTGGTAAAACACTACCGAGATCTAGCCTTTATGGGGTTTACCGAAGTGCTACGAAATTTGCCCACCATCCTTAATAATCTGCGTTTTTGCAAAGCTGATATCCTTTCCTTCCATCCAGATGTGCTGATACTTATCGATTATCCGGGTTTCAACCTCAGGATCGCCAAATGGGCAAAAAAATCAGGATTCAAAGTTGTATATTATATATCACCACAGGTATGGGCATGGAAGGAAAACAGGGTTAAACTTATAAAGCGTTGTGTAGACCTCATGCTGGTGATCCTTCCTTTTGAAAAAGCATTTTACCATAAATGGCATTATGAGGTAATTTATGTAGGCCATCCTTTAATAGAAGTGGTTGACCAGTTTATTCAAATGGCCGGACCTAAAATGAATATTACCGGAAAAACTATAGCCTTATTACCTGGCAGCCGAAGGCAGGAAGTGATGAAAAAATTACCACTGATGCTGGAGTTAAGCCATCGCTTACCTGATTATACATTTGTTGTTGCGAAAGCACCGGGGCTTGAAGATGAATTTTATGAAGATTTATTGCATCCATATAAAAATGTAAAGGCAGTTCGCAATCAAACTTATGAATTGCTTTACCAGGCAACTGCTGCATTAGTCACCAGCGGAACAGCCACACTCGAAACTGCACTTTTTGCCGTACCGGAAATCATCTGTTATAAGGGAAGTGAAATTTCTTATCAAATAGCCAGGAGATTGATCAAGATAAAGTATATAGGCCTGGTAAACCTGATCATGAACAAACCCGTGGTAAAAGAATTGATACAACAAGAACTCAACGTTGAAAACATGTTTACCGAATTGAAGGAATTATTGAACAACCCAATCAGACAAGCGGAACTGAAGGCCGATTATGAAGCCCTCAGGAACTTATTGAAAAAAGGAGGAAATGCTTCCTCAAACGCTGCGGACAAAATCATCGCATTCTTAAATCCATCTTTACCTGAGCAAAAAACGAATCCCGATAAATAACATGGCCAACAAGAAAAGGATGATAGAGAGCCGGTTTATACCATGCATATATTTCATCCACTGTGTTGGCTTTTCATTCGGATCTCTTTTACGCAGGTATAGGTATTCTGCCACTTGTTTAACGATACTCATAATGATTACTGAATGTTAACTCAATTTAAACAAAAATCAGGATTAAAGGTTTAAATTGATTTGACTTCGGACGATACCTATCCTAACTTTGAAAGAAAAAATGATCAAAGCACTCCTATTTTTCTTAGCGTTATTTTCTATCTCTGCTTGTAAAAGCCAACCATCAACTGCAGATAAGCAATCGTATCCGGTTTCAAAAACAGAAGCAGCATGGCGCAAACAACTAACTCCTGAACAATTTGAAGTAACCCGTAAGAAGGGAACCGAACGGGCTTATACCGGAATGTACTGGAACCACCATGCAACCGGCACTTATGTGTGTATTTGCTGCGACCATCCGCTATTTAGCTCTGCAACCAAATTCGAAAGTGGTACAGGCTGGCCTAGTTTCTGGCAGCCAATCAAAACAAAGAATGTAGAAGAAATCAGTGATAACAGCTATGGCATGCAACGAACGGAAGTGAATTGTAGCCGCTGTGGTGCGCATCTCGGGCATGTATTTAACGACGGGCCAAAACCAACAGGGCTTCGGTATTGCATGAACTCAGCCTCATTAAAGTTTGTTAAGCCTTAATTTTTATTCTTTGTACTTTTAAGGTCATGAAAAAAATAATCCGGAAACATCCACTTGCCATCCGATGGCTACATTGGATTAATTTCCCGATCATGGGTTTGATGGTGTGGAGCGGTTTGCTGATTTACTGGGCTAATGGAGTTTATAAACTGGGATGGGGAGATCAAACCGTATTGAAATTTTTCCCAAAGAATTTTTATGAAGCTTTGAACGTTCCTTTCCGACTTGCAGAAGGAATGAGCATACATTTTTTTTTCATGTGGCTTTTTGCTATCAATGGATTTTTTTATGTAGCCTATCTTATCTTCAGCCGACAATGGAAATATCTTTTACCGGAAAAAAGAAGTTGGAAAGAGGCGTGGCAGGTTTTATTGCATGACTTGAGATTGCGGAAAACCAGTCCGCCCCAAATAAAATACAACGCTGCGCAAAGGATAGCCTATACTGCTGTTATCCTGATGGGCATTATGATGCTGCTCACCGGTTTGGCCATTTACAAACCGGTTCAACTGAACTGGCTATGTAAACTTTTAGGCGGTTATGCATGGGCGAGAGCGGAACATTTTATATTTACCATTCTTTTCTGCCTCTTCTTTCTGGTACATGTATTGCAGGTGATTTTTGCGGGTTGGAATAAATTTCAAGCCATCATTACAGGCTTTGAAGTTGTGAAGAAAAATGATTTAGAAGAATCACCTCCTATCACAATTGCTGAAACAGATAAAACTACAACAGAATGAAAACAACCACTATCAGCAACAGCAAATTCAGGCGCAAATCAATTGTTGCCTTTCTGGTTTTTTTGGGCTGTTTTGTACTGGCGGTTTTTTCTTTGGGAAAGCTAAAATCTGCAAAGCCCAAAGATGGAACACCGGCTCCGCTTCGTGCTGCATTGGAAACCAATGAATCTATCTTCTATGGCCTTTTTGGCAACAGGCTTACCCAAACCTATCCCGCTTCAATGGCGGCAAAAAAAGTAAGGGTTAATGGAAACATTGGCATGAATAAAGATTTTGAACCGGAAAACTGGAAACTGCAGGTTATACGTAAACCCGGCGACACGCTTTTTATCAGTTTGGAAGAAATACGTTCATTGCCAAAAACTGAAATTATTTTCGACTTTAAATGCATTGAAGGATGGGATCAGATCAGTCATTGGGGTGGTGTGCGATTCAGCGATTTTATCAAAAAATACGGTCTTGATGAACAGGCAGCAAAACAGTTCACCGGTTTTGTAACCCCTGATGGCGGGTATTATGTTGGAATCGATAATAAAAGTATAATGCATCCTCAAACCCTGCTGTGCTATGAGTTAAATGATAAGCCATTACCTATGAACCAGGGTTACCCACTGCGTTTAATCATTCCTGTTAAGTATGGAGTAAAACATATCAAAAGGATTGGAAGTGTTTTCTTCAGCAACGTTCGCCCACCCGATTACTGGCATGAAAGAGGTTACGATTATTATTGTGGATTGTAATATTTTCATCCACATTGAAACCAAACTGGCGTATTTCAAAACTAAATATGCCTTAAGGTAACGCGCTGCAAAAATCATTTCGGCCCTTTCTCAAAAAGCCACCAACGCTTTTTACGTGTGCCCTCGTGCTGCAATCCGAATTTATGAATAGCATTCACCCGCAGGTGATTTACAGCTTCTTCGATAGAATCGGTGAACAGGCAAAGTTCAAGGTCCTCAGGTGAAATGGTACCCAGCCTTTTCATCTTTTCGATATGCTCCATGATATCATGGTGAAAGCTTGTGTCGAAGATGATGATTGGGAATTCGTGAAGCATTTTTGTTTGGATGAGAGTTAGTGCTTCAAAATATTCATCCAATGTGCCAAATCCACCCGGCATTACGATGAAAGCATATGAATATTTGATGAGTAAGGTTTTTCGGACAAAGAAATATTTGATATCAACAGATTTATCGAGATAAGGATTCTGATGCTGTTCATGTGGTAGTACAATATTACATCCTACGCTTCGTCCACCTACTTCCTTTGCACCTCTGTTTGCCGCTTCCATCACACCCGGCCCTCCTCCGGTCATGATGGTGAAGCCGAGTTTTGCAATTTCAGCACTTAGTTCTCTTGTCATCTGATAATAAGGATGATCTTCCTTAAAACGGGCAGATCCAAAAACGGTAACACAGGGTCCAACAAAATGAAGCGTCCTGAAACCTTTGATGAATTCTCTGAATACATTGAATGCAAACCTGAATTCGATGAGGCGTTTTTGAGGGCCTTCCAGAAATTTGATCTCTGATTTGGTCATAGTAGAATTTAAATCAAATGTACTCAAACTAAAAAACAAAACAGGCTTTACCGTTAGGAAAAGCCTGCTAGTTTTTTGAAAAATAAATCTTAATAGATACGCTTCAACAGATAATTTGATGGGCTACTTGCATATATGATGGCTGTATTGAAATTGGTAAACCCATTATTGGAGTTGAGGTTATTGGTATTGGCGTCGATTAGTTGTCCTGTATACGCATCAAATATTTTCATGCTATAATTAGCACCCAATGTTGCTTCATAAAACCTAGTTGTTTCATTTTGAGAAAGCACAACCGTATCCTGTGGAACTCCACTCAAACGAATCACACATTGAATTGAATCTACAAATGGAACCCCGGGTGAGGGTTGAGTATACTGAAACCTTACTTTATAATTACCTGGAGCAGGTGCTGGCTCATTTGGTATCGATGGAAGAATCAGGTCGTCGCCGGAAGCAAATTGAACAATAGAAATGCTGGTAGAACCTGGCCTAAGAGCAAGAATCGTATCGACATATTGTTGCCCTGTTATAGCATCAACAACTTGCAATGTTCCGATGGTATCAATAAATGGAATAGTAAAATTAGCTACACCAACCGGAGTTCTGAGTGTATCAGTAAGCACATTTCCATTGAATATGATTTTCAGTTGAAAGGTATCAATGGTATAAGTGGTAAACTTGTAAGCAGCAAGATTAGCTTGGTTTATAGGTTCCCCTTTTTTACAACCGATGAATACGGCTAGGGATAAGATAGCAACCGTTGGTAAAATAAAAATATTGACCTTCTTCATTTTGCAGATGATATGGAAATGATATTTATTCAGCATCAGCTATATTAGCTGATGCTGAATAAACAAAAGATTAAAGTTTGTTGAATTGGTACTGTTCGCTACCGGTTTTGCAGGTGTAAATTACAATGTATTTACCGGCTGTAAGGCTGCTTATATAAATGGTAGTTTTGCTAGTTCCTTCCTTTACTTTTGTAACTGAAACTCTTGAGCCGTTAAAACCAAGTAGCTGGATAGTTGCATCTGAAGTAGCTCTATCATGTTCGATTGTGATTGCATTTTTGGCCGGGTTAGGATAAACGTTAAGACTATTGGATTTCCTAACTTCAACCTGACGGATTTGGCTGTAAGTAAATCTTGAATCAGTATCTACTAAACGTAAACGGTAGTAAGTTATTCCCGGATTGATAACATCTTCTTTCATATAACTGCTGTTATCACCTTTGCTGTTTAATTCAGCGATAGAAGTAAAATCAGTACCATTGATTGATTTTTCTATCACGAATTTTGAAAAATTTATTTCAGATGAAGTATTCCAATTCAATTTAGCCTGATTGGTTCCATCAATAAGAGATGCTGTAAAATTTAATAACCTAACTGGTACTGTTGTAGCTGCAATAACCAATTCGGTTAATCCACCTGTTGCATTTGCCGTATTGATGGTTCCGGAAGGTATAGTAGGATAAACCCCATCTGTTGTAGTGATGTTATTTACCGGGTTTCCATTAGACAAAGCAAATTGAGCGATCCTGCGAACCCCTGATGGCAAATTATTTGGAATGATAGTTCCCCAGGTATTAGGCACTAAATCTACACTGTTGGCATAAAATGGGGCATATCCACTGGTAACAGCATTGTTATCGGTACCATCGTTTTCAATAAATGTACCAGATACCGGACGACCCGTTCCCGCTTGATTATCGTAGAAGAATATAAAATTCTTAGGTACAAAGGTAGGATTAGGTATTGTACGTAAACCTGTACCCTGATTGGCAGCATTACCCCAACCTAAAACAGTAACAGGAGTAGTCGCAGTAATCCTTGTTTGTACTGATGCACCACCGGCACCATTATTCAACATGAGCCTGAAATACAATAAGGTACCTGGCTGAAATTCCAATGCCAAAGATGGCTCAATAACAAACCAACCGGTATAGCTACCAGAAACATTGGTGGTAAACTCACCATATCTGCCCGCTACAGCCAGTGTTGCAGAAGTAACTCGAATAAAATCGCCGCTTGAACTAGCAAGAATATAGTTTCCTTGTCCATTGGTGGCAAGTGAAGGATCGGCAACAAACCTATTGTAAAATCTGTATGTGGAACTTGGATTCAGTCCAGATACAGTCATGCGGCATGCAAATGGAACTTTTCGATCATCTGAAGCATTACTGCTCCCAACTCCTTGAACATATTGAGGATAAATAACTTCTGTTAATGTTTGACTATAACCTTCCAAAGCCAACAGGAGCATGCAAATGAGTAAACGTAATTTCATAATGTGAATTTTAAAACGGTAGCTTTTTTATCTCTGCAAAAATAAACAAGTCCACAGAGTTGGATTGTTATCAAATTATAAACATTTCAATGATAATCAATAAAAATGTAATACAATTAGCCTTGATTTTGGTGGATAGGTTCAATAAAAAAGCGCCCCGGATTTTGTAAAGGGCACTCACTTGAAAAGTTTACAATATATAAAGTGCTTGGTGGTTGATACGCTACCTGAAATTACCTGTAAAACGTGGCTCCACTTCTGATTTCGGCTAAATCAAGACGTCTTATATTTATTTACTAACATTCTTGATTAAACCTGAAAACTGCTTGTTAATCAACATTTTGCCATTCAAATCAATTACTTTGTCAACAGCTACTTCTTCAGCGCCTGCTTTCCACTCTACATTGTTGAACTGTTGAAAAAAGCAGCCACTTTCAGATTGTTTACCCCATTTGCTAAGTAATTAGGAATGAGTGTACCCCAGGTATTGGTAACAGCATAAACACTATTGGCGTAAAATGGAGCGTAACACTTGTAGATGCATAGTTATCAGAGCCATCAATTTCAATAAATGTACCGGAAAGAGGTCTTCCAGTTCCAGTAAATTATCATAAAACATCATGAAGTTCTTGGGAGTATAAGCAGCATTGGCAGGTTCACGTAAGCCCGTATCCTTTGTTGCCGAAGCTCCGCATCCAATACAGTTAGTGGATTGGTTGATGTAAGCCTTGAGGCTACTGCACCTCCACCGGCCCCATTATTGAGCAATAACCAGAAATATAATAAGATGCCATTTCGAAACCCTAAAGCCAACGAAGGTTCAAAATGTAACATCCTGTATAAAAAACGTTTGCATCCGTAATAAATTTACCATAATGTTCGGCAGCAGCCAATATAGCCGATGTAACCCTGATGAAATCATGTGATTGGGTAGCCAGCATGTAGTTGCCCTGACCACAGCTTTTATATATAAAAAGGGCACCCCTGTTTCCAGAGGCGCCCTTGCATATTATATGCTAAATCTATTTAAAACTTGAGGACTCTTGTCGTTTTCACTTGTTTACCCTGACGAACCTCAACCAAATAAGCACCAGCTTTTAACTGAGCACCCAGGTTCACGGTTTGATAAGGCATAACGGTGAATTGATTGAAAAGTCTTCCCTGAATATCCAATACCCTAACACTGATTTCTTCTTTTGCAGCGGTAATTACCTGCATTTTGAAGTCGGTAGTGGTTGGATTAGGATATACATTCACCATCATTTCTGATGCTGAAACTCCTGAAACTTTAGCTTCCGGGCCATTGTTTGAAGTTCCGGCAAAAGGTACCGGTGGTGCTGTTGGGCATGCAGCAAGCCTTATTGTTAACGACCTTACAACACTTTGTGAACAATAGTTCAGGGCGCGAACGCTAACCGTACCATTGATTGCAGTTGAAGGATAAGAAACAGTAATGCTTGTAGTTCCCTGGCCAGTTAGGATTATTCCGCCAGTTGAAGCAGATAAATCCCAAACAACTGAAGTTGAATTTGAAGGCAAGCCGGCAATTGAATAGGTGTAAACCCTATTCGAGCAAGTTGCTGTTTGACTTGCATCAATTACTCCGGGAGTAGCTGGGTTCAATCTAGACAAATTAAGTTTCCTTGGTGCACTAGATCCGCAACCATTATTGGCAACTACTGAAATTGTACCAGTAGTAAATGAAACTGGGAATTGAACATTAACTACAACATCATTAGCACCAGGGCCATTCACACTGGTAAGTGTAGTTCCCGCTGGAGCAGTCCAGGTATAGGAGGTTGCTCCTGCTACCGGATTGATGCTGTAAGTTGCTAATCCGCTATTTGTAGTACATGGGTTTGTAGGGCCACTGATCAAACTTGGAGTTGAAGGGTTAGACCTAACTACCTGTAGGCTCCTCGCAGAGCTGGTACCACAATCATTTACTGCCTGAACAGTAATTGAACTGGTTGTAAATCCTGCAGGGAAACTGATGTTTACGGTATTACCACTCACACCATTTCCATTTGGATAGGTAATTGTTGTTCCTGCCTGTGCTGTCCAGATATAAGATGATGCACCAGCAACTGCTGCTACACTGTAGGTTGCAGAACCTGTTCCAATGAATTCACATATACTTACCGGACCACTTATGCTACCAGGAGTACTTGGTAACTGGGCAAGTAAGTAGTACAATGTTTCTGAACTGTTGCCACATGATGACAATGAACGCACTTTGATCACTTTGTTGGCGTTGGCAATAAAGCCATTTCCAATAGTAATGTTGATGCTATTAGTACCCTGTCCTGATACTAAAGTAACCGTTGGAGGTACTGTCCACTGATAAGAAATGGCAGCAGGATCTGCCACAACGCTGTAAGTCAATTGCTGTGCTGTTCCAATAAACGGACAAATGTTAGTAGGTCCACTTACTTCCGGAGCAACAGGAGCAGAAGTGGTTACTGCAAAGGTCCTTGTTTCAGGAGCTGCACAAACACTTGTAACTACTACAGAAATATTTCCACCTGCATAACCTGTAGGATATCTGAAGGAGATAGTGTTGGTTCCCTGACCACTTACAGACGTAGCGCCTGCAGGAATAGTCCAGGTAAATCCTGGAGCTGCATCGTTAGAAGATACCGTGTATGTAGCCAGTAATCCGCTCGCGCCTGTGTAAGCACATGCATTAGCAGGGCCACTGATCTGACCAACAGTAACGTCGCAGTTTCCAGTTACAGGTGTACAACCGATCACCAGTTCAGTTAAACCGCCATTTGCATTGGCCGTGTTGGTTGAACCATACACACCATTTGCAGCAGTACACTTGTTGATGAATGATCCATCTGCCAATGAGAATTGAGAGATGTTGTTGATACCATT
>Ga0164293_10000905_pt1 | contig 24722 bp, 21 predicted proteins | sample GEODES118metaG_FD_111487 | JGI IMG/M metagenome (GOLD analysis project Ga0164293, IMG submission 111487) | Eutrophic lake water microbial communities from Lake Mendota, Wisconsin, USA - GEODES118 metaG | ecosystem: Environmental > Aquatic > Freshwater > Lake | place: USA: Lake Mendota...
CATCACCGGGGCAGGCAGCGCGCGGGGCCTTGGCCGGGCCACGGCCATGCTGTTCGCCGCCCATGGCGCGCGCTTCATGGCGCTGGACATCGATCTGGCCGCCGCGCATGACACGTTGGCGGCGCTCAAGGGGCACGGCCACATGGCGCTCCGCTGTGATGTCACCCGCAGGAGCAGACGCTGGGAAAGCCATAGCGCGCGTGCTGGACCGCCCATGGCCGCGTCGACGTGCTGGTCAACACTGCCGGGATCACTGCGCCTGACCGGCTGATGGATGTCAGCAACGCGCTCTATGACCGCGTCATGGACGTGAACATGCGCGGCTGCTTTCATCTGACACAGGCCGTGGTGCCGGCCATGCGCGCCGCCGGTTCCGGCTCCGTCGTCAACATGTCGTCCGTGGCCGGCCAGCGCGGCAGCGGCGTCTTCGACGGCACGCCCTGAGCAGCGGCCAAGGCCGCAATCCTGGGCTAAACCAAGGCCTGCGCCCGCGAACTGGGCGTGGATAACAGCCGCGTCAATGCAATCTGCCCCTCACTGATCGACGCCGACATGACAGCAGGCGCGATCTCCCCCCAGCGCCGCAGCGAGGTCCTGGAAACCGTGCCGATGCCGCGGGTCGGCACAGCGGCGGAAATGGCCGGCTGCTGCCTGTTCCTGGCATCGGGCCTGTCCGGCTATGTCACAGGCAGCGAAATCGACGTGAACGGCGGCAGCCACATCCACTGAGGCCTTTGACCGCACTGCAAGGCAAAGCCACGGATCCGGCGGCTGATCAGTCGCCCTCCGAGGTTTCGCGCAACCCGGCCCGGGCCGAATATCGACCAGGACACGGGTGCCGTGGCCGAGCGCCGCAAGACCCGCTTAAGGTTAACCATTCATTAAACTTTGGATTGCACCGGTCCGGCACGCGCAGCATGATCATTTGGATTGCGGATGGAATGCCCTGCCGCTTGTGTGAAAGTTCTCGAAATGAATGCGTTTTTCGAACCACTTTCGGTCAATGACGCCGGTCAGGCGCCCGACGTCGACGCACCGCTGGCGACATCGGCATATCTCGACTTCATCGCGACGCCTTATGACCAGATGGCTGTCGCCATCGAAGGCAAGCTGAAGACGGCGTGGGTGCATTTCAACTCCGAGACCTCCCCCAGTTTCTCGCGGCCACTCCTGCATGACCTTTTGCGGTTCAGAAAAGTGCTCGCAGAACTGTTTGAGAGCAGCAGTCGCACCGATGCTCCCGTCAAGTTTGTCGTCAGTGCATCGCGCATGCCGGGAATCTACAATCTCGGCGGCGATCTGGCCCTCTTCGCCGATTGCATTCGCAGGCAGGACCGGCAGGCGCTCAGCACCTATGCCCACGAATGCTGCGAGATGGTCTACCACGGCTTCACTGCCTTCAAGCTCCCGGTCGTGCTGGTCGGCCTGATCCAGGGCGATGCGCTGGGCGGCGGCTTGGAATGCGCCTTGTCCTGCGGCGTGCTGGTGGCCGAACGCAAGGCACGCTTCGGCATACCCGAAATCCTGTTCAACATGTTCCCCGGCATGGGAGCCTACAGCCTGCTCTCGCGCCGGATCGGGCAGATCAAGGCCGAGCGGATGATCCTCAGCGGCAAGATCTATACGGCCGAGGAGATGTTCGACATGGGGCTGGTCGATGTCCTTGCCGAGGATGGCGAGGGCGAGAAGGCGGTCCAGGACTACATCGCCAGCAACCTCAAGCGCCATGGCACCCTTCAGGCCCTCCATGACGTGCGCCGCCGTGTGGGCGGCCTTGACCTTCAGGAACTGCTTGATGTCACCGAGCGTTGGGTCGATGAGGCCATGAACATGGATGAAAGCAGTCTCAAGCGCATGGAACGCCTGCGCAGCGCCCAGGCCAGACGCGTGGCTAGCAACAAGGCCTCCTGACTTTTCCGCGCCGGTCGGTCAGACCGGCCGCTTCAGCGCGGCAGCCTCGTCGGCTGTCATCATGGCAATCCGCGCATCCATAGCGACCTGCGTGTCTTCCAGGATCGTCATCAGCAGGGCAAGGCGCGCATCGCCCTGTTCGACGATCTCCTCGGTCGTGGCGTTGCGCCAGTCGAGGCAGACGGCGAACATCCGGCGCGCACCGACATTCGCTGCCGCGCTGCGCAGCGAATGGGAAATGTCGCGAAAGCCGGCTGCGTCGATCTCCTGCACGGTCTGCCGCAGCGCATCGATCTGTCCGAGGGCGTCGCTGGTGAACTGCGCCACCAGGTCAGCCACGAAACCGGCCCCCCCAAGCTGGCACAGGTTGCCGAGCGTGACGTCATCGACGAGTACGATCTCCAACGGATTGATGCCCGGAATGCCGGCTGCCACAACGGGTTCTGAGCCAGCGGCAGAGCTGGCCGCTCCGGACACGGGCACCGCCGCGCCGGCGTTTGCCCTGCCGAGTCTGGCGGCCTTGATCAGCGCAGCGCGCAACTCCGCCTGCTCGATGGGTTTGTGAAGGCAGCCATCCATGCCGGCTTCCTCGCAGGCCGCACGCGTTTCGGGCGTGACATCAGCCGTCAGAGCATAGATCGGGATCCGTGGCTGCCCCAGCGAGGCGAACCGGTGCAGTTTGGTGGCATCGAGCCCGTTCGTGACCGGCATGTTGATGTCCATCAGCACCAGATCGAAGTCGCCCCTGGTCAGGGCCTCGACAGCCTGTTCGCCATTGTCGACGATGGTGACGGTGTGACCGTCGCGGCTCAGCAGCTTGCCGATCACCTTCTGGTTGGTGACGTTGTCCTCGGCCACGAGGATGCGGATCGGGCGCACCGCCACTCCGGGATCGACAGCCGGTGCCGGTGACCGGAACAGCTTGCCCAGCGCGGCAAGCCGCTGCAGTTCGGATTCGGACAAAGGATGGCTCAGCGCCATGGCGAGTGGCAGATGCGGCATCAGCGGCAGGCCCGGCACCCCCGCCGACAGCACGCCGGTAACGGCATGGGCCAGTGTGCTCCAACCCCAGGTGTCGATGGCTTCGCGCTCGCGGGCCGCCAGCGTGTCCACATCGATGATCAGCGTCGGCCGGGCAGCCTCATAATCCCAATGGGTCAGCGCATCGCGCAGCGCCGGCAATGTGCCGACGCGGGTGGTGTTGACGCCATGGAAGCGAAGTTGCGCCTCCAGCGACAGGTTGCGGGTCAGCACGATGGCGGGCCAGCTTGTACCGGGCTCCCGCAGTGCCTGCGCCAGCGCCACGAGGTCGAAGGTGAAACTGAAGGTGCTGCCCTCGCCCGGCTGGCTGCTGACCGAAACCGTGCCACCATTGCGCTCGACCAGTTGCCTGACAATGGTCAACCCGAGGCCGGTCCCGCCGAAACGGTCGATGATCGAGGCGTCGGCCTGGACAAAACTCTCGAAGATGCGGTCCTGCGCGTCTGGCGCAATGCCGATGCCGGTGTCGCGCACGGAAACCCTGAGCCGGCCCTGCACCTCACTTGCGTCGTCCAGATCGACATGCACGAACACCCCACCTTTCGACGTGAACTTGATGGCATTGCCCACCAGGTTCATCAGCACTTCCTCGAATTCCTGCTCTGCTCCCTGAACGCGGTTCGGTACACGTGGGCCGATCCAGATGCCGAGGGAAATGTTCTTGGCGCGGGCCTGCACGGCCAGCACGCGGCGCAGTTGTGCCAGAAGGTCAAACAGGGCGAAGTCATTGCGGGCATGGACACTGCGCCCGGCCTCGATCCGTGACAGGTCGAGAATGTTGTTGATCAGCTTCAGCAGCGAGCGCCCCGATGCGGCAATGGTCTGCACCATCTCGCGCGGCTCGCGCTGGGTCTGGGTTTCGCCTAGCAGATCGCTCAGCGTGATGATGGCATTGAGCGGTGTGCGCAGTTCATGGCTGACACTGGCCAGGAACATGCTCTTGGCGCGGTTTGCTTCTTCCGCCTGCCGCTTGGCCTCCGAAAGCTTGCGGATCAGCGCCGCCACATAGGCCGGCAGCAGGATCAACCCGATCATGAGCCCGATCGACAGGTCGATGTCACGCTGCCAGATATTCGTATGGGCGATCACCCAGGCAAAGCCGATCACCGCTACCAGCACCGAAGCGGCCAGATAGCGCACCCCAAAGCGGAAACCGTTGCCGAAGATGATCCACAGATAGATCGGATAGCCCAGCGCGAAGGCAGAATCGCCCAGATGCATGCCCATCGACAGGACAGACATGTCGAGCACCAGCGCCAACCCACGCCGGCCATGCGACACACCTGGCCGCACCAGGATGTCGATCATCAGGAGCGCCGAGGCGAGCCAATAGAGCGAGCATAGCACCAGCCCGTGCCGCAGCGCGCTCGATGCCCCGTCGGAGCCATAGTGCGCGGCGATGGCCAGATAGCACATCGCCACCAGCACGATGGCGAGCCGGTTGAACATCATCTCGTGTTCGGAATCAGGCCGGCTGTTCAGCCTCCGGCGCAGCCAGACCGCATAGGCCTTCAGCCTGTGAGGGCGTCGCGCCTCCTGATGATCGGCGATGTTCAAGCAGTCCTGGCCTTCGCAAGACGCGACAGCCCGAAAGCGACAAAGTCATCGAACGACATCGGCATCGCAAACATATAGCCCTGGAACTCGTCACAGCCTTCCGCTGCCAGGAAGGCCCGCTGTTCCTCGGTCTCGACCCCTTCGGCGAGGATCGACAGATTTAGGCTGTGGCCAAGCGACATGATCGTCCGGACAATCGCCACATCGTTGGGATCGCGCGGCAGGTTGCGGATGAACGATTGGTCGATCTTCAGGCGGTCGACGGGGAAGCGCTTGACGTAGCGCAGCGAGGAGTAGCCCGTCCCGAAATCGTCGATCGAAATCTCGCAGCCCAGCATCCTCAGCTGCGCCAACTCGGCAATCAGCGTCTCACTGTCCTCGAGCACGGAGCTTTCCGTCAGTTCAAGATCAAGCAGATGCGGTTCGAGCCCGCTGTCGCCAAGGGCGCGCGTCACCAGAAGCGGCACGTTCTGGCGGATGAACTGCAAGGGTGAGAGGTTCACGCCAACGCGGATGCCGCCAAGCCCCATCTGGTTCCAGCGGCGCCCCGCCCGGCAGGCCTCCATCACGACCCATTCATTGATGGCGACGATGAAGCCGGTGGCCTCGGCACGCGGCAGGAAGGCGCCTGGCGTCTGAAGGCCTTGGCCCGGCTTGTTCCAGCGGATCAGGGCTTCCCCGCCCACCATCTCGCCGGTTGAGGCGTTGATCTGGGGCTGGAAGTGCAGCACAAACTCGCCGCGCTCCAGTGCAGTCCTGAGTTCGCCATCGAGCGTGGCATTGTGCAGGGCTATGTTCTGCATGTCGGAGGCGTAGAGAGCGGCACGATTGCCGCCATTGGCCTTGGCCCGATACATAGCCGTGTCGGCATTTTTGAGCAGCACCCCTCCGTTAGCCCCGTCGGACGGATGCATCGTGATGCCGACGCTGCCGCTGGATGCCACGATGCCGGTGTCGCAGGCATGCGGTTGGGCGATCACCTTCAGCATCGTGCTCGCAAACCGCTGCGCATCAAGCGGGCCCGAGATGTTGGTCTGCAACACCGCGAACTCGTCGCCGCCGATGCGCGCCACCGTGTCCTGCCGGCGCGCCAGATCCTGGAGGCGCTGGCCGATCGTGGCGATGAAGCGGTCACCGACACCGTGGCCGTGCAGGTCATTGATCGACTTGAAGTCATCGAGATCGATCAGGTGCAGGGCAAACATCCGGTCGCCGCGCCGGGAGCGGGCAATTTCGCGGTTGATGCGCTGGTGCAGCAAGGAGCGGTTCGGCAAGCCGGTCAGGGCATCGTGATGGGCCATGTGATGCAGATAGTTCTCCGCATCCTTGCGCTCGGTGATGTCGATCGACGTGGTCAGGATCCCGCTGACCACACCATCCGGGTCCAGCAGCGGCGTCTTGGATGACAGGAAAACCCGTGTCTTGCCAGAAGCATCGACGATATCCTCTTCATAGGTGGGCACGGCACGACCGGTTTCGGACACCATCCGGTCGAGCGCATTGCTGCGCGCACCCTGCTCCTCGCCAAGGCACTTCGACGCGGACTGGCCCACGACCTCGGTCGCGCTCTTGCCAAGCATGCGCGCCTGGAAGGCGTTGACGAACTGGATCAGACCGTCGGGATCGGCACAGCGCACCACTGCCGGAATGCTGTCGATGACCTGCGCCAGCCGTTCCCGCGAATCACGCATGGCCAGTTCGCGGGTGCGTTCGCTCTTGTCGAGCTCGGCCTTGAGATGGTCGGCGCGCTGGGCCAGCAGCAATTGCTGGCAGCGAAGGCGCAAGAGGTTGCGGGCGCGTGTGATGAACTCCTGATGGTCGACGGGACTTTGCAGGAAGTCGGTTGCGCCGCATTCCAGCGCCCTGAGCCGGAAACTGCGCTCCTCATAGACAGTCAGCACCACCACCGGAATATCGGCCGCACCGGGCAAGTCACGGAACTGGCGCACGAATTCGGCGCCATCCATGTGCGGCATCTTGAAGTCGGTGATCACCAGATCGACAGCGCGACCCTTGAGGCCTGCCAGGGCCTGGAGCGGGTCCGCATAAGTCTCGACAATGATGTCATCGGCAATCGATCCCGCCAGCCGGGCAAAGATCTGCCGGTTCGTCAACTGGTCATCAAGGATTGCGACAAGTGGCATTTTTTCGATCGATGGTGGCGCTGAAAACTACTGGCTGTGAATCAAATCGGGTGGACTCTCAAATTCCAGCAATGTCAGTGTGCCTGCCCATGGTTAATGAACCGTGAGAGAGAGCCCCTGCCCGCTGGACCGGGTGCCCTCACGGGATACCGCCAAGAGCACCACTCTCCGCAGCACCACTCTCCGCAGCACCACTCTGCGCAGCACCACTCTCCGCTTGAACCAAACTGTTTTAAGCTTAAAATATCGGACATCGAGGGTGGCAGGGCGACCGTGGGCAGCGCGGTGTTCCAGCCAGGCCCGCGTGAAGGCCAGGACCAGCGGCCACGGACGAGCCCGGGAGCATGCCATGAAGATTGCCGTGATCGGTGGGGGCCCGGCGGGTCTTTACTTCGCCATCCTGCTCAAGAAATCCCGGCCCGACATCGCCGTCACCATCCACGAACGCAACAAGGCCGACGACCTGTTCGGCTTCGGCGTGGTCTTTTCCGACCAGACCCTCGACACCTTCAAGACCCATGACCTTGAAAGCTACGAGGCCATCAGGCGGTCCTTCGCCTATTGGGACGACATCGAAATCCATTTCAAGGACACGGTGCATCGCATCGGCGGCAACGGCTTTTGCGGCTGCTCCCGGCGCACGCTGCTGATGCTGCTGCAGGATCGGGCGCGAAGCCTCGGCGTCGCGATGCAGTTCGGCTCGGAGATCGCCGACGAGGCCTCCATCGACGCCGACATGATCGTCATCGCCGATGGCCTCAACTCCGCCCTGCGCGAGAAGCATCGCGACCATTTCGGCACGCGCGTCGATCTTCGGCCCAACAAGTTCTCCTGGATGGGCTCGACCCGGCCCTTCGATGCCTTCAACTACTTCTTCCGCCAGACCAGCCACGGCGTCTTCATCGCCCATTGCTACCAATATGAGGCCAATGCCTCGACCTGGGTGCTGGAGACCACGCCGGAGACATGGGCCAGCGCCGGGCTGGACCGCATGACCGAGCACGAAAGCGCCCGCTTCATGGAAGGCGTGTTCGCAAAGGAGTTGCAGGGGCACACCTTGCAGACCAACCGTTCGATCTGGCGCAACTTTCCGATGATCCGAAACGAGCGCTGGGTGAAGGACAACATGGTCCTGCTTGGCGATGCCAAGGCCACAGCCCACTTCTCGATCGGCTCCGGCACCAAGCTGGCCATGGAGGACGCAATCGCGCTCTACAAGTCCGTGCTCGCCTGCGATGGCGTGAGCGCGGCCCTCTCCCACTACGAGACCACCCGACGGCAGGAGGTTGAGCGCACCCAGCATGCGGCGGACACCTCGCTGGTCTGGTTCGAGGACGTCCAGCGCTTCTGGAACATGGACCCGGTCCAGTTCGCCTTCGGCCTGATGACCCGCTCCAAGGCGATCACCTATGACAACCTGAACCTGCGCGCCCCGGACTTTGTGGCGGCGGTGGATGACATGATGGCGCGCGATGTGGCGGCCAAGGGCATCACGGCGGCACCGAGCAAGGCCGTTGCCCCGATGTTCCAGCCCTGGCGCCTGCGCGACATGAAACTGGCCAACCGCGTGGTGGTGTCACCCATGTGCATGTATTCGGCCAAGGACGGCATGCCCGGTGATTTCCATCTGGTGCATTACGGCGCGCGGGCCATGGGCGGAGCAGGGCTGATCGTCACCGAGATGACCTGCCCCTCAGCCGAAGCCCGCATCACGCCGGGCTGCACCGGGCTTTGGAACGATGCGCAGCAGGCCGCCTGGACCCGCATCGTCGACTTTGTCCATGCCAACAGCGAAGCCCGGATCTGCCTTCAGCTCGGCCACGCGGGCCGCAAGGGTGCCAGCAAGCTGATGTGGGACGGCATGGACAGGCCTTTGCCGGAGGGTGGCTGGGGCCTTATCGCTCCTTCGCCCCTGCCCTACTATCCCGAAAGCCAGGTGCCCCGCGCCATGACGGAGGCGGATATGACCGAGGTCACGGCCACGTTCGTGGCAGCAGCGCGGCGGGCCGAGGCCTCAGGCTTCGACATGCTGGAACTGCACTGCGCCCATGGCTACTTGCTGGCCTCGTTCATCTCGCCGATCACCAACCGGCGCACCGACGAGTTCGGCGGCTCGCTCGACAACCGTCTGCGCTTTCCGCTGAAGGTGTTCGAGGCGATCCGGGCTGTCTGGCCAGCCAGCAAGCCGATGTCGGTGCGCATTTCCGCGAGCGACTGGATCGCAGGCGGGCTTGATTCCGATGATGCGGTCGAGGTTTCGCGCGCCTTTGCCCGCGCCGGGGCCGACCTCATCGACGTGTCCAGCGGCCAGACCGCGCCCCAGTCGAAGCCCCATTATGGCCGCATGTTCCAGACCCCGTTCTCGGACCAGATCCGCAACGAGGCCCACATCGCCACCATGGCCGTCGGCTCGATCACCGGTGCCGACCAGATCAACACGATCATTGCCGCCGGCCGCGCCGACCTTGTTGCGCTGGGCCGGCCCCACCTCGCCGATCCGGCCTTCACCCTGCGCGCCGCCGCCTGGTATGGCGATGCGACCCATCACGCCCCGAAGCAATACGCGCCCGGCCGCGATGCCCTCTATCGCCAACTGGAGAAGGAGCGCGCAGACCTGACCGAGCTGAGGCTCAAGGCAAGGCCGAAAAGCCATGCGCCGGAGGACGGCACCGAGCGGATGGCGGCGGAGTAACCCGGCAGAACAATCCCGTCATTGCTTCGCTGTGCTCGCAATGACGCAGGACTTCACCCTGCCTTGAGCCACAGTTTCGGATCAACCACCCTGCCCCCGCCGCCCAGCGCCCTCACCAGCCCTTCCATGCTGGCGAGGTTGTGGATGGTGCGGAACTCATCGACATGCGGCAGCAGCGTACGGATGCCGCCGGCGCGGGCCTCGAACGCATCGAAGCGCAGCAGCGGGTTGAGCCAGACCAGCTTGCGGCATGACCGGTGCAGCCGGTCAGCCTCGAAGGCGAGTTGTTCGAGCCCCTGACGCTCCAGCCCATCCGTGAACAGCAGCACCACTGCCCCGCCCGGCAGCACCCGGCGCGACCAGATGCGGTTGAAATCATGCAGCGCAGCGCCGATACGCGTGCCGCCTTCCCAGTCCGGCGCGGCCTTGCCGCACAGCGCCAGCGCCTCGTCCGGATCCTTGGTGCGCAGCAGGCGTGAAATGTTGGTCAGCCGCGTGCCGAAGGTGAAGGCGTGTACCCGCCGGCGCTGGTCGGTGATGGCGTGCAGGAAATGCAGCAGGATGCGGCTGTATTCCGCCATCGAGCCGGAGATGTCGACCAGCGCCACGACCGGCGGATGGCGGGTGGCGTGCTCGCGGAAGGCCAGTTCGATCGAGGCCCCGCCAGCGCGCATCGACCGGCGCAAGGTCTGCCTCAGATCGATGACATCGCCGCCCCTTGCTGGCCTGAACCGCCGCGTCGCAACCTCGTCATCCGGCAGCCTGAGCCGCGCGATCAGCGCCTGCGCCCGGCTCACCTCGTCGGCGCTCATCTGGGCGAAATCCCGCCCTTTCAGGGTCTCGGTGTCCGAAATGGTGAGGCGGCCGGTGAATTCGTTGAGTTCACGCAGCACATCGTCCTCGCGCGGGCGCGGGGGCGCGAAGGCTTCCTGCACCCTGAGCGCACCGGCTTCCGGCTTGCCCTCGGGTTTTTGCGGAGCCAGCGCTTCCGGCGAGAGCATGGCCATCATCTTCTCGATCAGCGCCCGCCTGCGCCAGAAAAGAGCAAAGGCCTGGTCGAACAGGACCATGTCCTCGCGGCGCTTCACGAACACCGCGTGCAAGGTCCAGTAGACATCGCTGCGGCTGCCGAGCCCGCCTGCCGCCAGCGCACCCACCGCATCCAGCACCGCTCCGGGGCCGACCTTGAACCCCGCGCCGCGCAGGGCGCGGGCGAAATAAGCCACGTTCTCGGCGATGAGGCCGCTCACCCCGCTGCGCCCTTCACCTCATCCAGCAGCTTCTTCACCGCACTGCCCTGCATTTTCAGGATGTCATCTTGATACTTCAGCAGCGCGCCGATCGTGTCGGAGACCAGCGCCGGATCGAGCGCGACCGCATCGAGTTCCACCAGCGCGCTGGCCCAGTCCAGCGTCTCGGCCACGCCGGGGGCCTTGAACAGGTCCTGCTTGCGGATGGCCTGGACGAAGGCCACGATCTGCCTGGAGAGCTTGACCGGCGCAGCGGGGGCCTTGGCCCTGAGGATCGCCAGTTCGCGCGCGGCGTCCGGATAATCGACCCAGTGATAAAGGCAGCGCCGCTTCAGCGCGTCGTGGATCTCGCGCGTGCGGTTGGACGTGACGATCACGATTGGAGGCTCGGCGGCCCTGATCGTGCCCAGTTCCGGAATGGTGACCTGCGCATCCGAGAGCATTTCCAGGAGGAAGGCCTCGAAGGCCTCGTCCGTACGGTCAAGCTCGTCGATCAGCAGGATCGGCGGGCCGGCCGTGTCCGGCTCCAGCGCCTGAAGCAGCGGCCGGCGGATCAGGTAGCGCTCGGAAAACAGCTCGCCTTCGAGCCGCCCGCGATCCACAACACCGCCTGCTTCCGCGAGGCGGATCGCCATCATCTGCTGGGCATAGTTCCACTCGTAGACCGCGGACGAGACATCCAGCCCCTCGTAGCATTGCAGCCGGATCAGCTTGCGGCCCAGCGTGGCGGCCAGAACCTTGGCGATCTCGGTCTTGCCAACGCCGGCCTCGCCCTCCAGCAGGAGCGGACGGCCCATGCGCAGCGCAAGGAACAGCACTGTGGCCAGTGACCGGTCGGCGACATAGCCACCCGAGGCAAGCAGCGCCGCCGTGGCATCAATGGAGGTTGGGATCGGTGTCATCAAACCGGACGGGAACGAGGGCGGGAAACACGCCAGTTATGGCTCAAAGGTGACGCCCCGTCACCACATTGACACGCATGACCGACAGGATATAGGAGATGTCGAATTGGAACAAAATAGAAACAGGGGACTCCCATGAGCAGCCCGCTTTCCACCGCCGATGTCGCCTCTGCCTTCACCGGCCTGCTCAAGGCGGGCGACCATCACGGCGCCGCCATGCAGTTCAACGCACCGGACATCGTCAGCATCGAGGCCATGGATGGCCCGATGTCGCGCTGCGAGGGCGCCGAGGCCGTACAGGCCAAGGGCGCATGGTGGTATGCCAACAACACCATCCATGCGGTCAACACGGAAGGACCATTCGTCAACGGCAACCGCTTCGCTGTGATCTTCGACATGGACTTCACCGTGAACGCCACGGGCGTGCGCACGGCGAACTCCCGCGAGGTGGCGCTCTACACCGTGAAGGACGGCAAGATCGTCGAAGAGATGTTCATGTACTGAGCCGTTTTCAAACCCGCGATGTCATCCCGGCCTTGAGCCGGGATGACATGGTGAGCAGACTGGCAGCTTACTTGCCGACGGCGGCATCGACCGCCCGGCGCGCCATGACGCCGATCAGGTGGGCGCGGTATTCGGCATCGGCATGGATGTCCGTGTTGAGGCCGGCAGCCTTCGCCGCCATGCCTTCCAGCGACTTCGACGAAAAGCGCTTCGACAAGGCCGCTTCCGCCTCAGGCCAGCGGAACACGCCCGATGCACCGGCACCGGTAACGGCCACCCGCACTTCCGAGCCCCGCTTGGCGACACAGACCCCGACCAGCGCATAGCGCGAGGCAGGGTTGGGGAACTTGGCATAGGCCGCCTTGCCGGGGATCGGAAAGGCAACGCGCGTGACGATCTCGCCCTCGTCGAGCGCAGTGTCGAACATCCCCTGGAAGAACGCATCCGCCGCAATCTTGCGCTTGTTGGTGATGATGGTTGCGCCCATGGCAAGACAGGCTGCCGGATAGTCCGCCGCCGGATCATTGTTGGCGATGGAGCCGCCGATCGTTCCCCGGTTGCGGACATGCGGATCGCCGATGTTGCCGGCCAGTGCCGCGAGGCCGGGAATGGCCTCCTGCACCAGAGGGCTGCCGGCCACGTCTGCGTGGGTGGTCATGGCGCCGATCACGATGGTGCGGCCCTTACGCTCGATGCCCTTCATCTCGGCGACGCTGCCAAGATCAACGAGATTCCCCGGCGAGGCCAGGCGCTGCTTCATGGTCGGCAGCAGGGTCTGGCCACCGGCCAGCACCTTGGCGTCCTCCTTGCGGGCTACAAGGCCGGCCGCCTGCCGAACCGTATCAGGGCGATGATAGGTGAATGCGTACATGATGTGTCCTCCGCTCTGTTCCCTCTGCCCGACGGAAGAGGGTTAGGGAGAGGGACCATGCGGCCAACGCCGCCGCCCCTCGGGATGAAATCGAAATGGACAGAGGGGACAAATCCCTCTCCCGGCCCTCTCCCGCAAGGGGAGAGGGAGCAAATGCGCGGATTACTCGGCAGCCATCTTCTTGAGGGCCTTCTGTGCGGCCCGCCAGACCACTTTCGGCGTGGCCGGCATGGCCACATCCTCATGCCCGACCGCATCGGTGATGGCATTGATCAGCGCTGGCGGAGCGGCAATCGCGCCGGCCTCCCCGCAGCCCTTGATGCCAAGCGGGTTGGACGGGCAGGCCGTCACCGTCATCCCGACCGTGAAGGATGGCAGGTCGTCGGCGCGCGGCATGCAGTAGTCCATGTAGCTTGCCGTCACCAGCTGGCCTTCCTTGTCGTAGACCACGCCTTCCAGCATGGCCTGGCCGATACCCTGGGCGATGCCGCCATGGACCTGCCCCTCGACGATCATCGGGTTGATGACCACGCCGAAATCATCGACCGCCGTCCAGTTGACCACCTTGGTGACGCCGGTGTCGGGATCGACCTCGACCTCGGCGATGTGCACGCCCGCCGGGAAGGTGAAGTTCGTCGGATCGTAGAACGCACCCTCCTTCAGACCCGGCTCCAGATCCTGCCCGTTGAACTTGTGGGCGATGTAGGCCTGAAGCGCGCAAGCCCCGAAGTCGAGCGTCTTGTCCGTGCCCTTCACCGAGAACTTGCCGTCCTTGAAATCGATGTCCTTCTCGGAAGCTTCGAGCACATAGGCCGCGACCTTCTTGCCCTTGGCGATGACTTTGTCGAGCGCCTTGGAAATCGCCGACATGCCAACCGCACCGGAGCGCGAGCCGTAGGTACCCATGCCCATCTGCACCTTGTCGGTGTCGCCATGGATGATGGAGACACTCTCCAGCGGCACGCCCAGACGCTCGCAGACCAGTTGGGCGAAGGTGGTTTCGTGGCCCTGGCCATGGCTGTGCGAGCCCGTCAGGATTTCCACGGTGCCGATCGGATTGACCCTGACTTCCGCCGATTCCCACAAGCCAACGCCGGCACCGAGCGAGCCCACCGCCGCCGACGGCGCGATGCCGCAGGCCTCGATATAGGACGAGAAGCCGATGCCGCGCAGCTTGCCACGCTTTTCGGCCTCCTTGCGGCGCTTGCCGAAGCCCTTGTAGTCCGCCGCTTCCAGCGCCTTCTTCATCGAGGCGTTATAATTGCCGGCGTCATACATCATGATCACAGGTGTCTGGTGCGGGAACTTGGTGATGTAGTTCATCTGGCGGAACTTGGCCGGATCGATGCCAAGTTGCCGGGCCGCAACCTCGACCAGCCGCTCGACCACGAACGTGGCTTCGGGCCGCCCTGCCCCGCGATAGGCGTCAACCGGCGCTGTCGTCGTGTAAACGGCATCCACCTCGGCATAGATCGCCGGGATGTTGTACTGGCCCGACAGCAGCGGCGCGTAGAGATAAGTCGGCACCGACGACGAGAAGGTCGACAGGTAGGCGCCGAGATTGGCGATGGTGTGAACGCGCAGGCCGGTGATCTTGCCGTGCTCGTCGATCGCCATCTGCGCTTCGGTCACATGGTCGCGGCCATGGGCATCGCTGAGGAAGGCCTCGGTGCGATCGGAGTTCCACTTCACCGGGCGGCCGACCTTCTTGGAGGCCCAGACGCAAACCGTCTCCTCCGCATAGATGAAGATCTTGGAGCCGAAGCCTCCGCCGACATCAGGGGCCACCACGCGCAGCTTGTTCTCCGGCGCGATGCCGATGAAGGCCGACAGCACCAGTCGCGCCACATGCGGGTTCTGGCTGGTCGTGTAGAGCGTGTAGTGATCCTCGGCCTTGTCGTAGAGCCCGATCGCGGCGCGTGGCTCCATCGGATTGGGCGCAAGGCGGTTGTTGACAATGTTCATCTTGACGACATGCCTGGCCGCCTTGAAGGCCTTTTCGGTGTCGTCCTTGTTGCCCAGATGCCAGTTGTAGACCGAATTGTTCGGCGCCACGTCGTGGACCACGGTCTTGGACTTCATGGCCGTCGCGGTGTCGACCACCGCCGGCAGCACGCCGTAATCGATCGCCACCGCTTCCGACGCATCGCGAGCCTGCGCCAGCGTGTCGGCGATGATCACCGCCACATGGTCGCCAACATAGCGCACCTTGCCTTGCGCCAGCGCCGGATGCCCGCCGGCACGCATGGGTGAGCCATCCTTGTTGTGGATCATCCAGCCGCAGATCAGCCCGCCGATCTTGTCGGCAGCGAGATCATCGCCCGTCAGGACGGCCAGGACGCCCGGCATCGCCAGCGCCTTGGAGGCATCGATCCTCTTGATCGTGGCATGGGCGTGCGGCGAGCGCAGGAAGTAGGCATGGGCCTGCCCCGGCCTGTTGATGTCGTCGGTGTAACGGCCTGAGCCGGTGATGAAACGGTGGTCTTCCTTGCGGCGGACGGAGGCGCCGATTCCCGTAGCGGACATGGTGATCTCTCCCGAAAGCTGTGATGGTCAGTCGGCAATCGGCAGCGGGCAGTCGGAAGGCAATCGCAGCGGTCGGATTGTGATGGGCGCGGCGCTTGAGCCGGCCTTTCCCCGCCGATTGCCGACTGCCGGCTGCCTTTACTCGGCGGCGTGCTTCATCGGCTTGGCCGATCCAGCCATGGCTTTGGCTCCGGCGTCAACGGCGCGGACGATGTTGTGGTAGCCGGTGCAACGGCAGATATTGCCCTCAAGCTCATCGCGGATCGTGTGCTCGTCGAGGTCATTGCCCTTGCGGTTGACGATGTCGATCGCCGACATGATCATCCCCGGTGTGCAGAAGCCGCATTGCAGGCCGTGATGCTCGCGGAAGGCCTCCTGCATCGGATGCAAGGTGCCATCGGCAGCAGCAATGCCCTCGATGGTGACGACGTTGGCTCCCTGGCATTGCAGGGCGAGCGTCGTGCATGACTTGACGGCCTTGCCGTCGATGTGGACCACGCAGGCACCGCACTGGCTGGTATCGCAGCCGACATGGGTGCCGGTCAGAAGCTGGTTTTCGCGGATGAACTGGACCAGAAGGGTCCTGGGATCTATATCTGCAGTGACGGCTTTGCCGTTCACCGTCATCGAGACGGTGGCCATGATGTGCTCTCCTCCTCCAGGCCGCAAACGTCGCACCATAGCGCGCGCGGTCATTTTCTGCCGGCCGGGACCAGCGCGCCACCGCACTGCCCTGGTCTTTGCAGCCATGCCCCGGCGCATTGGCGCCGAGACATCCAGCCCTGCACCGCAATGCACTCTGGACTTGTTCAAAATCTAACGTAGCCGGCCTGTTTCTCGCGTCAAGCCAGTTGCCAAAATAAAGAACAGGCTGAATCCGAACCATTTTTTGACAATTCCGTCATTTTTTTCGGCTGCATAGCACCCGCCCCGCCGGTTTGTCTGCATCAGGCCGATCACGGCATAGCAGGCATCTGCCCACGGCTGTGTGACTGGCGAAGCTGCGAGATCATGGCGAGATCATGGCAAGAACAGGCCCGCCACCAGTTCAACCTCGTCACGACAAGACACTGCTGCACGAAGGCAACAACCCTGTTCTGTGGCAGCAGCACTGGCAGAGCCTGAACGGATTTGCTAACGCCGCTGCACATGGGAGGTCGGCACACATGATATCGCGACTCGTTCTGCATCTAGGCGCTGCACTTGGCCTTGCTGTCCTGCCCGTTTCGGCACAGACAAAGCCGCCTCCGCCCGGAGCAACGGCGCCAACGGCTACAGCACCATCTGCCAAACCAACCCTGTCCTTGCCGGCAGCCAGCCCGACAGCCGCGGCAGCACCCTCCTGGAATGGCTCTTGGAGCGGCGCGTTCGGTGCCCGTTCCGACATGGTTGTCACGATCAGCGTCGACAAGGTGGCGGGCGTTGCCTTGCTGGGCCAGCCGCTGACGATCACGGCAAGCAGCATCACCCCGACCGTGGCCAGCATGAGCGGTCCCGATTTCTCGCTGACCCTGACGAAGGTCAGCCCGGTCAGCGCGCAGGGTGCCTACGAGAACAACCGCAAGGAAAAGGCCAGCGCCCTGTTCAGCAAGAACTGAGGCCGCGGGAACCAGCCGGCCTCGCGCAATCAACCAGCGACGGCGAGTGCGAACTTGGCGAAGAACTCGTCCGCGTATTTCTTGGCGACGGAGTCGATCAGGCGCGAGCCGAGTTGCATGATCTTGCCGCCAACCTGCGCATCGACATCGTAGCGCAGCACGGTACCGCCGCCCTCCGCATCGGAGAGCGCGACCTTGGCCCCGCCCTTGGCGAAGCCGGCAATCCCCCCCTCGCCTTCCCCGCTGATCGTGTAGCCGTTCGGCGGATCGAGATCGGACAGCGCCACCTTGCCCTTGAAGGTAGCCTTCACCGGGCCGAGCTTGATCTTGGCCACGGCAGAGAAATGGGTGTCGTCATCCTTGGTCAGTTCCTCGCAGCCCGGAATGCAGGCTTTCAGGACCTCGGGATCGTTGAGCTTCGCCCAGACCACTTCGCGGCTGGCCGGAAGGGTGACTTCACCCTGCATTTTCATCGCCATGGTCGGCATCTCCCCCTGCGCTGGCCTCGCTGGCTCTTGCGGCAGAGCCATGCAGGCCGCTATCCAGATCAGGACACGATCCTGATTGGAATGCTATTCAGGACAAACAGCCCGCGCTGACAAGTGGGAACAAAGGTCAATCACCATGTTGCCATCGCATGCAGCCCGCTTGTTCGACCCGTTGATGGTCGATGAGGCGGTGGCGGCGATCCTCTCCGATGCAGGCTATGTCCAGCGCATGCTGGTCTTCGAGGGAGCGCTGGCGCGGGCCGAAGCGGCTGTTGGCGTCATTCCGGCCGAAGCCGGCCTGGCGATCAGCCGCGCCGTCGAAACGCTCCATGCCGCCGAGCTTGACGAATTGGCCGCCGCAATCGCCGCCGGCACCGCGAAGGCCGGCTCGCCGGTGATCCCGCTGGTGACGCTGCTGACGGCCCGTACCGAGGCACAGGGGCAGCCCTACGTGCACTGGGGCGCCACCACACAGGATGTGATGGACACCGCGCTGGTGCTGCAATGGCGGGACATCGCCGCATTGTTCGAAGCGGAGCTGGCGTCATTGGCCGATGCGCTGGCCGGACTGGCCCGCCAGCATCGCGACACGCCGATGGTGGCGCGCACCGTGATGCAGCATGCGCTTCCCACCACCTTCGGGCTCAAGGCCGCTGGCTGGCTGACTGCCGTGTTGCGGCACCGGGAGCGGCTCGCACAGATCGCACCGCGTGTCATGTGCCTCCAGTTTGGCGGGGCTGCAGGCACGCTCGCCTCGCTGGGTGACAGGGGCGGCGCGGTGGCCGAGCGTCTTGCCGGCGAACTCGGGCTTGGCCTTGCCGTGACGCCATGGCACACCGCGCGCGACCGCATCGGCGAGATCGCGGCTGTCTGCGGCCTGCTGTGCGGCACGCTCGGCAAGATCGGCCGTGACATTGTCCTGATGATGCAGACCGATCTTGAGGAAGCCTTCGAGCCCGCGGCGGCAGGACGCGGTGGCTCATCGACCATGCCCCACAAGCGCAACCCGGTGCTCGCATCGGTAATGGTCGGCGCGGGCACGGCAGCTCCCGGTCTGGTCAGTGCCATCCTGTCGGCGCAGATGCACGAGCATGAGCGCGCTGCCGGCTCCGGCCATGCCGAATGGCGCGCCTTGCCCGAATTGCTGAAGATCACCAGCGGCGCGCTCAAGGCCGCCGTCACGCTGGCCGAGGGGCTGGATGTCCGGCCAGACCGGATGCGCGCCAATCTTGACCGGACCCGGGGCCTGATCATGGCCGAAGCCGTGATGATGGCGCTGGGGGCCGGCTTGGGCCGCCTTGAGGCCCATCACCGCATCGATGCCGCCTGCAAGCGGGCACTCGCAGACGACACGCACCTGCGTGACGCCGTGCTGGCCGATGCTGCCATCATGGCACACCTGTCCCCGCAGCAGGTCGAGGCCCTGTTCGACCCGACATCATATCTTGGCTCGGCAGGGGCCTTCGTCGATGCGGCGCTGGCCGCTTGTGCACGCAGCAAGGATGGATCGGCAGCATGACAAGCCTGTCAGATGAGGAACGCCTGATCGCCGCCGGCACAGACGGCAGTGCCATGGCCATGCGCATCGTTGCCGAGAGTGCACGCCTGCTTGGCGCCCCGCGCCTGCTCCCGGTCGCGTCGGCCCATATCGACGGCGCGCTCTACCACGGCGATGCCGGCACGCTCTTCGCCGAGGAACTGGTCCGTCTGGGCGCCAGAACAGCCATCCGTGCCACGCTCAACGTCGGCGCACTCGATCTCATGGGCTGCTCCAAAAGCCGGCTGACGGGCTCGGACCGTGACATGGCCAAGCGGCTCATGCTGGCCTACGAGGCCATGGGCTGCGAGCGCACCTGGACCTGCGCGCCCTATCAGGCTGGACACCGCCCGACACTGGGCACCGATGTGGCCTGGGGCGAGAGCAACGCCGTCGCCTTCTGCAACTCGGTGCTCGGCGCGCGCACGAATCGCTATGGCGACTACCTCGACATTGCCTGCGCCATCACCGGCCGTGCGCCCGATTGCGGCCTGCACCGGCCCGAGAACCGGCGCGCGACGGTCGTGTTCGATGTTGCGGCCATCGACCCGGTCTGGCTCGCCAGCGACTGGGCCTGGCCCGTGCTCGGCACCTTGTTTGGCCGCGAGCTCGGCACCGCCATCGGCGTGGTCAGCGGTGTCGCCGGCCCTGTCTCCGAAGATCGGCTCAAGGCGTTCGGCGCCGCGGCAGCCTCGGCAGGCGGCGTCGGCCTGTTCCACATCGTCGGCATCACGCCCGAAGCGCCGGACCTCGCCACGGCGACCGGCGGTGCCGATGCCGGCCCGCTCACCGGCACCATCATGGTCACACCCGCGATGATCCGTGCAGCGCAGGCGGGCCTCTCCACGGCGGCCGGCGCAACCCGCATCGATGCGGTCGCCATCGGCAGCCCTCACCTGTCGCTCGAAGAACTTGAATCAGTTTCTCAGCTTCTGTCCGGCAGGACTGCGCGCGTGCCGATCTACGCCTGCACGGGCCGGCATGTGGTGCGAGAGGCTGATCGAACAGGTTTGCGCAAGGCGCTGGAAAGACTCAATGTCATCATCGTGGCGGACACCTGCGTGGTGGTGACCCCGATCCTGCCCGCCATCGACGGCGTGCTGATGACCAACTCGGGCAAATTCGCCCATTATGCGCCCGGCAACACCGGCTACGGCGTGGTCTACGGTTCGATGGCCGATTGCCTGGAAAGCGCCGTCACCGGTCGCCCGGTCATGGCCGAAAGCGGAGTCATCTGATGCCGGGCGTCGTCCAGGCCTTGCAGGCCTTGCAGGCCTTGCAGGCCGAGATCCTGATCCCCGGCCCTGCAACAAACGGGGAAGCCCTGGTTCTGGCGGCTCCGATCAGCTTCTGGGGCGGCATCGATCCCTTCACCGCCGCTGTCATCGATGCACGCCACCCTGATCGTGGCCGCAACATCGCCGGCAAGGTGCTGGCCCTGCCCGGCACGATCGGCTCGTCGTCGGCCTCCGCCGTGCTGCTCGAACTGGTGCGCACGGGATTGGCCCCTGCTGCGATCATCCTGCACGAGCCCGATGCCATCCTGCTGCTTGGCCTGATCGTGGCGCGCGAGATGGGTTGGCAGACCCCGATGGCGCTGAAACTCGACAGGGTGGTCCAGTCGCGGCTCACAGGCCAAATCACCATTGATGCCCAAGGGCGCATCACACCAGCGCGACCTGACACCCCGCCGGCCTGATCGGCAAGGCCCTTGCCCTCAGAACGTGCCGAAGCGCCGGTTGCGATAGATCAGGCCAGGTCCATCCTGCAAGCCGCCAAGCGCCAGTACCTCGCCGATGACGATGCGGTGTGTCGCCATGGTGCGCACATCCACCAGCCGGCAGTCGAAGCTGTTGAGCGCGGACGCGAGCACGGGCGCGCCGGTGACGGCGATGGTCCAGTTCCCCACGCCGAAGCGCGCCTCGCCCTCAAGACCCTTGCGGCCGGCAAAGGTTTCCGCCACGGGCTGGTCATCGCCGGAGAGCGTGTTGATGCAAAACAGGCCATTGGCCTCAATCTGAGCCAGCGTATTGCTGTCATGATGGATGCAGACCAGCATCATCGGCGGGGCATCGGACAGGGACGTAACGGCACTGGCTGTCAGCCCGGCCCTGTGCCCGTCACGCGCCGTCGTGATCACATGCACCGACGCCGTCACCTGGGCCATGGCTTGCCGGAACGCAACGGAGGGAACCGGCGCCGGCGCAAGGCCGCCTTCCGCCGGGAAGTTGGGTCTGGCTGTCATGCAAACTCTGCTGCTCTGGCCATCGGCAGACGACGACCCTTCACACACTCATGTAGGCCGCCACGGCGAAAAAGCCAGCGCCGTCATCCTGGGACGCATTGGCAGAGCGCACCGGACTGCCCTATCTGACAGATCGGAACTGGATCATTCAGATGTCTCCGCCATGCATGTCCTGATCATTGGTGCCGGCATTACGGGCACGGCCTGCGCTCATGCCCTTCTCGACGAGGGCCACACAATCACGCTCATCGATCCCGATGGCAGCGCGGCGCGGGCGCGCGGCACGCCCTCTGCCGGCAATGCCGGCTGGATTGCCACAGCCGACATCCTGCCGCTGGCACACCCGAAGATCGTGCTGGAAGCGCCGCGCATGCTGCTCGATCCACTTGGCCCGCTTGCGATCCGCGCGGGCTATCTGCTGCCGCTGCTGCCCTGGCTGGCGCGTTTCCTCTGGGCCTCGCGCCCATCGGCGGTGGAGGCCTCGACACGGGCACTGATCGATCTTCAGACCCGCGCCCTGCCCGCCTGGCTCGCCCGCTCCCGCGCGCTGGGCCTGGAAAAGCACATCCATCGCAAGGGCGGCCTGTACATGCTGGACACGCCGGCCAGCGTGGAGAAGGCCCGCGCAGAGGCCCGCCGCCAGCGTGAGCTCGGCATCAACATCGACGTGATCTCGCCCGACGAGGCACGCCAGATGGAGCCCGCCATCCGCGATGTCTTTGCCGGCGCGCTGTTCCACGCCGATTCCGCGCACATCTCCGATCCGCTCTGGCTCACCACCGCGCTGTTCGAAGCGGCCATGGCGCGAGGAGCCACCTCGGTCACTGCCACGGTCAGGGCGCTCGCCGCCGACGGCAAACCCGCCGTGCTGACCGATGGCGGCGCGATCGAGGCCGACGCCATTGTGCTGGCCGCCGGCATATGGTCGCGCACGCTCGCCGCCGGGCTTGGGGACAAAACCCCGCTCGACACAGAGCGCGGCTACAATGTCAGCTTCAAAGGCGTGACAGGCCTCACCTCGCGTCCCGTCGCCTTCAAGGACCATGGCTTCATCATCAACGCCCTCGATTCCGGCATCCGCATCGGCGGCGCAGTGGAGTTCGGCGGCCTGAAAGCAAAGCCCAACCATGCCCGCACCAAGGCGCTCTATGACACCTGCAACCGCTTCATCAGCGGGCTGCCGGCCTACGAGAGCGGCGAGGTCTGGATGGGCTTCAGGCCATCCCTGCCCGACTCGCTGCCCGTGATCGGCCCATCGCGTGCCTCGCCCCGCATCATCTATGCCTTCGGCCACGGGCATCTGGGTATGACGCAATCGCAGGTGACAGCTGCGCTCGTTGCCGACATGATCGCCAGCCGCAAGACCAGCTTCGATGCTGCGCCGTTCAGCGCGCAGCGCTTCTGAAGCACCGGTAGAGCGATCTTGAATCACGTTCTGAAGCACCGGAATCACGATCTCAGCATGGACAGCCAAGACCATGAGCACGCACACTTTTTTCTGCGTTGACGGCCATACCTGCGGCAACCCGGTCAGGCTCGTGGCGGGCGGCGGCCCGACGCTTCGGGGCTCAACGATGGTGGAGAAGCGCGCCCATTTCCTCGCCGAGTTCGACTGGGTGCGCACCGGGCTGATGTTCGAGCCCCGTGGCCATGACATGATGTCCGGCGCGATCCTCTATCCGCCGACACGCCCCGATGCCGACATTGCCTTCCTGTTCATCGAGACCTCCGGGTGCCTGCCCATGTGCGGGCACGGCACGATCGGCACGGTGACCATGGGTCTGGAGCGCGGGCTGATCACCCCGCGCGAGGACGGGGTCGTCAGGATCGACACGCCTGCCGGCCTCGTCACGGCAACCTATGTGCGCAGCGGTCCTTATGTGGACTCGGTGCGCATCACCAATGTCGCGTCCTACCTGCATGCCAGCGGCCTCACCGCCCATGTCGATGGCCTTGGCGAGATCACAGCTGATGTGGCCTATGGCGGCAATTTCTACGCCATCATCGATGCGCAGGCGGCCTTCTCGGACATTGCCGATGTCAGCCCATCGGACCTGCTGCGCTGGAGCCCGAAGGTGCGCGAGGCCTTTCGGGCGCGCTACAGCTTCGTCCACCCCGAGAACCCCGCCATCAACGGGCTCAGCCACGTGCAGTGGACTGGCAAGCCTCAGCATCCGGAGGCCCACGCCCGCAATGCGGTGTTCTATGGCGACAAGGCCATCGACCGCAGCCCCTGCGGCACGGGCACCTCAGCCCGCATGGCGCAGTGGGCGGCGCAGGGCAAGCTCAAGGTGGGCGATGACTTCATCCACGAGAGCATCATCGGCACCCTGTTCCGCGGGCGCGTCGAGGCCACAGCAAAGGTCGGCTCCCATGACGCCATCATCCCGTCGATCGAGGGTTGGGCCCGGATGACCGGTCTCAACACCATCTTCATCGATGACCGCGACCCGCTGCGGGCCGGCTTCCAGCTCAAGGACTGAGAACCCGGGACTGAGGGCCCGTCTGGCCCCGGAACAGCTCCGGCTCAGTCCATCTCGGCAAGCAACTGGTCCATGGCGCGGGCCGGTTCGGCACAGCCCGCTTCGCCGACGACCTTGGCCGGAACGCCAGCCACCGTCGAGTGGCGCGGCACCGACGCCAGGACCACCGAGCCGGCAGCCACGCGCGCGCACTCGCCGACCTCGATGTTGCCGAGGATCTTCGCCCCGGCCCCGATCAGCACGCCGGAGCGGATCTTCGGATGTCGGTCGCCCTTCTCCTTGCCGGTGCCGCCGAGCGTCACATCCTGGAGCAGTGAGACATTGTCGCCGATCACCGCCGTCGAGCCCACGACCAGCCCGGTCGCATGATCGAGAAACACGCCGCGCCCGATGCGGGCAGCCGGGTGGATATCGGTCTGGAACACCTCCGATGAGCGGCTTTGCAGATAAAGCGCCAGATCGGTGCGATTGCGCATCCACAGCCAATGCGCGAGCCGGTGGGTCTGGAGCGCGTGGAAGCCCTTGAAATAGAGCAAGGGCTCGATCAGACGCGTGCAGGCCGGATCGCGGTCGACCACGGCGGCCATATCAGCGCGGAAGCCTTCCGCGATGGTCGCATCCCTTGCCAGTGCCTCGTCGAAGGTCTGCGCGATCAGGTCAGCCGGAACAACCGGGTGCCCGAGCCGGGCCGCAACCCGGTGCGCGATGGCATGATCGAGGCCGGGCTGGTTGAGGATCGTGGACAGCACGAAGCCTGCCAGCGTTGGCTCAGCCTCGATCAGCCGCTCCGCCTCCTGCCGCACGCGGGCCCAGGCCGGATCGACCACACCGAGCGTCGCCGGCTGGTGCGGTTGCCGTGCGGTGGTGCTGCCTGTCGTCATCTGCTGCTCCTGCGCTGGCCGGACCTTGTCATGATATGGCAAAGGACAGGCCAATGCGAAAGGGCAGGACCAATTCAGGGCAGGACCAATTC
>Ga0164293_10000906_pt1 | contig 24721 bp, 7 predicted proteins | sample GEODES118metaG_FD_111487 | JGI IMG/M metagenome (GOLD analysis project Ga0164293, IMG submission 111487) | Eutrophic lake water microbial communities from Lake Mendota, Wisconsin, USA - GEODES118 metaG | ecosystem: Environmental > Aquatic > Freshwater > Lake | place: USA: Lake Mendota, Wisconsin...
AAACCTGAATTTGTAAAACCAGAAGCCGTAACATTAGCTACAACATCTTTAATCAAAGCTGAAGATCCGCCAGTAAATTGCATGCCACCTATCAATTGAGGTGTTAAAGAATTACCAAGAGCGTCTAAAGATATTTCTCCACCCATAGTTATGCCAGTGTTGCCAGCTCTTAATGAATCCAAATATATTCTAGTATCGTTTCTTACTGTTTGAACATTCATCCAAGAATGCAACCAGGAAGTCATAAACCATTTTGCAGGATCGTTAACAGTCACAAGAGCATTTGGAGTTATCGAAGTAATGAAACCAAGCTCTGAAGTAAAGTGATGGACGACTTGTTCTACCTCAAACATGCCGTACATTCTTTCGTAAATATCAGCAAGGTAAACTAAGTCATGAGGCCTTATATCTGCATTGCCCATGATAATTATTTCTCCGCTGTATATATCTTTTACGGATTCCCTTAGATGACTGAGTGCAATTCTTTTTGCGCTTAACTCATCTGGTGCCCCAGTCACGTTCTTAGATATTCCTCTTCCAGTTTCAAACGGATGCAATAGCGGATGCAAGAATCCAAAGAAGCCACTGCCAACTACATTGTCAAAATAAATTCCAGTTTCTACAGTATTCTCAACTTGCCTATCTGCAGGTGCGCCCTTATCTAGTGATACGGTTACTGGGTACTTGCCATCTGACACTGCTGTTATCGTTGTGGCCACACCCGAATTTTCTTGAATTTGATTTGACAATATATGGGAGAACGAACTTAGATAATGTATTCTTTGAAATGGCTCCCTAATCTCCACCACTGGTTCTGCGTATTCTCTCGTGAACGGATTGTCTACAGCCCTTAGGAGTGATCCTGGTCTTCCTAGTTGGTAGTATATAGAGTCGTTTAAAGCTTTATTGAGAATATTTGCTTGTCTTGCAAGTACCGTACTTTGAGAAAGACCATATCCAGTTTGGAGCATGTTGAGCCTGAACACGTTAAATAGCGCAGACAAACTGTCCGTAACTGCGTTGAAGACTTGCCCAATGCTCTTGTCGTAAAAATCTCCCAAACTATTTAGTGATCTACTAGCTAGATTGGTTGTGCTATTTCCTTCGCTTTTATTCTTAAAAAGAAGTTGTAGAAATTTAGTTTTATCTTTTGCATACGTGTTCCCTGGGAAGATAAAAGCTTGGAATATTTTGTCAACAGGCTTAAATGACCAAGCTTCATCTTGAGGAGAGTTACCATAAGTTATTCTTCTATCTGGCTTAAGAACCAACCAAGCTCTTGCGTACGGGTCATTCCAAAGGGCTTGTCTAAATAACCCAACAAGATAATAAAATAAATCTTGAGGACATTTTATTATAGTGCCTAAGTCTTCTTCAGATATTTGTTTGCCGTATATGTCCTGCATTTGGGATACATTAAAAAGATTTGCTTTTAGAAGCGCTATTTTTTCTATGCTAAGTTCATTAAAGTATTCTATTAAACCACCATCAACCAAAGGTGCATCTATGAAATTTTTTCTAGCAAACTCTATTGCTTCTGCCTGGGATTGAGTTGGCTTATCCCCAAAGAGTAAACTAAATTCGTCTAAAGCATTCTCATTATTCTTTGCAAACTTATTGTAAGTACCAAAATCATCTGGCAGGTTTTTGCCACTAAAAATCTTTTGTATTTCTCCAGTAAATGGTGTTGTATCATCCCAGTTCATTAAATATGTATCTGCAAAAATAATCTTAACCGATTCATACGTGTGATAACCATAGCGGAATTGATCCCAGACTTGCTGTGCTTGTGCTAAAGTCCTACCATTACCCGCTATAACTGATGTAGTTAGGTCATAATCTTCGTCATAAAATTTTCTTGCTTCAATTGAAGTGCTATCTTGAAGAGAATAAATTGATGGAAACTGTACTCTCCCAGAAGAACTGTAATCTTTCTCTGATTTTTCGCTTTTAAGAATATTAATTCCGTACAGTAACTCATTTAAATTTTTTCTAGCTGGATCATCAATTGGTTTTCTTATTAAATCATAATAGTTTTTAAAATTTCCACCTGATCCATAACTAGCATCAGCTCCATTCTCTGTGCCATCTGTTTCTGGGGCGTATTGTCTGGTTGCTTCCATGCTTGGGTTTTTTAAGACCGCATATAAATCTCCACCATTTGTTCCTGCTACCCAAGGTCCAAAGCCAATTACAACTGAATCTTCCGTAGGTGCTTCAGTTGGACCAGGCGTAAATGGTTCAAGATCTGGTCCAGTACTCTTAGGCTTTTTAATTTTAAATGTTTTAATCGGCACCACTGAACTAAAGGCCACTCCAAGAGGTACAGTATTTGGCACAAAAGCAAAATAGCAGTCTTCAACATCTGGCACAGGTGCGTAACCCTTATCTTCGTACCCCCAAACATCTTTGCCGGGTTCAAACCTCTTGACAGAAAGCTTGCTAACAGTTAAAACATCTAAGTAGTATGCTGCATCTGGTGACACTACAGCGTCTATCTCCGTGGGAGCAAGATTCATAGCTTCGGCTCCATTCGTGATTGTCGATAGTGGGTCAACTGTTTCATTTTTTCCCCAAAGGAAATAGGCTGGCTTGCAAACTACAGCAGCCCCTTGCCCACTATTAGCAGACGGGTTGTATACAAGAACATGCATATTTTGATAATCTTTAGCCTCTCCATACAAAGATGCACTGTCGTTATCAAAATACCATTTTTTAAACTTCTTAACCAATTCACCGTCTTGTACCGCAACATTATAAGGCCATCTCATAGCTATGTAGAATTGTTCTTCCAAACTTGTTTTTGGTGGTTCCCATTCAGTATAGGAAAATGGTCTACCATTTAATTCTGGGCTAAGCTCTAATATATCTGATGAGCCTTGATTATTCAAAATTGGCTCAGGGATAGGCATGGTAACCATTAGCGACTGTTGGTTTGCGATTGACTCTGGGATAAAATTAGTGAATGAAAAATCAATAGGATTATTTAATATTTCTATAACTTGAGAACCAGAAATGCTTTTTTCATTTTGATAATCTATATCAAAAATTAAATATTCTTTAAATTCTTGCCCATATATTTTTTCAACTCTATTTAAAATAAATGCTTCACTAAGAGAAGTATTTCGGGCAGCAGTGCTGGTACCTATTCCGACTTCCCTACCGTACTGAAAAGCATAAGTGTCTAAAGTCTTATCGTCATTGCTTCTTGCCGTAAAGAATGGAAATCTAAATCTTGTAGGTAATTGTTGGATTTGCGCGTGTCCTGAGCCGGTAAAATCAGTTACGATTTCACTACTGCCACCTACAGGCAAGTGAAAGCCCATTGTTACTCTGCCCTTTGAAGTAGGGAGTTTCGCAATTATGTTTCCTTTATCGTCTGCTATCTCTTGGAAATTTTTATCATTAAAATTAATTAATATTTTATTTTCTCTTAAGTATCCTGCTGCGTTAAAGATTCCTTCCGCATTTTTTTGTGCTGTTGCAAGTTTGTTCAGTGCTTCTAGCGGTTCAGTTCCTCTCAAGAAGGCTTCTGCATCTGCGTATGGATTTATGTTTTTGTTTATATCAGTCATGATTGTCATTAAATCAAAATCTGGATCATTTATCTGAGGAGGTATTATGCCCAACTCAGCCGCTTTTTCATCTCCAGGATATCCAGTCGTAATTGGAACTACGCCAGAAGTATAAAGCCAATGTGGTTTGCCATAAAAAACAGTTGATCTATCTTCGAATGGTCTAATGGCAACTATATAATTTGGGAGCAATCTAGCGCATGTTTGGAATAAATCCCAAACAGTTCTCATGTAGGTTTGAGCCCTAAAGGAAACTTCATCAAAGCCTGGCATGTCGTCATCGCTGTTTGCGCTGATTAAGCCAAGTGTTCTAAAAATATTGTTGCCGCCTCTTCCGCTCAAAACCCCGAGAAGACCTATGCCAACTCCGACTGTAGCTGTTACTGGACCACCAGCTATAGCTAATGTTGTGCCAAGCCCACCTAGAGAAAGATTCTTAAATAGATTTGCGCCACCTTGACTATCTCTGATTGCTCCGCCTTGTGTTTTTGAATCAATTACTGCGGTTGCATTTCCCTCACCTGCATCATATTTGGCCATCAAACTATTCCAAGATCTATCAGATAATTTTGATAAATACTCTAATCTTGGATTGGGTTGATCTTCTGGCGTTATAGAAGCTACGCTTGTCCAGCCATCTCCTAAATCTCCGCCTAAGAATTGTGCTATTCCAGTTCCGTTTCCTGGATATATATTTCTTTTAAATATTTCCATATCTCTTTGAGCTGAAAAATTTGACCAAAGTTGACCCATCAAAGATGCTACTGGGTATCTGAATTCTTGCACACCTATACCAACCATGTTTAAAGCAGATTTTCCTATTGCGGCGCCGCTCATTTCATTTGCTGCTCTATGGGAATCGGCTACTGCATCGACTAAAGCATACTGTCTTGAGGCTTCTGCTTCGCTCATTGGCTCATATATCATCGCACCAAAATGTCTAATCCCAAATTTGTTTTCAGAGAATACTAAGCCTCTGTTTGCATTAGCTATTCCTTCTCTAAATCTAGAAGTGCCCATCGATAATAGTCTGACCATTAAATCTCTAGGTTCTGACATCCAAAGCCCAGTATTTATTCCTCCATCTATTTTACCGCTGTCACCCTTTTTGTTCGTAGAGTTAACAACAGCACCTAATTCTATTGCATCTGATTGGGCTGTGACGGTAACGATTTCGCCATACTCAACTTGGGTTATAGTCCCGTTAAACAACGTCTGTAAACTGTTTGGGTTTGATCCGTATCCGCCTCTTAAGTGAACCCTTACACCTGGTTTTAAGATTATATTTTCTACGTTAACAACATAATCATTCTTCATATGAGATAAAATATTTCTAGCTTTATTCAAAGTATTATCTAATATAGAACCTATACCCGAAGAAGCCATACCACCAAGTGGAGAGTCTGCGCTGTATATGTCAGACGATGCTGCTTTTGTTAATTTAGAATATAGATTAGATACTCTAAATATTAGAGTATCGCCTAAAAGATCTTCTGATGAAACTACAGAAAAATCTACAATAGATTGTAAACCATAAAAATTATCAAACAACTTTACACCAGCAAAGTAGCCACCTTCATCTATCAGCCAAAGCATATAGGTCGGGAACGCTCTGATCATTCTTCCCGATACATCTCTGTACTGAGTGTCGACCAACATTTTTTCCCAGTGCATATTTACCGATACAGGCGGTTGACCTTTGCCGGTAGACCACTCTGGAACTTGACCATCTCCATGAGAAATTGGACTCCCATAATCAGAAAGAGGCGTCAGTCCTGCAACCGCAGAATTCTTGGTGCCCAAAGCTGGGTTTGAATATTCATCTACGGGTATCGGCGCCAACTCATAAACCTTTGAACCCTTTTGTACTTTTACCCCATCTATCGTAAGATAGAATCTTGATCCCTTTTCCGTGTCTATATAACCAAAGTTTGTTCCAAATGCCGATGTTACCATAGCGGGAATCTTGCCAGGATCACTTGGATCTTTAATGGGCATCATATATATATTAACGTGGGCGTCTAGCTCTTCCGGCAAAAAGCTTACTTCAGTTTCATCTGGTAAGCTAAACTCTCCTGCTAAAGCTAATTCTATTTCTTTATATGCTTCTGGATCCGATGAAGATATATCCCCAACTTGATAAGGTGCGGAAGATATTTTGTTAACGATTTCTGGATCTTGTTTTTCAACAAACTCTATGTAATCCGTTAAAACAACAACTCCCGAATTTGTTGGAATTGGTGATCCACCTGCAGCATCGTATGGGTCTTTGTTCCAGCTTTCAAATGCTTTTAAGAATATATTAAAATCTATATTACTACTTCTTAGCCAACTGCTTAAATTCTTTAATTTTTCTTTTTTATCTTCACTGCTTAATGAGCTTGAATACTCTCTAACAAACGCAGGCAGATAAGCATATACGGATGCAATTTGTAGAGACTCACTAGTGACTGTGTCCTTTGGGCCGAAGGTGATCGGTTTAGTTTGTTGTGAGATATTATATATTATATCTTTGTCAAACATTTCAAAAGATCTAAAATAAAAATCTGGGTCAAGAGTTCCAACTGTTTCATTGTCGGTATCTTTTACTTCAAGAGGCAAATCTGGGTAGGCGTTAAAAGATCCCCAAAGCTGTTTGATTCTTAGAAATGGGTTTCTTTTTGAAGAAAAATTATCTATAAAATCTTTTTGTTGTACAGAACTTAATTTTTCTCTAGTCTGTTGAAAAACATCAAAGTCCATTAAGCTTAAGTTAACTTGATAAACGTGAGGGTAATCTGGGACTGTAGACACTGTGTAGTTTGATGGCATAACATATTTAATTCCACACAATGCCGTTATAACATTTTTTATACCCATAAATCCAAGAACGCCACTTGCGTGCTCTAGTCTCGCCAAAGCGTTTACATGATCAAAAACTCTTTTTATTTTAGCTAATTCTTTTTCCCCAACCACTGTCATAGATATATTTATGTATGAATCTTTACCACCAATATGCTGATAGGTCGGTTCATCCTGCATTTGCAATTGAAGCTTAGCTAAATTATTCCCCATAGAAACACTTACCCCGGTGACTGTCACTGCAGTTGGATCCAGGTCCACCTTGAGCATTGGCACTTCCCATTCTCTAAACTGAAAAGAACCAGACCTTGCTCTCACTGCTTCCATCAAAGCTTGGATCGGTCCACTTGAGTAAAATCTTTCATATACAAGCACGCTAAATGCATCGCTTACTTGACCCTTAACTTCTTTTTGCAGAGTCTGATACGCGCTACTGCCCAACTCTCCATCCCCTGGTATTGGTATATGTTGCTCTTTAGCTTTTTTATTAACTAAAGTATTTGTTGTATGATCAAGATAAGCTTTTGAGCTCAAAGCTATTTTTTTCATGTATTCTTTTGCTGCAACAATACTTATATCAGATAGTCTTTCCCCATTTACAATGTAGTCCCCATTACCAATACCACCTGGTACATCAGTGCTATTGATATCCTCTATATATTTTTTTTCAGTTTGAGATAAAGTTTTATTTTCTATTTTAAATATCTTAACTAGATACGCGTATACTTTTTCTTTTACTTCACCATCTGAAGAACCAGCTGTCAAAACATCTAGAGAATCTTTTAGTATAGTTCTAATATTTTTATTGTACTGTCCACTTATTGATAGATCATATGTATTAGCCAACTTGATACCATAGTCAGCTGAATTATTTACGTTGATGCCAAAATAGTTTAGTATTCTTGACCAAAAATCTTGGTTTTGTTCTGATAATAATTCTTCATTATTAGCCCTAAAAGAACTCATATCTGGCAAGAATATCTTTGTTTGAGATTCTATAGGAATGTAAAAAGATATATTATTTCCATCTGTCCATTCGTTGACCACATTTGTAACTAGTTGGCTTTCCGATAGATTAACTGCAGATATACCATAAGATTTCTCTATTGAATCTGCGCCATATCTTCTATCCAAAGCATCCGTTACGTTCGGCTGCATTGTAATCGGGCTTTCTGTCTTGTCCGAAGCTTTAACGTCACTTTGCTTTTGAAGGAATTCTCCATTAACATACTTATTTAAAGACACGGCTGCTTTGCCCATGTACTGTCTATATTTGCCCCAATGTATTGCCTGATTAAAATCGGTTATCATTGGCATGAGTGGTTTATGGTTAAAGTTTAACAGCTCTATGTCAACTGCTAATGCAAATGGGAAATTAGGTATAGTCTGTATTTGGATATTGGAAAGAGCAACAGCAGTTATGCCATGAACACTATTTAAGTAAGAGCTTTTGATGGGAAGAAACGGTGAATATTTAAACGCTGCAACAATGCCTCTGAGCGAAGAAAGAAACTTATCTATTTTTTTATCAGAGTCCCCAGTAGAAGAAAAGTCAATTACAAAGTTATCTTTTAGTTGTATCCTGGATGCGTCCTCAACTGATATGCCCCAAATTTCTTCATAGTTTGGGAAAAACAATCTCATTGTTATAGAAGTTTCTTTATAACCAGAATTAAATTTTGGAGTATTCTTTTGCCTAAGAGCACCACCTGTTAAGCTGCCAGTCTTAAACGATGTGTTTATATTTATAGACAATGGTGGAACATAGAAGTTTGCAGCACCAAGCCTGAGGTGAAAGATATCTGGGGTTTGGGGAGCAATACTTGCTCTATAAGGAGATTTTCTTAAAACTTCTTTAATTCGTTCTGCTGTATTTTTAAAATTATTTGGATCATTAGGGCCATTAAAAACAAGAGTAAATACATCTTGGCCTTCTCTTGCGCCTAACGCTGTTTGTAAAGACTTTAAAAAATCTTTTAAATTGTTTACAGTATCTTCTTCTCCACCACCCTTGCCGCCATTCGAATAATCTGCAGTCACTGCAAGTGTGTCAAAGAAGAACGTAACTAAGGATGGGAAGTATATATTTATAGTAGATAAAGCCAATGGATCTCTAGATACTTGTCGAACGGTAAATATTAGCTGATCCAACCACGCTTGATCCTCTGTTGGATTTACAAAATCAAATGCAGATCTTTCTGCGTTAGCAGAGCTTGATAATCTTTTTTTACCAAAAGCTGCTATATCACTAGCATATGCGGCTAAACTTAGCAGGCCTGAATTTTGTATTTTTAAAAAAATTCTACTTAATTGGTCTCCGTCTATATCGCCGTTTAACGGATCAAAAGCATTGTCGCTATTAAGTGGTTTAAATGCTCTATAAAAACCAGCCCAGTCAACTGATCCTACATTTTGATTTGGAGCTGCATAAATTTTTAATCCTCTCATTTTTGTTTCCCAATTAGATTGATACACTTTTTGAAAAACTTCTTCTAAATAATTCAAAGCGCCGGTGGAATCCCCAGTAGGATCACTTGACCAAATATTTAATTGATCATTCAACCATATTGATTCTTGCTGAACTAAAGCTTTTGTATTCTCGGCTGTATCTTTTGATGGGTTATATGTTTTCTTCCAAATTTTTAATCTATTATATAAAGCTTCGGCTGCTGGTATAACTGTTGCATACTCTGAGAGATATGGTTCTGCCGAAAAAGCTGCGGTTATAAAAAAGTCTGCTCTTGCGCGTGAGGCGGTTCTTACGCCTGACCTGAGTGCCTCATATCTCACTAAGAGGTCATCAGTCAATTCAACCAAAGGCTGCCTTGTGCCTGTTAGCCAATATGTTACGCCTATGTTCATTGCAAAGACGCTAAACTTATCTTTTTCAGATAAATTCAATGCTTCAAATGGTGCATACCTTACATCTGCCATACTGCCCGACAGTGCCCCATCGAGCATAAAGTCCTGAAGCTCGAATAATTGTACTGTTTTACCAACGTTATCTGGGTTAAGGAAATCAATTATTTTATCTACATAAGACAGCCCAATAAGATATTTTAAGTAGTCATACGCCTTAGAGTCTATCTCATGATCTTCTAAGAAGATCTTAATCCTTGGGTCAGCCATGTTTCACCATCAGATTATATTTAACTTAGACATAGCATTAATCCTACTGGATGAAGATCCATCTTGGGTGACCCCACTATAATTATTAATTATACCAGTTTGTTGTATGTTTGTAAAGTTTCTCTGCATAAACGGGCTTTTATGCGATTCAAAGTTCTTCGTATACCTAGCCTGTTGAAGCCTTTGATTCATGTATCCAGAATTGTTCATCTGGAGGTATGTTGATTTACCATCCATTAAACCTTCCTTCGAATATTTAATTGTATCCGAAGTCTTTAAATTCTTTTTAGATTTATACACCGTATTCTTTGAATTGGCGGCGTTTCCTGCAGATTTGTTGCCCTTATCAGAAGCTATTCTTGCTGCGTATGCGTTAGATGTTTGGGTCCTAGCAGATGTATCTTTAGTCTTAGCTGCGGCGTCTTTTAAGTTTTTATTTTGTTTGTCAGCACCAAAAATCATAAGTCACCTTTAAAAAGAGCTAGCTACTTCATCGTATGGGTTGTTCCCAGCCTGAGGAGCTCTACGATACATAGTAGTGTTCATATTGAATTTTCCTAATCCCATAGCTTCTTGCCTAAAGTTAGAAACGTCTTTTGTATTCCCATACAAATTAACTTTATAATCTATACCAGGGTTATAAACCGCGTTTCCTATTTGTGGGATTTCGGCCATCCTCTTAGGATAATTATCTTCATAAGCTGACCCTCCAGGCAGGAGTGGTGGGCCTTGTATATCTTCTTGGCTTCTATCTTTTATCCCCTGATAAGCAAAGCTTCCAATCACTAAAGCGCCTGCTGCTATAACTGAATTTTTAAATAATTTATTTTCTTGAAATAAGTTTTTTAAACTTCCGTCTTTTATGAATTCACTAATTCGTTTAAACTGAGCTTTAGCTACAGATGTTTCTTCTCCTGATATTACTCTTTCTAAATCTCTTCCAACCGCAGTAGTCGGCGCAGGAGCTGCAGTGGTTGGTCTTCCAATAAAATCTGAATCTGTTTTAAATTCATCGGCTAACTCTTGATATCTTGTGTTGGCAACGACTGCATCAAGTCTGTTGGACATCGCGGTTCTAACTTCATTCATATTTCTACCATTAAACACTTGGTTTTGTATTTCGGCATCGTCGGACAATAGAGCCAATATGTCTAATTGGGTTGACGAACGGTCTTGCCCAATGCCGTATAAATAAGTTTGCAACAACTCTTTTGCTGTTTGCCCCGCCCTTGAAGAAAGATTTTCACTTGTTGTTGGCCCTAGGGTGTTTAAGGTTTTGAATACATCATCACTCTCTATCACATTCTTTGAGTAAGCAAAGTTTCTTTTTATTTCTGCTGCAGAAAATAACTCTCTTAGATTATTGGAAATTGTTCCACCAGACCCTATGAAATCTTCAAGTACTGATTTTGGAAAATAATTTAAATCATCATAAATAAATTCTTTACCAATTTGATCGCTTCTTTTCCTCAAAGTATTTATCATTTCTTCTACAGATACACCAGACCTACGAGCCGCTTCTCTTATATCATCCGTCACGGTATCGCCCATTTTAAGTTTTCTTATAAACAACTCATCTGTTGCTTCATTATTTAGTTCACTCATATCTGCTCTAAAATTTAATATCCTAGAAGCTTCTTCTGTATGTTTGCCTAAAAGATAATCTGCTGCTCTTCTAGCTTCTTCTGTATATTCGAATGAAGCTAGTGCTGGATTTATTGTTTTGCTTCTGTATCTAATATTATTCATCGCTTCTAAATTTGCAGCGGCTACCGTGCCCGCACCATGCAAACGGGCAACGCTAGCATAAGCGTGTTGTTCATTTGCGCCAAAAAGTTTTATAAGAGCATCTCTTCTTGCTTCTGAACCTATTGGCATTTGCTCTTCTGATAGTTGGCCAAGTATTTCTTTAAAAGTTTCAGGACTAGAAGATCCCGTTTCTATACCCTCAGATATACCTCTGATTATAGACTGTAGATCAGTGTCCTGTAGCCTTCCTTTGAGCAGTTGTTGGTCAATTTTTGGCAAAAATCTTTTCTTAAAATCTTCAGCTTCTACGGCGTCTCTGATCGCCATTTCCGTAGCAAGCTCCATGACTTGTGCATACTCTGTGCCAACACGTCTACCAAGGTTTTCTACTGCTTGTGAACCTATATCATTTATCGACCCACCAGCTTTGCGCACTCTCTCTACAGCCCTAAGTGCTGCGCTTGCGTCATATGAATTTTCTACTCCGACGGCAACTTCTGTTAAACTTTTTCTCAACATATCCATGTCATCCATTAATGATGGCATAACTCCAGAAGCACTCTTAGAGAAGTCAATTGCAAATTCTTGAGAGACTAAACCTATTTGGTGTTCAAGAATTTTTCTAATTCTTCCATCTTGTCCACCCATTTTTATTAAGTGTTCTATTAAATCTTGTGTTTGATTTAACTTAGACCCAACCAACATCGTTCTGTTTACATACGAACCAAGCATCGCTGCTTCTTCGGATGTCGCAGCACTAAACATTTGATTAAAAACAGATTGTTCTTTTAATGCAGCTAAAAATGGATTGTCCATATTCTTTTTAAATATCTCGTTTACTTCATAAAATCGAAATGTTTCTAAAGCTTCTTTTAATTCATTATAAAGTGAAGAATCTAAAGCATTTTTATATGAATCATCTTCAAGAAGTTGTTTAATTTGATCTTTTATTAAGTAGCCTTGTTCTGAACTATACTTTTGATTCTCTTCTCCAAATATTTTAAAGATTCCAGGTCTTGTATACTGTGGGTTATTTGCTAGTGATGAAGAACCCTGTCTTTCAATTGACCTTAGTATTCTTCTGTTGTGAGCACCAGCTACGCCCTCCATGGAACCGTCGAGCATTCTTAACCCAGCTTTACCACTATCCTGGGCAAAATCAAAAATGCTTATAACAAGTTGTTCTGCTTCATCTGCATTTATGGTTTTATATTTTTTATCATTCCAAAGAACAGAGTAAAGATCATCCAAAGATGAAGCTTTTACGCCACCAAATTTTGACGACCTATATTCATCTAACAGTCCTCTAAATCTTTCGTTCTGAAAATATGACCTTAGTGTTCCTTCGTCTAAATTTGCTTTTGCATATATTGATTCTTCTGGACCAGAAGGCTGTCTGTACATACCAAACAAAAGTCTTTTCTTATCACCGTTATCTTTATATGTCATCATCTTAGTTAACACTTTGTCGTCCAAGTCGAAACCACCCAAAGATTCATAGAATCTATTTGTCATTCCAGGACCAAATAAAACTCTATTATCATCTACTCTAAACTCTAAAAGCTGTGCCGCTATTTCTCCGCCAACTCCTTGCATTCTTACACTAGCCATCCCAGAAAGATTTTCGGTTGCAGCTGTACCGCTCTGTACTGCTGCGTTTTCAGTACTCAAAGCAAATCTTCTAACGTCAGGTAACGCTGGCAAGTAAGTTGCGACGTTACCCTTAGTTTGTACTCTATACATTTCTGAAGCGTGAAGGCTAGCTAACATGTTCATCATTCTTGGAGAATCTTTTGGAGATATTCCAGACTGATGCATCTCTAATAGCTGCCTTGCAAATTCTTTATTTCGTATTCTTGTTTCAGTCATGTACTCTGGAAGATAATCCAGCTCATCATTAAATACTGTTCTTTGTAACATCTCTTTTATTCTTGGTGGCAATATATTTTGATCGATAGCAGTGTTAAACTCTTGCATTATTTCACCAGAATATCTTTGTATATTTTGTATATCATAATCTGAAGTAAAAAGTTCACCAAGAAACGAAGAAGAAACTGGGTCGGAGTATACTTTGTCGCTACTGCTTCCTAATCCGCTAAAAACAAATCCTTTAAAAGGAAAGCCTAGCTCGCCCTTAATTGCCTCTTCGTCTAAGATGGCTGCAAAACCAGAAAATAAACCTTTGTTATTTCCTATTAAATCAAAGTCTGCGAAGTTAGCAGCGGACTTTATTTTTTCTTCTCCAGTACCACCTCGTAAGGTTACCTGATATAAATTGTTTGCTTTGGATACAATATTATGCTGCCCTTGTATTTCGTACAATTGTTGCTCAAGAGCTTCTAATTCCTGCCTACTTCTACCTGTTATGCCAGCTTTTAAATCTGCGCGTGTTTGTTTTATTTGAGTCTGTAATCCATCTATAGTCTTTTGCAGTTCATTCATCTTATAGGTTCTTAACTTATCATTGATTACAGATATACCATCAAACTCTCTCTTAACACCCTTCATTATTCTTTCTATTGATTTATATGCATCGCTGCCTTTGCCGCCCTCAGCCTTAAACGCTTCTGCAACGTTGTCTAACAATTCACTCGAGCTGTTTGACATTCCAATCAATTCTTTTATTTTTTTATTTGAAAGAATTTCTTTATCTGAACTTCCTGTTGACAAATTATCTATAGTAGCTTTTACTAAATTTGTGTCTAAAAGTTCATCTATTAGATTGTATTGAACGCCACCTTGTTCTACTATAAAATTTTGTCCAAGGCCAGCAATTCTTTTACCAAACGTTTTAGAAAGAGGATCTTGATCATAGACTAAATCTGTAGATCTACCAGCAAATCCCATATATTTTCTAAAATAATCAATGCCCGAATCAACCCTTAGAGCTCTATCTTCGATCCCAGTTCCAACACTCTCACTTCCTATAGCTTTTCTTATGTCTATTTCCGACATTGAAATATCTCTTTCGGAAAAAAATGCTCTCAAACGTTTTGGTAGCTTGTTAACAAACCCTGGCATTGCTGCGTTACCTAATGCTGATTGTAGTTTATTTTGGTTTAATAAACCTGATCCCAATATTGTGCTCATCATATGAATTTGAGCAGACGACAAGGCTGTTTCTTGGCCCCCTACTAAAGCCTTCATTGTTAAGTAGGCTCCGCCGTCTCCATCAACAATAGGCACAAAACCTATACTAAGTTTTTCTAATTGTCTTGCGGCCTCGGTTGCAACTTTGCTTTTCTCACTTTTACTAGTTAAAATTTGCATCATCAAAGTACTTGGATCTATATCTCCAAGGCCAATTCTTGCCAGTTGTGACCTTTGAATATCGGTTGCAGAAGTTAATTTATCTTGAAGATTTTCTAATACAGTTCCAGCTTGAGAAAATCTAGTATCATAAAATTCAGAACCAAGCTTAGAAGCCCCGTATCTTAGTTCAGTATAATCTGTTAATAGAAATCTTTTAGACTCTAAAAAAGCTTCACCAGAACTATCAAACCTTTGTCCGGTAACTGATGATACATAACTAATTTTTCCAGTAGCTGAATCTCTTTCAACTCTTGTTGCGCCTGTTCTACCAAGCTCAGTTCTAGCCATGCCGGCTTTAGCAGCATACTCGGCTTTTCTAGGATTAGTAAATAGTTCGTTTATTGGTATCATTACCTAACACCTGCTGAGATATCAATGCTGCTTGACCCAAAAGTATTTGCTACTGGAGTGATTGTTCCAGAAACACCGGAGCCAGTAAGAAGCCTTCTTAGCTTCCCAAGTATATCATCCTTGTTTTCTTGCCTGTTAAATTGAGGGAAAGCTGGATTAGCTAAATTTGCTTCTTTTATCTGTTGTGGATAGTAACCCATCTGCGACATTTCTAGACCCATGTTTTGACCTATCTTAACTTTTACATGATCTAGATTAGTATTTGGATGCCATCCTTCCCAGTTTAAATCCGGCAGTTCGTGCCTGCTAAAGTACTCTGCCAAATCAGGCTTATCTTCAACTTGCATCCCCCATGCAGCTTGATATATTCTTCTTTCTAATCTTCCAGAAGTAGACAATATAGCTTTGCGTTCAGATTCTGGAGCATTAATCATCTCTGCAAAGTGTTCTCTTTTTCTTTTTGGTATTGCTAAAGAAAGAGTTTCTACTGGAGCACCATAGATATCAGCTCCATACATAGTTCTTTTTGCGGCTTGTTTATATTGGTTTGCTTCAAACCCATTACCCGACTGTTGTGCCATAGAAGATAATCTAGAATATTTAACATAGTTCAACATGTCAGTATATTCTTCAAGTGCTAATTCTTTTTTTCTTACCTTGGGCATGAACCTTTCTCCGGTGACTGCTTCTTTAGCATTGCCATACATAGATCCAAGCAGACCGGTTGCTGCTCCAACAAAACCGCCAAAAGCTTTTCCTCTAGGGGTTCTACCAAATGCTGTACCAACAGCTAGCAAAGTTGCAGAGGCGGTTAGCGGATCTCTCTGTGTAGCTTTGTAGGCCATTGGTTTAATAAAGCTTTCAAAAGGTCTTTGCCACTCAGGGAAAGTGGAACCATAAACATTTCTTCTTTCCCAATCTTCTTGAGCTGTTCTATTTTGCCAAAATTTGGTATTAAAAATTGTATCTCTATGTGCTAAGTATTCTTTTGTTCTTTCAAATTTATATCTTCTATCTGATACGCCTAACTCAGAAGCTGTTTTGTCTTTGTATTCATATCTAGTAAAATTATATTTTTTAGTTGTTTCATCTACTCTGTTTCTTATCTCTTGAACTTTTATCTTTTGATCTGGAGAAAGATTTTTTGAATCTATGGAAGCATTTAGTTGTTTAAACTGATTTGAATATGGTGCAACATCAGCCAGTATACTTAGTTGATCAACTAAACCATACCTACCTGTCTCGTCAGAATTTAATGTATTAAATCTTTCATACCCCCTGCCAGGCAGTCTTAGCTCACCTTCTGCTATTCTCGTAAAAGGGTCACCTCTTGTGAAGTCAGTGAAATACTCTGCACCTGGTAGGAAAGGATACTGTTGCCCCATAGTATTTTTTATTGGGTTTAAATAATCTACTCCTGATCTTTCCTTAGGAATAAATCTTCTGACTATTTCTGAAAATTCTAAGTTGCCCAAAGCACCTTGTGCTGGGAGTGGAAGGTCGCCAGCACCACCAAGATTCAAATCCCAGAATGCTCTTGTTGTCCCATATGCTTTTGAAGCGGACTGTAGGGTCGCTCTATTCGGTTGATAATCACCTTGGCCAAAACCAAATTTTTCTCTAAGAGAAGCAAAACCGAAACCGTAGATACCAGCCATTTCTTGAGCCCTGTATCCGAATTCACTCACTTGCATCTGTGCCGACCCAGGTGATATAGGCGCTCCAGCAGGAACTATTTGTGCTGGCATTACTCCGCGTTGCTTTGTTGGCCCGTACGCCATTTGCATTAATGGTTGGTTCAAGCCGGCTATTGTACTCTTCGTCAAGTTCCCAGCGGTGTATAACGGTGTCCCAGCAGCAGAGCCATAGTTTGCATTAGATGACGCTATCATCCCAGGCCCAGGTCGAGACCCACCACCAAAACCACCACCAGAGCCACCAGGAGAACTAATATATGGCGTTGTATTATAAGCACCCGATTGACCAGCTTGAACATAGTTTTGTAACCCCTGTGTCAATTCCTGTTCATGCATTAATACTTGTGGCTTTAGTATTCTTCCAAGAGTTGCGTTCAATAGTGGCACGGCCGGACCAAACGGACCAGAAAAATATTCTCCAGTTACAGGATACGGTCTATCCTCATAATGTTTTTTTTCAAACTTGTAAGGGTCTAATGGTCTTAGTGGAGAAATATCATTGTAGTACAAGAACTTTTCCATCGGGCTACCATAAGTATCCGAGGTAAACATTGCTCCACCTTGCAGTTTCCTATACCAAGATGGTCTATAATATTGGACCTTGCCGCCAGCAAATGGTGTATTACCTAATGGCCAAAAACGACCTTGCCTTATAGGGACAAGTCCTTCTGTTAGTTGCTTCTTTTTATCATCATACGAAGGCCCACCAGGTGTGATCCCAGAAAGAATTGACCTTGCTTCAACTACTCCACCAGCTGCTTTAGTTGTAAAAAATGGTGAATAAACTCTTTCGCCATTTCTATCCTTTGGCTGAGTGTATCCACCTATTGTTCTGTCTACCGTCATCGCCGTTGTGCCAACTGCAAAAATAGGAAGAACTCTTTTGCCAACCATCCCACGCATATACAAATCAAGAGGACCATTAAACTTAGATGTATTTAGCTGCATACCCAGGGTGCCGAAATATCTATTCAGACGCTCAACACCTTGAGAGACTGCGGTACTAGCTACAGAATAATCTTCTGGATTCTTATAAGTGCCAACTCCTAATGCACTTTTAATTGCGCCAAATGGATTTTTATCAAAAACAGTTCCAAAAGTTGGGACAAAAGTAATAGATTGGCCAGAGCCCAACGGGTCTATACTTAATTCATTTGGCTTAAATGCTGCTGTTCCAAACTTTCTTCTGCTCAAAGGAGACAGTATATTAAATGGCCTTCTTAAATTGCTGCTTATTAAAGACTCTGTGCCACGCGTAAATGGCTCAAACAAGGATCTAGCTGCCCCACCACCTGATGAACTAGATGTAGTAAAATTCAATATTGCCTGAACTGCAGCTCTTGCATTTAGTTCAGAGGAACGAGATTGATTAAAAGTCGTATACGCACTAATGTTAAACAGCGTTGATAATGCTGCGGCCTGTGCTTCTGCGTACTTTGAAGCTGGCATAGATTTCTTTAAGTTTGTTAATACATTTTGTATACTAACGAACATGCTCTCAGTACTAGATCCACCCTGTCCCAGGACTGCGTTTGTTTGCGAAACATATCTAAATATTTCGTTTTTTAATTCGTCAAGTCTAGTTGTGATTGTTGATGATTTACTTGAAGACAATGAGGCGGCAGCTAAGTCAGAATCTTTAACTATGTTTCTTATTCTTGAATAAGATTCTTCTAAGAACCTTGTATCAACTCCTCTTTCTCTAGCTTGCGCAGAGAGCATGGGCCTCATATCTTCTATTCGGCCAACCATATCTCTTGCCTGCTGAGCGGTTCTGATTTCTGATGTCCTACCCAAACCAGGTCTTGTAAAGGTTTGAGGGGCTGCTTCCTCAAGCTCCTTCATTACATCATCTGTGTAGCCATAACCAAAAGTTCTTTTTCTAAATACATCAGCGCCTTTTAGTATTTCAGATTCACTATATGTGCTGCTAACTCTTCCAGTTGAATCTACTAAATTAAATTTTTCCCCAGATCTATCTAACTTAAATGCTTTTCTAGATCCACCCTCTTTCATCATCACTTCTTCGCCGCTCAAAAGGCGAGACATAACTTGAGGATTATTTATATCTTGAGATCTATTGCGGAATCTTGAGAGCAAGCCAAACAATGAGTTTGGTTGATCGGCATCAATGTCCATTGCATTCTTAAATCGTCTTGATCTTTCGGAATTACCTAAGACAAAATCTAAAAACTTTGAACCAGATTTCTCTTCTATATCATAAGCGGGTGTCCCAGACATACCGGAAGCAAAACGCGCATGCTTGGTGAGCATTTCAGTGCTTCTAGTTGGGAGTGGTCGGTAAGTCCCCCTTAGAGTTTCCCCAAAAGTTTCTCCAGAAAATTCATTCGTTGAATAAGAAGTTACTTTGCCCTTAGTCCCCCTAGTAGCATGCCAGATATGGAAGTCCGCCCTACTACCAGCAAGATCCCCAAATGGCTGGACCGTTGATCCAGGAGAATATTGTAGTGGTCCCTTTTGCGCCATTTCAGCGAAGGATCTACGACCAAACAAATCTGCTGGGTTAAGTTTAACTATAGGTATGTGTAAGTCTGAGGCAAAGAAATTTGCAACGTTTTTAAACGATGTTTTAATTGAGCTAAAATCTAACGTCTGTCCAGACCTTGTTTGATAGACTCCTTCTAATTTATTAAATCCTATAGACTTAGATACCGGATCGTCTATAGCCATTCTTCCGGCTAAATTTTTTATTATAGATTGTTCTCTATCAGGAAGGTGAGAGAACTTGCCCTTGTCTACTGCTTCGCTGATCAGAAGAGGTTTCATGCCAAAAAGATTGAAGTTCCCTTCAAATATTCCTGACGTTATTTTTTTGTTTCTAATTAAAAAAGATTTTAAATTTGTAAAATCGTTTGGATCAAATCCCCTGTTAGCCAAACCACTTCTAACTATATCCTCGGATACCATCCTTCCTTCTAAATCTTTTAATGGTATCCCTAATACTTGAGCTGTTTTTCTTTGTAAGAATTGTTTCTTTACACTATTCAGTGGACCAACAAAATCTTGGTATACAGCTTTTTCTGGTTTTAAAATAGATGAAGCGCGGTCAACTAAATCATTTCTAGAAAATGAATTCCATTGGTTTTTAATTTTTAGCTTTACACCATGTTGGAACTCTTTGCTAGTGAAGAATGTATTAGTTTCTTCTACAACTTCTCTTAAGAATTGATCTGATGTTCTTCCTGCTCCTGCAACATTTGCCAAAGCTGCTTCATATTCTTTTCCACCTTTAACATTTTTAAGTCTGTCAAGCAGTATGTCAAAGTAGCTTTCTTCGTCTGCATGGATTTTCATCTTTCCAATTGAAATCATATTGGTTGGATGAGTCTTAGCTCCTGGGGTTACAACCTTGAGTTGATTGACAAAACTGTCAGTTTCTTTTGGATCTAAACCTTTAGATGAAAGTCTTTGGCTTAAAAGTTTTTTGTATTCACTTTCTTGTTGTCCTATGTAAAAACCAGATCTAGTGAAACTTGAATCACCAGGACCACCTGCACCCATGACCGATACCTGGTTAGCCATCTTAGACAGCCTGCTAGAATACTGTGCCTGTATCTTTTGCATTGCAGAAACTACGTCTGCAGACCTTGGGCTAGAAGAAGATAATACTCTTGAATGTTCTATTGAATTCTGTAAGGCGTCGTAAGCTTTTCCGTAGACCCTAAACTGTTGCGTCCCCGCCCTTATTCCTGCGTTCAGACCCCTAAAGGCTGGTATCGTATCTATTATCCCAGGACCAATATCCCCCTCAGAGGTTTTAACGCCAAATGCGAGAGCTTTAGCGTAATTGGTAGCTCTCTTCATCCCCGGGTCTCTAGCCCCTCTAGAGGCCTCGTAGGCGGCTCTGGCGCCCTTCCTAGCCTTGTGCAGGGCGTCAACGAATCTAGGTTGCTCGTTGGCACCCATAGCTGTTGTAGCTGCGTTAAATGCCCCTGATGATTGAGCTGACTTTTTTAAGAATGCATTCCCGGCGGTAGCCATATCATGGCCGACTTCTCCGAGAACTTCAGTTAAGTTTACAAACCCTTTTGCTGCCTTTTGCTTTATTGGGCTCAAGTCCGATATGCTGGCCATAGAATACTTGAAAGTATTCAGCGAACTCTTAGACGCGTTAAGAGCTGCTCCACCACCTTCGAATGGCATTATCATTGTTGCCATTGTTGTTACAGATGTTTTTACAAAATCGCTTACAACATCAACGGGGTTATACCAGTTTATCTTTTTTCTATTGTCATCTTTTCCAAAGAGAGGATCAGTGACCATCCTTTGTGCGCCCCACAAAGCTGGGAGTTCGTACGGCATTCTTCTGCCGACTCTAATCATCCTTTGTTGGAGGTCTTCTTTGAGGCCCCAAATTGCAGCTGGCTCTGAAGTTAATCCTCTACCAGCTTGATCTAATTCATTCTTTGTAAATGAATAGCCAAAATTTTCAAAAGCTCCGTGTCTAGATCCAAGGTAACCAGTTGTTAATTCATCACCAGCTTGAAAGACTAATTTTTCATATGGATCATTTACACCATTAACTGCTCTTTTAACACCCTGTAAATTATCAAGATGCCTTCTAACATCTATCATGTCTTTAATTAAAGACGTTTGACCAGACTCTTGCATTTTCTGGGCTAGCTTAAGGCCACCCTTCCTGAGCATAGCTGCACCAACGCCAGCAACAAGCATCGTTGTTCCTGCGTGCGCAAAGAAACGCATAACAGGATGGCCACCTAGGGCTTTTGAAACTGCACCGCTATCTTGGGAAATGCCTTCTGTTTCACCCTCGTTAAGAGGTATGTCACGAGACGTTACACCATTACCCAAGTTATGTAATGGACCACGATCTCTAATCAAGACTTTCTCCTGTTACTGCATGCCCCATAATTTTTGAGCAATGGGGTCCGAATAGCTAGCTTCTCCTTCTTTCTTAGAAAGATTGTGTCTAGCTTCACTGGTTTTTTTCTTCTCTATTTCTTCTTCTGGATCAATTAGTTGAAGGTTAATATTTGTTGGCTCAACGCCATTTATGCTTTGTTGTATTTCAATAATTTTTTCAGATAGTGCAACGTTTTCTGCTAACTGAGAAAAGGTCATCCCATCCAAATCTTTAGGGTTGTACGTATGTATAGTAGCGAGAACAAAAGCTTTCATTAAACTTCTAACTTCGTTAGCTTTCTCTCTTTTATCCTCTAGTATTTTTTTGGCTATTTTGGCCGAATAGAAACCGGATACGTCAACGATCTGTTGGGATAGAGAAGATATTAAACCAGGAGGCAAAGAATTAATATTAAAATCTTCAGGGTAAATAACTGCAGCACCGATGATGATATCTTCTATGTCTACAGAAGAATGGGCGTCTGAGTTTTTATACTCTATGATTTTGTCGTATTCTTCAAATGTTAATTCTCTGAAAAATACTTCTTGATTTTTTGCTAAAGTGCTAAAAATAGAACCATATCTTTTTTTTAACTCATAGAGTTTTTCTGGATCCATAATTAAATTATAATTGTCTAACCTCTAAGGCGACGAATCCCGATGCCTCTAAGACTTCTTGCGAGATCAGAGATGGAACTCCGGCCATGATGCCACCAGTGTTATCTTTGTCATACTCAGGGTACAGCATGCAGAGTTCTGATATAGCTTCTTCGTTCCACATGTTTGCTTCTGCGGAAGATAGTTGGCCAGCTTGAACCAGTTGTTCCATCTTCTTAACAAGGCTCTTGTATTCTAATCTAGATAGAACTCTCCAAACAATATGCTTATCAAAAGATAAAGAAGTTACATAGATATCGCCGTACACTTCTTTCCAATGCTTGATAACGCCGGCAGTTGGTCCGCCTTCCCATATCTCTTGTGCGTCGTCCAAGTCTTCTACAGACTTTGATTCATCATCAACCTGTGCTACTTCAACAGGCTCTGCCGTTATCTCTATAACTTCATCAACATTAACTTCTTTTGCCATTTCAGGATTTGTAGAAATGGAAACTTTTCTCTGCGTAGCCATAATATCTCCTTGTATTAAAACACTAGTTCACTTATCATTATACATTATATATTCAATATATTCAATATATTTAATTTAAATTGTTTGAAGACTGTTCCGTTGTCGATTGGCCGTTTTTACCCTGATTCATACTAGAGGTATTTTGAGTGGTCCCAGATTTAATAAAGCCAAGATTTACTTCACTAAAATAAAGATCTCTGGCTATAAACTGATAACTCTCAGAAACTGGTTGACCGCCCGCACTATACGAAGTCGCCATGCCAAGAAGCTGCACTTCTTGCAAAACTATTTTCATTGGGTTTGCATTATTGTCAGTTCTTATTAGTCTTTCGTTTATATCCGAAACAATCATTCTATCTAGGTTGTCCGATATAACCCCTCCTGTTGTGCCACTATAATCAACCGGACTCATAGAAGCTTCTTGTGCTCCATAAAGAATTACAAAGTTAAACGGTGGATGAGCACTGAAAATATTGTGGCCAGAATCTTTAGCAATCTTAGATAAAGGGTCTGCTGTTATTCTATCAAGCTGACTATAGGCCCAATATTTTTCTATGTTTTTTTGGTCATCAGCTGATTCTAATTTTGACCTTAAAGGAGAAACGACACTACCCATACTCTCTTGCGGCGTAGGGTTCTTAGCTCTGGCCGAAGATGCTTGCTCTATCAAGTCTGTCATTCTTCTAGGGTAACGAGTATATATTGTGAATTCACCGCTGACGATTCTTGTGCCATATAAAACTGTGTCGTAATTATAAGACCAGAAACCATATAAGGGTTGTTTTTCTTGCTTAATAGAATAACTAAAAGATGATATATCTAATTCATTTTCTGGCTCAAAAAGTCCATCGACATACACCTTAATGTCTTCTCCGCCAAAGTAGTAATCATAATAATTACTAAATCTTTTATCCTTACTATTCCCATCTGATCCACCAGACCAAACCGAATCTAAATTAGATAAAGGATTAAAATTTTCTTCGTAATAACTATTTGACACTTTTTTTCCTTAAGAAATTATTTGATCTGTTATTAAATTAGAATACATAGCAGTTACGGTTTCGCCATTAACTGTATCCCCAAAAATATTTCTATTAATATTTAAAATATTATCTGTTTGCGCATCAGTCATATTACCATACTTTTCTTTTTCGTATGCCATATTAACCATGGGCTGTATTCCTCTGGCCATAAAGGTATACGTCTGCTCTGTAATGAGGTCGTCTACCGACATGGTTTGGCCTTCATCAATTATTGTAATGCCAAATATTTTCATCTTAGCTGCGTTACCGTACTCGTTAAAAAATGTTAATACAATATCAAAAGGAGGAAGCATGTCTGCTAGTGGAGCAAAAAAACCATTACTTCTAGCAAGGTATTCTTTATACTGCTTTATTCTATAAAAAGCATACTCGTTAAATACTGTAAATATTAGTGAGCCAGCAATAGTTCTGCCGCCCTTAATAAAGCCTCTAACATTAGAGTGGCCCAGTGTTCTAACGGGAGTATTTTCTCTGTGCACCGAATAAGATATGGTTTGTAGTTCACCTATATCTATAACATCACCAGCGCTAGTGATTCTGCCATCTGGACCTATTTGAGGGATTATCATAGTGGCAACCGTATCGGCTCCCGAAAATGACATATTTGAAAGTATTGATTTAAAATCAGTTGCTGGGTCGTATTCTGGTCTTACTTCAGAAGAACTAGAAATATTTGTAGGTTGATTTACTTCTTGCATTTTTACCTAACCAGTCTTTTAAATAAATAATGCATGGGTGTTACCCCATGCATTACTCATAACTTGTAATTGTTTAAAATTACGGACGGATAATATTTGAATTAAGCCCTGAGTTTGTTACTTCGTCTTGGCTCAAAATGTCATTGAGCTTAAGGGCGCGATCCTCTTCCTTGTCCACCTTGATGGCGTACATAGGGCCAAGTTCTCTAGCTACATAAGTCATTGTTTCTTCGATAACGATATCGTCCATCGAAGCTCCCGAACCTTCGTTCAAGAGTTCAACTCCGTAGATTGAGCGAACTGCTGCTTGTCC
>Ga0164293_10000907_pt1 | contig 24718 bp, 13 predicted proteins | sample GEODES118metaG_FD_111487 | JGI IMG/M metagenome (GOLD analysis project Ga0164293, IMG submission 111487) | Eutrophic lake water microbial communities from Lake Mendota, Wisconsin, USA - GEODES118 metaG | ecosystem: Environmental > Aquatic > Freshwater > Lake | place: USA: Lake Mendota...
ACATTTTGACTCGACTTTCCTTCGGGAAGTTCGGCATTTGCTACTCCCCTGTAGCTCAGTTGGTAGAGCAGGCGGCTGTTAACCGCCGGGTCGTAGGTTCGAGTCCTACCGGGGGAGCTTACCTCTTCTCTCACTTAGCCCCCGCCCTGCGGGTTAGTTGGCTACTCTGAGCGCCGGTCGCTCCGCTAGATAGCGGCTTTTTCGCAGTCTTTTTGCGATTCTCCGAGCTCGGTCCCAACAAACAGCGCTCTCTGTTTGATATCAATATCGGCGCCAAGATCTCCCTCCGAAACCCCAAGTCGACCAACTCTCAACCTCTCCCCCGATAGAGGGACCCCGGCGGTTAATACTCTGGTTAATAGCCCAGATTAACAATTGAGAAAAATTGCCCTCTGCTAGCCAGCGCAGACTTCCTAGATTCCCAGTATTGGCGAAGTGCTAGGCTGGCCGCGGTTAATACTCACAGCGACCGGTGCCGCGTGGGGTGAATAAAGCCGCCGGCCTCATGACCCACTGGTTAATAGACCTCCGGTTGCGACAAAAACCCCGTTTATGCCCGCAATCACCTATTCAGGGAAAGGTCCATTACTCCGCGGTTTGGATAGCCAGCCACCGCTTGGCCCCTTGAATATCTAACAGATGGTTAGCAACAGTTTCATGTTCAACCCATGCGGGCATCAGCGGTTGGAACTTGCTGAGACGGTAGTTTGGCAACGATGAACGAAGGGTTGTCCAGATCGCTTCGTCACTCCAAAAGTCATCCCGCGTTAACCGTTCGATGGTCTCGTGCAACCAGGCTCCGCTATCGCCGCAGCCTCGCACCTTGATTGCATAATTGTCGGGAATGACTGTCCAGGTCGGCTCCAATGCCGCCAACGCATATCGCAGCGTCGAGTTGATCCGACCGCCAGCGAAGGTCCACCAACGCAGCTCGGAACCATCAAACTCCAGTCCGCCGCGGAACGGGTGCAGGAACCGGCCGAGCGTCTCCCGTTGCTCCTGAAGTACTTGGCGCGATTCCGCTTCCAGGTATGGATAGACCTCGGCCGAGGTCGTAACTTGCAGGATCTTCTGACACAGCTCCTGGCCCAAAAATTGCGGCAAGTATCCGCCCCACGTCGGCTGTTTCCCAATCGGCGAGGGGACGACGATCACTCGTCGATTGTCGTGGTCGATCTGCAGCACCGCCCACGGTCGACCGCCGAGCAAAAAGGTGCTCACGTCGCATACGAGTCGGTCGACGAAATCCTGGGACAGCGAGCCAACGCTCTGGCCGCCGAGTGTCATCACCGTGTAGGTCTTGGGCGTCGAAAAGACGGCGAACAACTCCATAAAGTTGCGCCGGCCAAACCGACGCTCAGCCTTGGGGCCGAGCGACAGCAGACCGCTGCTCAGTACCATCGACCCGTCCTGAATCATCCAGTCGGTAAGTCGGTCGAACTCGTCGCGAGTGATGCCACGAAAATCGGGAAGCCGTGACAGGTGCTTCCAACAGGCCTCGATCGTGATCCCGTTGGTCGATAACGCCATGGCTAGCAATTGATGGATAAGCACGGGCCAACACCGGTCGTTGACTTCGATGTTTTCAACCCAACCCATCTTGGCGAGCTCGACGATCGCGATCGCCTGCATCACGCCTTCGCTGGTCTCGCAGAAGAACGTTGTGTTGGCCGGTTTGTCGCCACGGCGGCCAGTACGCCCCATTCGCTGCATGAACGAGCTGACGGTATCCGGCGCCTCCGCCTGCAACACGTAATCCAAATCGCCCACATCGATGCCCAACTCGAGCGTTGACGTGCAGACGATGCAGGTGTCGCTGCCGGCATGAAACTTCTCCTCCGCCAACTGCCGTTCTTCACGAGAGACCGCACTGTGGTGAACGAAGACATCGGTCCCTTCCCGCCGCATCTGCTCGGCCACCGCCTCCGACATCGCCCTGGACTGGCAGAAGAACAGGCTCTTGGCGCCGCGAGCGACCCGCGACGCGTCACGAGCGATCGAAGACAAGCCGGCGCGGTGCAGGATCGAAATTTGCCGCCGGCTCGGTTTCTTCGGCGGGTCGATCACGCAGCTTTCTCGACCCGAACTGCCCTGCAACCATTCGGCGATCGCGTCAGGATTGCCCACCGTCGCGCTCAGACCGATTCGCTGGAGATCGTGTTTCGAATGGTCGTTGATCCGCTCCAGAACGCTGAGCAGGTGAGCCCCTCGGTCGGTCCCCGCGATCGCGTGAACCTCGTCGATGATCACAAACCGCAAGTCGGCAAACAAGGCGTCGATATCCACACGCGCCGAAACCAGCATCACCTCCAGCGACTCGGGCGTCGTCATCAACAATTCGGCGGGCTCCCGAAGGAACCTTTGTCTATCCGGGGAGGTCGTGTCGCCGTGCCAGACGAACCGACGCAGGCCGACCATCTCGGTGTACTGATCGAGCCGATGCGATTGGTTGTTTAGCAGCGCCTTGATCGGCGCGATGTACAGCAGCCCAACCCCCGTTGGCTGGTCGTCAACCATCATCGACAGCGTCGGAAAGATCGATGCCTCCGTCTTTCCGCCAGCCGTAGGTGCGAGCACCACGGCGTTCCTGCCCGCCAGGATCGCCTCCCCTGCGAGTTCCTGCACCGGACGCAAGCCGGTCCAACCTAGGCGAGCGACGATCGCTTCTTGCAACCGGGGCGAGAATCGGGCGAAGACGCTCACCAGGTGTCCTCATGCGGCACGGGCGTGTCATCCGCTTCGACCACGAGGGGCATTCCCGAGATCACATGCTGCTCCTCGGGTGTCAGTTCCGCAGGCACGAAACCACACTGCGTCATTGGGTCGTAATCCTCGTTCTCGTCCACCAAGTCCATTTGTGTGACGAATTGGCGCAAGAACTGACGCGGAACCACGCCGACGTCCCCTTTGAACCCTGAGGTGACATCGGCCACCAACCGATCGATGAACTCGCCTCTGATCCGTTTGTCGATCCGGGCATGATCGGAGGCAGGGTACAGGTCACGGAGCCGGACCGCAACGCTTCGCAACCGGTCGCGGTCGAAGGGTGTCAGCTCCAACTGCGCCTGACGCAAGCTCGCAAACCGCCCCTGCTTGAGGAACTGGATGCGGTCGTGCAACGGAGCTAAACCGGCGACGCCCTGGCGGCTATCGAAGAAATCGGGTGTCCCGGTGAACAGCCAAAGCAGCCCCGGGTATGCCCCCGCCGCATCCGCGATCTGACGAATCCCGTTCAGAGACTTATGCCGTGAATCCTTCCGCATCCGCAGGATCGTCTCGGCTTCATCGATCGCGATCACCAGCCCCTTGTAACCCGCGGCCTTGACGATCTCCAGCACGCCCCGGAGGTAATCGAGCGCATCGCGGCTGGTGATGTCACCCTTGATACCGGCTTGTTTCTTAATTCCCGCCGCAACATTCCCGCTGCCGCACAGCCACGAAATTAATGCCCCGGCCTCGGTGACCTCGCCCTTCTGTTTCAGATCGAAGATGGTTTGAATGACGCGAACGAAGTCCTGGGGCGCTTGGCCTCCGGTCATTGCTGCCAAGTTTTCATCCAGACGCCTCCGCACCTTCGCGTCGAAATCCTCCGCGTCCTCATTCTCGCCCGCAGCGATCAAGGCGGATTCCACATTCCCGATCCAACGATCCAGGATATCGCCCATCGCACCGCGGGGACACACGGCCGTCCCGAGTTCGATCATCACCTTGCGGTAGACATCGTCGAACTTATGGAAATGCAGGTCGTTGTCGGATACGACCACGAAGCTGGTTGCAAAACCCTTTTCTTGGGCATCCAGCAACGCCAGCCTGGCCATGAAGGTCTTGCCGCAGCCGTAACCGCCGCGCAGGAACTTGATCGTCCCCTCGCCGCTCTCGGCCAATTCCAGTTGTCGATGCAGTTCGCTCCGCAGCTTCTCGATCCCTTCGGCAAACGCATCGATCCCTCGCTCCGGTACCAAGCCCTTCCGCAGCGATTCGAAGATGTGCTGCACATCCCGGTTCGTCATTGCCGTCATTCGCCGCTCCGATCCTTTTTCGTTTGATACTCCGACTCGCGTTCTCGCACGTAGCGTTTGACGCCACCGACAACATCGATCCTGATTCCGAAAGGGGCGATCTTCGCCAGCGACTCGAACTCGCTCGAAAATCGTCTCATTTTACGGCTGCCGCCAAGCAAATGGATCGCTTCGGTCTCGGTCACGATGCCATGCTGGGCCAGGTGCCGGAACATCTGCCGTACGCCTTCATCGGGCAGTTCATCAAGCCAGGCTTTGCTGGTCACCACGGGCTGTTCCGAGGTCTTCGCCGACCCCCGGGTGACCGTCACGGTGAACCGACTTTCGATTGCGAACGGCCGGACATCGGCCTCGGCCCCGGGATGATACAACTCGACTTGAACCCTCGCATCCGCCTCGCCGTGGATTCGGAAGAAAAGCTCAAACGGCTCGCCTAGCACCGCCGCGACGGTGGAACCTTTTTGTTTCGCGTCACCGCCGCGGACCTGACAGATCTCCAGCGTGACGTGTTCCGCGTCGTCCTTGACCCGCAGCGACAAATCAAGGTTGCAGGCAGCGCCGAAATCGAGTGTACTCTGCCCCGTTGCCGGCAGCAGCGTCGCTTGCAGGCAGTGCATGCCGCCCACGGGATCGAGTGCCCTGCCGGTCAATTCGTACTTTTGTGGGCTCCCGCCAATCTTCGTCCGATGGCTGATCGTGATGACCGGAATCAATCGTTCCTGGAGCGAATTGCCGCCATGAAGGAAACTCATCGAGCGGTCGCCGATATCGAACGCCGCGGTCGTCTCCGGAAACATCAGTTGCAGCCGTTCATCACAACCGTCATACCCCAGGTCGACCAACGGCACGCGGACCTCGCCCTTGTGGTCAGCCGCAAATTCGGAAACCACATGCCGTCGCGTCGGATCCACCTTGCTGCCGTGAGGCCGAACGTCCTTGACGCCGTCTCGCAGCAGGAAGCCGTGGTCGGCGGTGAAGACGAACTGATTGACGCCCGCTTCACGCAACAATCTCCAGGCGGCCTTGATGTTCTGCATCGCGTGTTCGAAAACCACCGGCCCCAGGTCCTTTTCGCCCGCGTCGTCGATCTCTTGGCCATGCACGAAAATCAGCCGGGCTTGGGCGATCACACGCTTCAAGCCTTTCGAATCACGCTCCATTACCTCGCGGAGCGACAGGCGTGGGCAGGTGCGGCCGCCGACCTTTTCGTGCATCGCGCGTTTGCGGGTTTCCGCGTCGTGCACGCGATACTGTCCGGTCGAAAACCCACCGAACTTGCCGTTCTTCACATCCGGGGCCATGCGCCCGCCACGGGCCACGGGTGCTAAGGCATTCATCCCGACCGCGGTGATCGTCGGCAATTCGGCCAATCTTCCGACCAGATGCGACGTCGTCGCTTTCGCATCCGCCACCGTCGCGAACAGTTCCTGAGCCATCTCGAATCGGAACGCGTCGATCAAGAAGATCGCGATCGCGTCCTCGTCGCTGACCAGCGGCACCACGACGTCGTTGAACAAATTTCGCTGCTGCAGCTTGGCTGGCGGCAAAAATCCCTGCTCGCGGCAGAGCTGATTGAAATCTTTGGCCCAGGCGTCGGCCCATTCCCGCCAATCGTCTCGCATCGCGTCCAGGCAGTCGCGCAATCGCTCAAATTGCGTGAGCCGGGGATACAACAGTGATCGACGGCTCTGCTCCAGCTCGCGATGGGCTCGATCCACCGCGGCCCCCGCGTCGGTGTAGCGTTTGATCGCGGTTTCGTGGCTGTCGAGCCGGCCGAGCGTCGGCCCTGCTTGGCGAATCGACTGCCCCAGCGTTGCTGCGTGGCGGATCAGTGACCACATATTCTGCCGTTCTGGCTCTTGGGCAAGCCAAAAGGAGGCACCCTCGATACGCCGCGTCGACCAGGCCTTGGCCGAATCCCAATCGCCCCGTTCCAGCGCCTCCAGCGAACCGATTAAGATCGTCTCTTCCTCAAACCGGAACGTATCGACCTTGCCCAAATCGGCGGGCTGAGCACTCCCGACCTCGACGTCCAGTTCGCGTTCGGTGTCATCGGCCGTCTGGGTGTAGAAGCTCGGATGCCGCGCTCGCAGATGGGTCGCTAACGATTGGCAGGCATCGACGAGCGGCCGGGCCAACCCGACGGCCGGTGCCAGCTTCGGATCGTTCGGCGGCCGGCGCAGGTCATCGACGTACTCGACCGCCATCGCCCAGCTCGCGGCGTTAAAGGCGATATCCTCGTGCTGCTGTTCCCTCGACTTGGTAACGCCGTTGGATTTGCGGACGAACGAGGTATCGTGCCAAGTGGCCGGAATACCAAGGGCCATGCTGAGACGGTCCCAAACCGCCGCGCGATCCGCGTTGGAGTGAATCTGAGAACTGATCGACCCCGGGGCGATCGGTTTGGTCAGCAAATCATCGATCAGCGACTCCACTGGAACCATCCGCAGCACCCCGCTGAGAGAGCTGCTTCCTTCGCGCAGCATCGCGGCAAGCCACGCATCGGCCTCGGCCAACGTCAGATCCCGCCGACCGCAAAACTCCTCCAATCGGGCCGGCAAGACCTTGCCGGTTGCGGCTTCCCTGATCAGCGTCGTCAATCGCTTGCGAAAGTTCGTCCCGGCTAAATACAACTCCAAGAGCGGCGTCTGCGTGATTGTTTCGGATTTGAACGTCGGCATGTGGACGACCAGCGGATGGCGGGTCGACGTGCTGGTCAACGATTCCAGCTCCATCAGCAATTCCAAGTGGCTCCCGCGGAACGCCTTGACCGCGTAGGGCAAATTTCCCGCGGCATGCTGTTCCCGCAACGCATCGACAAACCCATTGTAGGTCTCATCCGCATCCAGCCAGATGACGATATCGCGGCGTCGCACCAATAGTCGAAGTTCGTGCTCGAGCGTTGCGGATACTGGACCGAATACGGCATTGCTCGTAGCGCGTTTTTCGAGTTGAACCATCACGCCGTCACCCGTCCTTCGCCCGTACCGCCCAGGGATTGCAAAACCATGACCGAGCGGGTCGGTAAGGCTTCTTCAAAGTTGTCGCCAAAATCGAAAACATGGCCGTTCACCCCCCTACAACTCTCCCTTATTACCTTGGGTCAGGGTAGCTGAAAGCTTTGCAGGAATGCAACAATCCGCTTCCTTCACGCTGAACGACAGGGCTATCAGCTGACCGACCATTTCGCGCCGCTGCGAGCACGAGACGCATAGCGTCACTTCGCCCGCCTCCCGCGCTTCGGCTTCGCATCCGACTCCATGGTAAACAATTGAGGCGGTTGCCATGCGTCGAGCAGATTCCGACGTTCTTTCGCTTGTTCCGGATTCGCGGCCTCGAAGGCGGTTCGCTGGGCTTCGTGGTCGGGATCGATGAGCGTCAGGGGGCGTTTTTGCTTTTTGAAGATTTCGAGCTCCAACTGATAACACGCCTCGGCGCAGTTCGCCCACAAACCAGCGTCCGCGATCACGTACTCGACCAACGGCTTCTGCTTGGTCAGCGGCCGGGCCGCGAGGTCCTGACGCACGATCGCGAATGCTTCCTCACTGCGGGTGCTGACGAACTCGGCGCGGGCTCGGTCGGAATCGGGATCGGTCAACCGGAACGGTTGCTCGCCTTGGATCCGCGTGACCTCACGCTCATGCGACCAACAAAGCTCGGGGACTTCGCGCCACAACCCCGGATCGCTCAGGCGGAACTCGGACAGCGGCTCGCGCGAGCTGACGCGGCTTAAAATCTCCTCGCGGACAAGCTGCATGGCCATGGCGGGCCGGGCGGTCAAAAAGCGTTCCCGAGATGCATCCGAATCGGGGGCCTGCAACCGAAAGTCGGCCTGCCGTGGGCCGCTGTTTCGCAATTCCAACGCGAAACAGCGGTCCGGCAAAGCGGACCAGACGCCTGGCTCAAGGATTCGCAGCTCGTGAACCGGATCGTCCGACTTGCGGATGCGGCGACTGAGTTCCTTCTCGATCGCCACGAGCGCTTTACCGGGATGCTCGGCCAGGAACGCGTCGCGATGGGAATCGTCACCGCCATCGCCGCGGTACGGCGTTTCGCGGATGCGAAAGTCGGGGCCGATTTCGTCCTGAAGCCGCAATTCCCAGGCCCAGGCCCGTTCGGGATGATATTTCCAGAAGCAACCGTGGGCGACGCCGAGCGACGGATCCTCTTGGCATTTCTTGTCGACGCGGGTCGGCCAATAACGCATCGCCAAATGGGACCAATCGTAGTCCTTGTTCCCCTTGGGGCTGGCTTCCGAAAGCTCTTTCCACCACTTCTTCGGATCCTTCCATTGCGGGTCGAGCAGCGGCCACAGGGCGGCGCTATTGATCATCACGCCGTCATCGAGATCGGGTTCGTAGCGGGCATCGACTTCGCGGGGCGGGCATTTGGGATCGGCCGGCGGCGCGCCGCGTTCGCCACACTGCTCGACCAGCCGGATGAACTCGGTCAGCTCGTCGCGCCACCCTTGAACTTGGGCCAACCGTTTTTCGGCGTCGTGGGCCGCGGACTTGTCGAGCCCATCCCAGGCGCCGCGGAGGTCTTGCAGTTCGCCTTCCAGACGCATCAACGTCGGCTGCAGGTGGTCGGCCTGCAAGACTCGCAGCGTCGAGCCGTTCAGGCGATGGATATTGACCCACGCGACGAAAGTTTTCTTGGCCGAGGAGAGCGGCCAATGGATCGGCCGGTTCTCGTACATCTGGCGGTGGACGTCGGCAAAAAACTTTTCCCGCAGCCAATCACGGAGCGACGATCGCGGGGCGATTTTATCGCCATGTTCGACCCACGTGTCATCCAGGAATGCGGCCGCCGGATGCCCGAGCGAATCGCGGCGATCGCTATCGGCGAGGGTCCCGTCGAGGAACAGCACGCCGGCGGGGAGGGCCTGAGACAGGTCGGAAGTTTGCGGGTCCAAAATTCCTTCGCCCGCGGCACCGAACCGTCCCAGCGATACACCGAGGGCGAAGCTGACGTAGTCGGTCGGCGGTTCGGTGTCGAGTTCTTCGACGTACTCGGGTAACGGTTCCCCTTCCGGACGATCGACGGCCAGCTGCGCCCACGCCTGGGCGTAACGCCAGGGGGATGGACCGGGATGGGTAAACTCGACCGACGATTCGCGAAAGCGTTCGTGATCAGAGAATGCCGCTTCAATGCGTTCAAATACGACGTCATAATCAACAAACGGCAGGAGTGGAACACGATTTATGTCACCAACTTGAAAGCTTATTGTTGGATTAAGGTCGCAAACAATTGAGCGAGATTTTGCTGAGTTGAGGCGGCAGACAACCTCGCTTGGGTTGTCTGGAAACGAAGACTGTCCCTTGACATCGTAAACACTTGCGAACCTATGTCGCCTTGCTTGAAATGCGGATCCCGTTGAAGAAAATGCCACGCCAGATCGATAGAAATAGTCTTCACTTGCAAGTGAAAACGCGTCGAGACCAGTTTTATGGCTCTTTGAGAGTTTCACTTGGATTGCAATCCGATCCCATCGAACAACGAGGCTTAGTGGCTCAATCCATGCTTTGCTTTCCGCACCATTGATGAACGGGTGCCATCGAGAATGAAGCAGCAGCAAACCGTCACTTCCAGCGACAAGAAAACGTTGGGGCGGGACTTCCCAAGGACATCGTAAGAATCGGGGGTTATCGCCGGTGGATTGTGCGGCCCGAGCACGGCAGACGTTCCCAACCAAAGGATAGGATGCATACAAAAGCAACTCGTCGTGCCACCAGTAGACGAGTGGCCATTCGGGAATGATTTTCAACGCGATCGGATTGAAGTCAGCTCGCCCAATGTGGCACAGCGTTGCGGCTCGCTTGCGTGTAGTTCGGCTGATGTTTTCCACAGTTTCGTTGAGCGAAAACTTTAACGCCACGCTAGTCTTTTGCAGTCTCGCTTTTCTGAAAATACTAACACACACACTGACAACCATGCCGCCAATTTCTTCAAATGCACCGACCTCAAAATCCCCTAACGCGTGAAGGCCGTGAGTTGACAGAAGTTCCTCGCGAAGCTCGGCGTATTGCTTAATGAACATCCAATTTCGCATTGTCAGCATCGACGACATTCCGCCGTCGCGAACCAGTTGTAAACCTCGCAAAAGGAAAGCAGCGAATAGGTCAGACTTGCCCAGCGGATAATGCTGATCGATGTAGCTTGAAATGGCAATCTTCGATGTCCCCTGATACGGCGGATTGGCGACCACCAGATCGTAGGTCCCCGCCTTCAACATCCGCATGAACCGGACGCCGGCCGCGAGTTGCTCGCCGCGCGTCCGCAAGCCGAGGTCCTCGCCACTGGTATGCGACTTCAAGAACGCTTCCAAGCCGTCGAGCAACGACCGCCTCGTCGCCAACGCGTCGAAATCGATCCTCCGCTGGACTTCGATCGCGTTGCCAAATAAGTCTCGCCGGTAGTCGACAGCTCGCAGCGGCAGGTTTTCTTCATGCTTGGCGATCGCTTCGTCGACCGCCTTGTCGATCTGCAACAGCGACCCCAAATGGTCGGCCCCCCGCAGCGAATGGACGATCGTGTCGGTCAACGTCGCCGGCATGCCGGTCTCTTTCTCGACCACGCTCCGCAACTCGACCAGCGCCGGATCGTCATCGGGCAAGCTCCCCAACCGCAGGTTCGAAGCGACCAGGTTCAATTGCCTCGGCCGGGCGTCGCGACAAGTCGACTGGGCCTTCAGCCACAACGCCGCCGCCGCGATTTGCACCGCCCGCGGATCGAGGTCGATGCCGTGCAGGTTGTGTTCCAGAATCCGCTCGACGATTCCGCGGTCGGTCCAGGCAGCAGCCCCGTCACCCCCAGACGCCCTCCCCGAAGCCGGGCGCGGGGAGCCGGGGCCAAAACCGCGATGCCGTGCCTCTTCTCGGTACAGGGCCATCAAGAGGTCGAACGCCACAATCAAAAAGTGCCCAGAGCCAACCGCCGGATCCAATATCCTCAAATCGCGAACACTCGCCGGCGCATTGGCAACCGCGTCGTCGGGGATCGGTCGCGGGACGTAATAGGCCCAGTGCCGTTCCAGTTCGGTATGCAGTGGCATCAGGTCGGTCAGCGCGACCTCGCCCGCATCCCGTTTCGCGCGCCACTCAACGCGCCGTTGTTCCAGGGCGGCGAGCGTGCCGGAGGATTCGGCCTCGGGCGTCCAGCCATGCCGTTTGCAGATCGCCAACCACATCGGCCCCATGCTGTTCTGCAACAGCCAATCGACCATGTAGCGTTCGGTGAACATCTGCGTTTTGCTGGCGATCTCGTGCGGCTCGATTTTGCCACCGTCGTTGATCTTGGCGTCGAGGGCTTCGCGCTCGGGATCGTTCCAATACTGATAGACCCAACCGAGCGTCATGTCGTCGGTCCAGCACGAATCGAGCTGGGGATCGTTCAGCGCTTCGATCACCGCCCGCAGCGTCGCGGAAGGGACCGGGATCAGCTCCGCCGTCCCCGCGGGCCCGAACAAGCCGGGCAAGTCGACCGCCAGGTCCTCGAAAATCAGTTGCAGCAGGAACCCCAACCCTTCGGTTTCGTCGTCCTGGATGACCGCGGGTGCGATCTGGCGAAACGTCTTGTAGGTGACGCTATTCCAGCCCTGACCGGCGATCGCGCCGCCGTGCAAGCCACTGGCCTCCATCAGCCGCAGGATCAGCATCCGATTCAGCAGCGTGTAGGCCGCTTGCTTTTCGAGCTCGCGACGAAAGTCCTCGGCCGACCGTTTGTGCTTCTTGCCGGTTTCCGACCGCACCTGTTCGTCGGCCCACGCTTCGATCCGCTGTCGCCGGGCGGCCAACGCGTCGCTCAGCTTGGCGTCTTTGAGCTTGCGGATCGCGAACTTGTACGTCGATTCGCCCGATGACTGAAAGTCGGCCAACAAGCGGCCGCGGAGCGAACGGATCGTCTTGGAAAGCAGGCTCTTCGCCTCGGGTGTCATGGTCATACAATCCGAATCCTGACTCCGGCCTTCAGTTGCTGCATCAATTCGTCGCGAATCTCGGCGACCAAGGCATCGACGTCTGCCTGATCGTTGATGACGCGGTTTTTGAGGTTGATCGGCACGCGGCGGACCAGCTTTTCGCCCCCCTCGCAGATGATCTCGTCGAGCTTTTCGTTGGCCGCTTCCTCGCACCGTTGCAGCCGCAGCTCGAACGGGTCGACCAGCTCTGCAAGCTTCGGCGCGATCGCGTCTTCGGTGGTGTTGTCCAAGGCCGCCGCGACCAGCCGCAACACGCTGTGCGCTTGCTCGCTGGTCAGCGTGCTGAACGCGGGGGTCTGCTTCACGCGTCCGCGAGCCGCCTCGGTCGCCGCTTCCTGGCGTCCCAGCAACTCCCGGCGTATTGCGCGATAGGCTTCGCGAAGGGTCTCGACCGCCGGCGATAGCGCGATGATCTCGCGCCAAGGACGCTCGCATGCCAGATGCTGCTCGATGCGCTCGCCCGCCTCTTTGACCGCGGCGTCGTTGGTCGCCGCGTCGCGCAACTGGGCCCACTGGAAGTCGTGAACGCGGCAGACTTCGTTAACCTGGCGGACGGCATCGTCGGAGAGTTCGGACTCGAGCATCTTCAGCAGGCGAACGCCGTCGCGGAGCGCGTCGAGGTTGCGTTTAACATACTGGACGGTCGGCCGCGTTTCACGAACCTTCGCGACGCAGCGACCGAGGGCCTGGTCCAACTTGCCGAACTCGTCGGGGATCGGTTGGTTCCCCGGCAACTTTTGCAACAGGGTTAGCAACTCACGCAGTCGTACGGCCAATTTGGGGAACTCGCTGGCCACGGCATCGGCGATCTTGCCGTCGTCTCGATCGAGCGGCAGGGCGAGCTCTTGTTCGAAGAACTTGCAGATCCGCGCCCGCCCTTGAGGGCCGATATCGTCATCGCCCGACGGAAAGAAATCGGCCCGCCGGAAAACGCGGTCGCCTTCGAACAGGTCCTTCACGCCGACGTCGCGGAGCGAAGTGGCTTCGATGCCGCCGTCGGGCAGTTGCACCTTCACCTTGGTGCCGCGAAGGAGCCCCGCGATGCACGCTTTGACCAGGGAGGGGTGATAGCCGTACGGCGGGCCGCCGAAATGACTCAGCAACGCGGAACCGCTGCAGCCACCGTCCGCTTCGATCTTTTCCCGAATCCGCTGCGGCACGACGCCCGTGCAGGTCGGCTCGTACCGGCCGTCATCCAGGTCCAGGATGCCGATCCCCTCCTTGGTCGTCATGAACTTGGCGGAGGGTCCCGACAGGTCCTGAGCCAGCAATTGCGCCAACTCGTTCGGCGTCACGGTGGTGCCGTCGAACAGGTTGAACAGCATCGGGAGGATTTTGCTCGCGGTGCGGTTGGCCGCGGTGTTGAACGAATCCCCTTGCTCGCGAGCTTCGAACGGTTGGCCGCGGAAATAAAAATGCCCCGCCTTCCAACAGGCGGCGACCGCTTCCCGAACTTTGGTCGCCAGCTCTTCCAGACGGATCTCTTCAGTTTGCCAAAGCATCCGTTTCTGCGGCGTCAGCGAATCGCGCCGCGGGCGGTACTTGTCCACCATCCCTTGCGACTTGGCCAATTCCCGAATGATGTCCTTCAGCGATTCGTTTTCGCCGCAGACCCAGACCAGTCGGTTTTTGAAGTTCGACTCATCGCTTTTGCGAATCCAATCGCTTTGGCTGCGTTCTTCGCGGGCCAGGAAGCGAAAGTCAAGCGTCACCGACGCGTCGTCCCGGGGGTCGAACAGCTTGGCGTCCTGTTGTTCGCGTCCGTCGGAAAAGACGCCGCCGATCGGGAATGGGCGGTCGGCGAACTTCGGCTTGTCGATGGCTTGGATCAAGAGCTTCAGCGATTCCTGGACGTAGTCGCTGATCTTGTCCTGCGACACGCCCACTTCACGGCGTTCACGATCCCATTCCTCGCCCGCCGACGATTGGATCTTGTAGCCCAGTTTCTCGGAGTAGCCGAGTAGGTTCATCGAGCGGAGTTTTTCCAGCGCCTCGGTGATCGCCGCGACTTGGCTGCCTTGGCCGATCTGGTGGTAAAGGCAGCGGGCAACGAGGTCGGCGCTCGTCGGCTGGCTTTCCTGAATCAGCTCCAGCATCGCGACGGCCTTCGCGGCACGGAGGGCCAGGTCGGACTTAAGTTCGCCACACTTTGCCATGATCCGCGACATGCTGGCTTGGGTGTCGGAATCGAGTGCCGTGTGCTGGACCTCGTAGATCCGATCGAGGCTGACCAGCGAACCGACGTCGTCATCGGCCAGCTTCTGATCGCGGAACAGCTCGCCGAGCAATTGCAGCAAGCCGCGGATCGCCTGGTCGTCACCTTGCGAGCGAGTCGACCGCGTGCGGAGCGCGGAGGTAATCTGCAGCAGCAGGTCGATCTGGCCGGGCAGCATCGGGTAGATTTCGACGAACTCATCGGCGGTGATGTCGCTGCAGCCGTAGGCGAACAGTTTCAGTTCGGGGCGGTTGTCCTCGAACAGCTTGCGAAGCATCGCCACATGTTCGTGTTTCTTATGCAACAGGCGGCGGTGCACGACGTCGCGGATGTTGGTGGCGGCGAGGTGCACGCGGAGCGATGGCGGAAACCGGTCACGCGCCCAGATCAGCATCGAGTTATCCGCCTCTTCATCGAGTTTCTGCTGGCCCAGGGCCAACAGCCAGACTTTTCCCTTGAGCGTGGAGCCCAAGGCCGTAGCGAAGGCGCGGAGGCGGTCGGTCCGGTCCTTGCTCGAATGGATGTACTGGGAGACTTCGTCGATGACGAAGAACAGCGTCGCGTCCTTGCGGCGGAAGCGGAGCATGTCGCGGATCGCATCGACGGCATCTTCGGGCGAACGCCCCGGCCCTGTGGTCCCGCCACGGCTGGTGAACCAAGACATCGGGTCGGGAAACTTGCGACTGTCCATCTCGTGCATCACCAGCGAGAACTCGTCGCTGACCAGCGATTGGTTCTTCACCTCGGACCACGGTTTCCCTAAGGTTTTCTTGGCGACTTCCAGGAACTCGTCGTAGCGTCCGTCGCGTTCCAGGTTCAGCTCGTAATCGGCCACCAGCGAGTCCTTTTCGCAGTACCCGAGGCGTTCTTGCAATTGGCGGACGGCGGCGGCGTGGATGTTTTCGTTATCGCGGGCGATCCCGCCGATATCGAACACGACGGCGATCGGATCGATCTTCTGACGCAGGGCCGCCCAAGCCTCCGTCATTTCCTTGGCGCGGTCCGAGACGTTGCGCGCCAGCCAAGCCTCGGCGAGCGATTTGCCTCCGGGTAACGCGACGCCATCGAGTGCGAGCCCCAGGAGCTTAGCGAAGCTCGACTTGCCGGAACCGTAGAAGCCCGAGATCCAGACGTTGGGCAGTTCGGGACCGCCGCGTTTGTTCAGTTCGGCGGTGATGCCCCGCAGCAGGCGCACGTATTGCTCGTGGATGCCGTTGGGGACGCGGGCATGGTTGGGATGCCCTTCGTTCCAGCCACCGGTGATGATGTATTCCTTGACCTCGTCCGCTAATCGCTCCGGGGTCTGTTCGTGGAAGTACACGACGGGCGGGATGTTCCGCGTGACCGCTTCGACAAACAGTTCGTGAATCTTCATGGTGTCATGCTGGCCAGCGCACCCCCGGTTTCGGGGAGCTCGGGCCGGGTGGGAAGGCGTTTTTAGGAGTAAATGCGGGGTCGATAGTCGCTGTCAGCGTTCAGAGTGCCCATGAAGGACAACCCGGTCAGTCCGCTCCTTGTGCCCGGATACAGTAGCACCACGGGGACTTGGCGGGTGTTGCCATCCAAGTGTTTGAGCAGCGCCGAGGAGCGGTAGAACGGATACAGGGCGCCGGCGCGGCCGATCAGGGCCAAGGTCCGGTCGATTTTGTCGGGATGCTGGTCCGCGAACTCGGAGATGATCCGGCTGCAATCGGACGCGATGCCCGAGGGGCCTTCGATCAACGGGCCGATCCGGTCCTTGAGGAACTGCAGGCCGCGTTCGGCACCATTATTGCGCAGCGTCTTCTCCATACGAATCAACTTTTCGACGAAATCAGCCCCCTCGCCGCGAATCCGGTCCAGCAGCAATTTTTGCAGGTTGATCGAAAGCACGAACCAGCCCGAGTTTCGCAGGTCGTCGCTCAGCAAATTGATCTCACGGCGGAGCTGGAACTCTTCGGCCGGGGGGTAACAGAGGATCGCGAAACGATAATTCCGCATCGTGCTGATCCGGGGCCCGTCGTCTTGAATCAGGTCCTGGCGCAGTGCCGCGATCGCTTCCGAAATCGACGACTGATTGAACAACGGCATGCTCACGAGGCACCTCGATAGGATCCCACGGTATCCAGCAGGCCGGCCGCTTCGGCCCACTGCTCCAGGCCGTCGTATTTCCATTGGAACTCGAACAGATCGCCCTGCCGGTGTAGGCCGACGGCCGGGAGCGCTCGCAGTCGCCGGATCACCGTGTTGTCATCCAGGCCGACGGAGGCGACGTAGGGATTGGCGACCAAAGTGCCGGCGAATCGAACTTGTCGCAGCAGATACATCAGATAGGTCAGCGCGAGATCGCTGACTCGGGGAAACGGGATCGCCCGCGGATCGCGATTGGAAGCCAGGATGCCCGCGGTCAGCGCCGATGTCATCATCTTGCTGACGATCATACTTTTCGTGGCGTACTGCCAACGACCCGGCAGTTGTGTTTCCAGCCACGCGATCGCCATGTCGCTGTCGACGACGGGACGCGGACCTTGGGAACGGGCGACGAGAAACTCGCCGGTGAACTTGCGGTAGATCGGGTCGGCCAGTTGGGTGTGCCAATGGCAGATCAACACACGGTCGGCGGGGTCCATCTTGCGCCAATGCCCGAGCACGGTTAGCGCGCTGGGGATGTTGTCGTAGCGGTGGCGAAAATCGGCGATTATCCGCTGCACGCGCAAGAAACTCTTCGAGCCAAAGATAGCGCGCTCGAAGGCGTGCTGCTTGGTAATCGGCCCGCCGGCCAAACCGCACTCCGCCCAATAGGCCCGCGATGGCTCCACCTCCAGCGTCGCCTTCATCATCCGCGTGTGCGGTTCGGTGGTTTCGCTGACGGGTTTCTCAACGGCCGCGGGGCTCATGGCTCTCTCCGAAAATGAGGCATGGGGTATGCCTCATCGATCGGGGCCAGGGCGGCGATCAGGCGTGAAGTCGTATCGCTGAGCGATTCGGGCATCTTGCCTTTCAGTCGTCGTCCCGCCGGTTGTAGCGTATAGTCGGCCTTGCCGCGTCGGGCGACCCAGTTGGCGAATGCGTCCCGGCTCCATCCGGCATCCAGAACGGCCTTCAGTTCGGGCAGGCATTCCTCGGGGGTCTTGCCGGATCGCTTGAAGTCTTGGAGCCGCTCATCGGTCCGCTCTTCGATCTCGAACCCGAGGCTGAACAGCGACTGCAACCGATCGGGGTTGTGATCGGCGGCACGGATCTTTTCGTCATGCCGGCGGGCGGCTTCGCGGACGGCTTGGAACATCGCCCAGCGCCAGGTGTGGGGCAACAACCGTTCAAGGAGATCCTGGCCGCCGAATTCGCTAACCAAATCCGATCGCCACCAACCCAACCGCGGCTCATCATCGCCGCCCGACTCGCCAGCCCAAGCGATGATCAGTTGGGCGGACAACAGATCATCAATCTGCGACGCCGACAGCGACGACTTCAGCAAAGTACTTGCGGTCGTCGTACTGTGGGTACTCATCGAACTCCCGCGTCTTTTCTGAGGGCTGTGAACATGACCAAAACAGACCTAAAAGAATACGTTTCGAGTCGCTTAACCGCAATCTGATGGCCCATTAAGACTTGATAGTGTGTCGATACGAAAAAATGAGATTCGGCCACTTGGCGACGCTGAACCTGACCCCGCAACCGGCCCGATCCCCCCATTCGCGGGAGTGAGGCGATGGTGATTGCCCATTTGCCGTCGTCAAGATGATACTGATCAATGTGCCTCAACCATCAGGCGACACAGAACCTTTGGGTCGATGGGGAGACGTCTCGCGGTCTACTTCACTCACGGGAGGAATTTCCTCAAATCACCAGGATTGCTCAAAACCAATTCGCCTCACAACTCGAGCCATTTCGGTGATTGTCAAATAGTTGGCCGCATCGCTGAACCCAAAAGGCAGAGAGGCGAGTAGCGTTCGTGAAGATCAATCATTGATCTTTATTACTTTCACCCACTTCCCTACCCCAAGCAATCCGCTGAAGTGCCTGCTGGGATACCGTCCAGAATCGCGGGGCGTTTTTAGACGACAGCCAAATCGTCCGACTGCGGATGCAAGGTTTGTGGAATGCGGCATTATAGTCGTGTGATTTTTCGGTCGTAACAGGGAATTCCGTCCCATTTCGCCGCATAGTACCACGTTTCCCCGATACCTGTTGAGTAATCTGGGTTATAGGATTTTGGTTGTGTGTAGTACATGCCGCTTCGGTTTCGTATTGCAAATAACGCCATGGCTAACGTGTGTGGTTTGGGACCGAATGGCGCGAGCGAAAGATGTACAGCCTCGGAATGATTAGCTCGCACTTTCTGACGCGAAGAAAACTCATCCAACCATGACCCTAAGCGTCGGTAAACGTACTCACAATCCCAAAGGGAAATGACATCTACGTCTGACTGCTGTATTTCATAGATACCACTGGCATGAGCAATTCCAAGTAGTGTGTCCCATTGACGACGATTGGTGTCTACCCCAGGAGGGAAAGCGAGAATAAACTTAACTGACCTTGTATCTTCCCGATAAAGTTGCACCAGCGAAGAGATGTTCAAGGACTCAAATCCAACGGACACAACTAGACAGTCCCCGGACGGCGAATACAAAGCTCCGTACCCAGGCAAATGCTCGCAACCAAGTGGGTCGTCACACAATCGCTCCTGAGAGTAACCCTGTTTGCCAACTTCTGTGTAGGTCACAACTAAGTTCCTCACGTTTCGATTCAATAAAAGACGCTTCAAGAAAAAGCAAAAATATCTCTTCGGAAATGAAGATATATCCAGAACGACAATGTCAGCCTCTTTGCTGCAATACCATTCGGTCCCCAATGTCTCCAACAGGTCATCCTCGGTTGCAAGAAGTTCGCAAGAATGACGTTCAAAATAAGTTCGGCACGAGCCAAGTAAGTTCCAGTGCAAGTCCGTTTTTTTTCGACTTTCGTTGGTATAATCAGGATAAGCGTCCTTTGGATCATGCACGTCACACAGCAACAATTTGCTCTGCTTAGGTATCGAATCAGCAATCATTCGTGGAACAGCAAGGCACCGTTCCTCGAATGACAGGCATCCAACGAGTGCGACACGGCTAGTTCTCGGCCATGTCTCCATCAGATTTTTGAATTGGCCCCATGGAAGCCTCATTCTTCTTCTCCAAAATCAAACTGCTTTTGATCGGGAGAATGCCTCTGTTTTCGAGTTCCAAATCGAATCTCAGCATTTCGAAAGAACCAACCAATTAGCTCGTGTGTTGTCGTGTAGTAAGGTTCCTTAGTTCGTTTCAATGGGATTCCGAATGCCGGAGACAGAATTGGGTGTAGAAACCACTTGGACCGCGTTGCTCCCTCACGATTTTTCGATGTGTGAGGACGCTCCTCAAAAATAGCCCAGTTCGCTCCGTTACCCAAAAACTCTCTTAACTGGGTAGCGTCATCTTGAGCCAAATCAGGCTCACGCACAGAGAACCCCGTGTGCCCAGGGTTCGAGATAGCCAAATCCTCGATCAGACTATCGTGAATCGAAGGCCCCAACCGGCTTATAACGGCATATCGCATGCTTCCCTGATGTGTTTCAGTTTTATCTCTCTCTCTCCAATGATGAGATGCGAGAAAAATCCCTTCGGTTTGAAGGTTTGGAGGAACTGGCATCTCTGTCAGCAGAGATTCCGGTGCGATCTTTGAAGCGATCTCCCACACTTCCTCACAGATTCGTAGGAATGCTCGAATATCCGAACCAGAAAGATACCTGACTGAATCCCAACCATAGTATTTTTTTCTTTGGTTGGTTATTGATGCGATCTGTAAAAGCGCAATCTCCACACGCTCCTTACGCCAAGCCCAGTCCATCCATGGCAACTCTCGTGCCTCTTCCTTAATGATAGAAGGTGTTATCTTTTTTCCAACTCGTTGCATTACCCAAGCCGATGCTAGTCTGAGTTCGAGAATTGAGGCATCTTTCCCGCAAATCTCAACGACGATTTCGGCGTACTCTTTTTCTAGTCGCAGCACCTCGGTCCGCCTGTGTGCTTTACTTCCAAGGTAGGAATTAGCTTCATCGTCGTTGCTGTGAGCACCGAACATTTTTTCAATATGATCGCAAGTGAATTCGTGCCCAGAACAGAGTACACGAAGCCTACGGTAAGCCACGTCACGAGCAAATGCAGGAAAAAGCCATTCCTTCTCGTTCTCCTTCCTCCTCAAGATCTTATTCAGGTCAACCCTCTTGTAATCTCGATCAACTTCAATTCTTGATTCGGCTCCCCATACACGGAGTTCCTTCCCCCAGTCATGTGGCCGTGCACCAACCTTGTAAAAGACATATGGATCGCGAGCTTTGATCAGAGAATTCACAATTCGTTGTAGTGAAGAACCATAGACTTGATTCAATTCGGGAAGAGCTTCGTATTGGTCAATAACAACATATAGTGGCAAAGGCTTATGAGGCGAAAGACTTGCGGTCAGTGCTCCCATTTGGTGGAGTGCTGTCTCCATCTGGAATTTCGTTGCCCACATATCAGATGGAATCGAATCAGTGTTGATATTCAGAAAGTCATACCAACTGAGAAGACGCTCATCACATTTCTCAATGAGACCTTCAAGTGTCTTACGCCTGGCGTAGTATCCACGCCAACAAGTCCATGAAGACATCTCCTTTGCAAGTCGAGCAGCCACCTCACGATCAATAGAAACACCCATCCACGAGCGAATAGCGTTACCTGCGTCGCTAAGCAAGAAACGGATGTAAGTTACAAACTGTCTGAACAAGTAGTGAGAAAGAAAATCCGAAGCACATGCCGCATCAATTTCTTGCTTCTCAGCATTGATCGATATCGCTCGCGAAGGCGATCTACGACCAAAAACGTGGAATCCGGATCGGACTAAGTTGATGGACACACTTGCATAGGGAGAAATATTGTTGATTACATCGCTTTGCTCTGCACTCTCTAAGCAAGCAGAAAGAAAATTGCAGTTAAAAAGACTAAGAATCATGGTTTTTCCCGTCCCCTGGGGTCCAGTCAAGACGACGTTGTTTCGCTCGAAAACATCCAGAGTCTCATTTACAAGAATCTCATGACTGAAAATCTGCGAATACAAATTCGGATTTTCAATGAGCTCTGAGGAAGTTGCCTCTCTAAAAGGATTTGTGAAGCGCAACTTCGTACGGTCACTCATTACTTCCCCCGTAGCTGTGATGGAGACGACGAAACAAAGCCGCCCATTCCGGCGCCTCATGATGAAGCAGTGGAAGTGTATTATTCGGTGCGTTCTGATGTGTCACTAAAACTGCGCCCACACCGCCGTAGCCAAAACAGTTGTCTGGCGGGTCATCAATCTCATTTAATTTTTCAGTCACTCGACTTTCGGTGAATTTAACGATAGACCGCATTCGTTTGTAGATTTCGGGCTCATGCTCATGCCCATCGTCTGTTAGGCAAAAACGAGGTGAAATCACGGTTGCGGCGTTTGTCGTCAAATTCGAAATCTTCTGCAGCGGAGAATCGAATTTGACAGCCGCTTCCAACGCGACGAGTGGAACAAAGAGAATCCTTACGCCCTCACCGAGCCGGCTCCGTACTCTATCGAGTACCCGCGCAGCCTGTTTTCCAGTTCCTACGACATCTTCTACCACAACAATTGCATCAGCATGTTTCGAACGTTCGATCTGCGCCGCAATACCGTTAAGCCTCTCACCCAGAACAACCCCTTTCTGCAGACCAGTGAGGCTGTTTACATTCTCAAACTCTTTGAAATTAAAGCTTTCTGTAATCGAATAGAAATGAATGGTTTGTAGTTTCCTTCGAATCTCGATTTCATAGTTCTCAGACAGCGCTGTGGAAAAATCATGCTGTGGGATGAAAAACGGCACAATAATACGTCTGAAAGCATCACGATACAGTGCCCGCATTTCGCGTTGATCGAGGTACATTATCCAGGGAACGAACTGAAGCATCGCCTTCATCATTCGCTCATCATTTATTTGACAAATCCACCTTCGAAGCCTCTCTAGGAAGTCATTTGCTTCTTCTTTGAAAGGGCCATAATCACGGTATCGTAAAGAAGCATGCGACTCGATTCGGCGCAGCAGACAAATGAAGTCGTTCGTACCCTGCAAGTCTTTGCGATCTTCTTCCTCCCAGCGCTCACACAATTTGTATAGCGATTCAAAGTTGGACGCTTTCATATTGGCTTTCTCGCGATGAAGTACCGTTCGACAAGCCCGCGTTTAGCATGACCATTCGAATCGCTCAGTGAATGAAAGTATCTGGAGGAACTTTTGACCGCGTGCCCACCTCGCTTTTCGATCTCGAAACCTACATCTTTATGCGCGATTTTCGCTAACTCGGAGCCAGTACAGAAGACGTTGCTTTCGTGGGAGGAACGTCCTCTTAATCGCACGTCTCCGGCAATGCAAATTAGGATTCCATCAGGCCTAAGCATCAAACTAATTTCCTTTAGCACTGCTTTCATTCGTTCCTTGTATAGTGAGACGCTACCTGTTTCAATGTAAAGGGATTGAATCGCTTTACGGTCGAATCCAAGCAGCCAATGTCGGAGCCAATTGTCTTTTGCGTATGTCTGGGCGTTGAGATACGGAGGGGAAGTAAGGACAACATCAACCTTTCCGACAAGACAAGGAAAAACGTTGGATGCTTCTGTCGCACAGCCCCTACGAACTGCTCCCTTTACGGCAGAGGGCAATTGATCCTTCAGAACCCGAACCGCCTTTTGATCCAAGCAATCCTTTACGTTTTGTACTGGGGCCACCAGTCCGTGCTCCGCTGCATATCGTCGCACATAATTCGCCGACATGGAAAACGCATGGTTGCTAGGTATCGACAGCGAGAATTTTGCATGCCCGTGAAGAATTCCAAGTAGACAAGCAAGACCGAACGTTGCGTTGCCTCGAACGATTTTGTTTTCATTATCACGATCACACAAGAAGCGATTTCGCAAACTCAAAATTTGTTTGAGTGTTTCGTCTGCAAAAAACACTCGAACTTCGTTGGGAACCATGTCCAAAGATGGATTACCAAGCCGAATACCTGATAGATAGCCACGGAAACGATCTATTGAGATAGTTGCTAACTTTGCTGATGCACAAACTTCAGCTTCAGGTGCAACATCAAGTCCAAAAGCACGGTGCCCTAGAATGCGTGCCGCGAGTATCGTTGTTCCCTTGCCACAAAAACAGTCCAGTACAACACTCGGCTCGCGAGCATACTTCAATAACAATGATGTTGCGGTGCTCAACGGAAACGAACCAGTGCGAGACATTACCTCATGTATTGAGTGTCGGCTAATTGTGCGTCCGTTCGCTTTTGTCATCAGGTAATCATACTGCTCATGTATTGCGGCAAATTTGGGCCCCGGCGACCGCGATTCCGAGATTTTACTTGCGAATCATTCAAGCAACCAGAGACGCCTCGATGCGAAAATCTCCGCTATCCTTGGAGCCAATCGATTTCAATCCCCTGGTTAATCTCGATTTTTTCGGCATTGAAGATGTGTCGAAACAATTGGTCAAGGCTATCCCAGAGTCGCTTATGAGAGCCTAAGTGCGTTGGATATGTTTACGGTCATAAAACCACCTTTTGGGGAGTCTGGAATGAAGAGTGATAGCCATAGCTTTTTTCTCGCTAAAAACCAAGACAATCTGGAGTTTTGTCCGCGTTCTTGACATGAGACACCTTCGGGCGCTCGGGGATATTGAAACCCAAACTCGCTCAATCAAACGCGTAAAACGGTTTGACGCGAAAATAATTTTTTATGATTGTAACCCAAATACGGTCGTTTTTTGACCGTGATACGATCTTCGAGAACTGCCTGGGTCGTCGGACTAGGCCGCTCGATTGTTGAGTTACCATTCCCGCCAATGCCTGCGTCAAGGCTTGTCGAGTTGGATTGTATGCATTTGAGGTTCGCTACTTACGCACGCGGTACAAGTTCGCTCGCGTTTAATGTCACCCCACCACCCTACCCCACGCACTCCGCTGCCGCGCCCAGCTCAACTCCGCCGCGATTGGCCTCAGGTGACGCTCGGTGATCGGTGGCTTACCGCTAGTCACCTCAGGGAGAAACAGGATCGCTTCTTGGATGTCTGGGGCCAGATTCAACAAGTTCATGATCTGGGACATCCGGGCCGTGGTCACTTGCCCGATGCGGGCGATCTCCGCTTGATCGGTGACGACACCCTCGCGAATCAAGCCATCCATCCGGATCGCAAGGGCCATCAGCTTTGAGACACGTGGGATCCGCCCTGGCCCATCCTCCGACTTTAAGGAGGTTGGCTTAAGATTGCGGACGCCGCGGCCGTGCTTGAATCGGATCGAATGGTCAGTCGTGAGCATGCTCTGTCTCCTGGTGATTGATGGTATTTCTCTCCACCGGCCCGATGCCGGAGACGCGGTAGGTGATCGACAGCTTGCCCAGGTGACCGTCATAGCTCACCTGGTCGACCAGTAGCTCGATCAGGCGTGCCTGCTCCCGTGGCTTCAAGGCGTCCCAGAC